>Ga0210394_10002575_pt1 | contig 24605 bp, 22 predicted proteins | sample IncBWC12MmetaG_FD_160121 | JGI IMG/M metagenome (GOLD analysis project Ga0210394, IMG submission 160121) | Forest soil microbial communities from Barre Woods Harvard Forest LTER site, Petersham, Massachusetts, United States - Inc-BW-C-12-M | ecosystem: Environmental > Terrestrial > Soil >... | reverse complement strand
CGCGGGTGGATTCAGTACCGTCAACTGCAGCGCCCCCAGGCTGACGCGTTGGCCGGCTTCGCAGCGTTGCACGTCGTGCGCCGTCTGCAGCATCGGCTGATCGGGGTCGATTGAAGTCAGCACCCGCTCGACCCGGATCGTATCGATCAGCGAGCGGGCGCCGCCGGAGTGGTCGGAGTCCAGATGCGAAACGACCAGCAGGCCCACCCGGTCTATTCCTCGCGCGTGCAGGTAGGGCACGATCACTCGCCCACCTGCATCGGACTGCTCGGATACTCTGGGTCCGGTGTCGAACACGAGCGTGGCCTCAGCGGTCTCCGCCACCAGCGCCATCCCCTGCCCCACGTCGAGCGCGGTCAGCCACAAAGCGCCGGGCTCGGGCCGCTCCGGTGGCATCACGAACGCCGGAACCAGCCAGGCTGCCCCGACCCAGCGCAGCGGCCAGCCGGCCGGAGCCAGCAGCCAGAAGATGCCGATGCCGGCCACTGCGACGGCCCACGCGGGCGGCGCCGCGAAGCCGACCCAGGCGTACGGCAGTTGAACCAGCCAGTCCAGCATCCCGGCCAGCAGCCCGAACAGCGCATCCGAAGTCTGCAACATCAGCTGTGCCGCCGGCTCCATCGAGTGGCCCAGGCAGCAGACCATCGCTCCGAGCAGCGCCAGCGGCGTAACCAGGTAGCTGACGGTTGGAATCGCTACGGCGTTGGCGATCGGCGAGATCAGTGACACTTGCTGAAACAGCACCAGCGTCAACGGCACCAGCCCGATCGTCACAGCGGCCTGGACGCGGGTTGCTTCGTGCAACAGACCGGCGAGCGATTGGCGCCAGGCGGGCAGCCGGCCGAGCCAGCCCCGCTCGCATTCATGTACGCGCTCGGAGCGGCCCGCGAGCGGCACCCTGCCGTGGCACACCAGAAAGATCGACGCCACGGCACCGAACGACAGCCAGAAGCCGGTCGCAGTAACTGCCCACGGATCCCACAGGCACACCACGGCCGCCGCGGTGGACAGTACGGCGGCGGCGCTCAGCTGCAGGCGCAACAGCAGCGCGGCCGCCACCGTCGCCAGCATCACGAAGGTACGCTGCGCCGGCACGCCCCAGCCGGCCAGCAGACAATAGCCAAGCGCGCCACAGGCGCCGGCGATCGCGCGTACGGTCTGCACCGGGCTGATCGCCACCAGCCCATGCGACAGGCGCCAGGCCGCTCCGGCCGCGAGCGCCACCAAGCCGGCGATCATCGTGATGTGAAGACCCGAGATGCTGACCAGGTGGGAAATGCCGGTGCGGTTGAACAGGGTCCAGTCGGATTGGGCGATCAGCGCCTGGTCCCCCATGACCAGCGCGATGATCACGCCGCCGTAGCGCCGCCCTTGCAGCAGCCGCTGCAGACGCTCGCGCAGAGCGTCGCGCGCGCGGTCGATCATCGGGTTGAACCGCCACACCGGATCCTGCAGGCACAGCGGCGTCGGCTGACCGGCGCCATCCCGCACATAGCCGCTCGCCCGCACGCCCTGCTCGAGCATCCACAGCTCGGAATCGAAACCGGCCGGATTGAACGTGCCGTGAGGCCGGCGCAGCTTCACCGCCATCCGCCAGCGCTGGGCCGGACGCAGCGTGTCGGGGCTTTGATACCAGGACAGCGCGATCAGCCGCGGAACATGGGCTGGCCCCGAATCGACCTGTTCGACCTCGAACGTGAACCGCACGCCGCGCTCGATCTGGGTCGGCAGACCGGCGATGATGCCGGTGACCTGGATGTCGCGACCTTCGTCGGCGAAGCTGAGCTCATCGGCCAGGCGCTGCTGGCCGATCCAGGCCGCGTAGTCGTATCCCAGCAGCCCCGCCGCCAGGCAGGCCGCGACACGGGCAGCTGGAGCGCGGGTCCGGCGCGCCAGCACCGCACCGCCCGCGAGCATCGTGGCCGCGGCCAGGATGGCCGCCATGGCGTGGTACGAAGGCAGGTCGCTCGCCTGCTGAAGCCACGCCACGGCGGCGACGAAGGCGACCAGCGCGTACACCATGGCTCGGCGCCGTTGTCGGGTCGCAGCAGGGCGCCGGGCCGGCTAACAACTTTGACTTTGGCTCAACGCGACCAGCCGCGGAAACGCATCCAGCACGTTGCGCTGGTTGACCGCCGCCAGCTGTTCCGGCGGCATTGATCGCAGTTGAGCGATCACCGCGCCGATACGCGGCAGCTGCGCCGGCTCGTTGCGCCGTCGGCCGACCTGCGAGTGCATCCATTGCGGAGCGATGTCCGGCGCGTCGGTCTCCAGCACGATCGCGGATTCCGCAACTTCGACCGCGTGCCGCCGGATCCGCAGCGAGCCGCTGAAGGTGGCGGAGCCGCCGAAGCCCAGGCGCAATCCGCGCACGACGAATTCGCGAGCCTGCTGCTCTGAGCCATTGAACGCATGCGCGATGCCGCCCGGCACCTCGACCCGGCGCAGGTACTTCAGCAGCCGGTCGGCCGACCGGCGCACATGCAGTACGACGGGCAGCGACCAAGAACGAGCCAGCCGCAGCTGCGCCTGGTAGAAATGCTCCTGGCGCCCGGCGTCCGGCGCCCCGTCTTCGAAGTCCAGGCCGATTTCGCCTATCCCGACGAAATTCGGATCGACCTGCGCGGTTCGGACTGCCTCGGCCAGCTGTTCCAGGTCGGTTTCTCCCGCGCGCGCCACGTACAGCGGATGGATTCCGAGCGCATAAGCGAACCCGTACCGGTGCGCCGTGTTCCGGACCCGCTCGAACGTGCCGACCTCGACGGCCGGGATCAACATCATCCCGACGCCCGCATCGCGCGCCCGTTCGACCACCGCGTCACGGTCGGCGTCGAATTCTCCGGCGTCCAGATGGCAATGACTGTCCAACCACATTTTGGCGTTTCCCGATCGGCTGCGAGGAGCGGAGGCGGGGTTTCGCGAAGGAAAGCGGAGAGCTCCTCGATTGCAGTTTAGATGTGGACCAGCAGCCGAGTGAAGCCGCCGGCGGGAGTCGCCGCGTTCACCCGGCCGGCCGTTCCGGCTGCACGCGGCCGCCGCTCAAGCGCAGCACGCGGTCGCACCGGCTGGACAACTCGATATCGTGGGTCACGATCAGCACCGCGGCACCGCAGCGGCGCGCGACGTCGAGCAGAACGTCGAACACGGTGCGCGCGGTCTCGCGGTCCAGGTTGCCGGTCGGCTCGTCGGCCAGCACGCACACCGGCGTGCCGACCAGCGCACGAGCGATCGCCGTGCGCTGACGTTCGCCGCCCGACAGCTCGCTCGGATGGTGCACCAGCCGCTCACCCAGCCCGACCGCCGACAGCACCTCGGCGGCCTGGATCCTGGCCTCGCCCAGCGGCACGCGCCGGATCTGAAGCGGCATGCTCACATTGTCGAGCGCCGAGAACTCCGGCAGCAGATGGTGGAACTGGTAGACGAACCCGAGCTGCTCATTGCGCAATCGTCCGCGCTCCGCTTCGCTCAGCGTCGACAAGGAACGCCCGTCGATCCACACCGTGCCCGCATCGATCGAATCCAGCCCGCCCAGGCAATGCAGCAGCGTGCTCTTGCCCGAGCCCGAGGCACCGACCACGGCGACCACCTCGCCCGCTTCGACCTCGAGGTCGACCCCCTTCAGGACCTGGACCGACAGGTTGTCCTCCTGGTAGGCCTTGTACACGCCCGCCGCGCGGATCGTGTCAGTCATACCGGAGCGCCTCGGCCGGCCGGATCCGGGACGCCCGCCAGCTCGGATACAGCGTGGCGACGAACGAAAGCACGAGCGAAATCACGCAAATCGGAACGATGTCCGAAGCGCGCGGATCCGACGGCAGCTCGCTGATGAAATAGATCGACGGGTCCAGGAAATGGATTCCGAAGGCCCGCTCGATCATCGGAACGATTGTTTCCAGGTGGGTCGCCAGCAGCAGGCCGCCACTGACGCCCAGTCCCACGCCGAGCAGGCCGACCAGCGCACCCTGGATCATGAAAATCAGCATCACGCTGCGCGGGCTGGCGCCCAGCGTGCGCAGGATCGCGATGTCGGCATGCTTCTCGGTCACTGTCATCACCAGCGTCGACACCAGATTGAACGCGGCCACGGCGACGATCAGCGCCAGAATCAGAAACATCATCCGTTTTTCGATCTGCGTCGCTGCGAACCACGTGCGGTTCACGCTGGACCAGTCGCGCACCAGCACCTCGGGCCCCAGCTCGCGCGCAAGCCGCTCGGCCACCAACGGCGCCCGTTGCATGTCGCCCAGGCGCAGCCGCACGGCGGTCGGGCCCGGCAGCCGAAACAGCCGCTCGGCGTCCGACAGGTTGACCAGTGCCAGCGCGCTGTCGAATTCGTAATGCCCGGAGCTGAACGTCGCCACGACTCGAAATTGCTTCAGCCGCGGAACCATGCCGGCCGGCGTCAGATTGCCTTGCGGCACCACCAGCGTCACCTTGTCACCGACGTCGACGCCCAGCGCACGAGCCAGCTCGCGCCCCAGCACGATGCCGAACTCGCCGGGCGCCAGCGCCTCGATTGGCCCGCCCTGAAGGTGCTGCGCGATCTCCGACACGCTCGGCTCCTGGGCCGGGTCGATTCCGGAAATCAGTGCGCCGCGCACCGCGTCGCCCCGCACCAGCATCGCCTGTGCCTGCACCAGCGGGGCGGTGGCCACCACCTCTCGATCGGCGCTGGCCCGGCTCGCCACGTCCTTCCAGTCGGCCAGCGGGCCGTCGATCGCCTCGATCTGCACGTGCGGTATCACCGACAGCATGCGATCGCGCACGTCGCGCTGAAAGCCGTTCATCACGCTCAGCACCACGATCAGCGCGGTCACGCCCAGCGCGATACCACCGATCGAGATGGCCGAGATGAAGGATATGAACGCGTTGCGGCGGCGTGCCCGCCGACCGGCTCGCGTGTAGCGCAGGCCGATCCGAATTTCGAACGGAATGCTCAAGGTGGACCATTCTAGCTAACCGGCGGCTTCGTACAATGCGATCTTCATGAGCCACGTCCTGCTCGTTGCGGGCGCACTGATCTTCGAGACGGACTGGGACCAGGTCGGACCCGGGTGCGTTCCTGATCGCCTGGCGCACCGGCTGACCCGCGCGCAGCGGACCTGGCAGCGGCTGGATGCGCAGTGGTCCGACGGGGCGGCCGATCTGCAGTGGCTGGCCCGCGCGTTCGGGGTACCCGGTGATCCGCCCGCGTGCGCGGCCTATTCGTGGCGGGCGGCCCACCGACAGCAGGAGCCCGACGCCGCGAGCGGCGATATCTGGTTCTGCGAGCCGGTTCATTTCAGCCTGCAACCCGAGCGGACCGTGCTGGGTCCGATCGATGCGCCGCCGCTGAACGCGCAGGAGGCCGACGAGCTGTTCGAGGAGGCCGCCGACAGTGCGCGCAACCATGGCAGCGCGCTACGGCAGGCGGCCGGGCGCTGGTATCTGTTCCCCGCCGAGGCGTGGGATGTGCGCACCACGCCGCTGCCGGCGGCGCTGGGCGCGTCGGTCGAGGCCCGGCTGCCGCAAGGCAGGCACGCCTCGCAGTGGCGCCGCTTGCTGACCGAAGTTCAGATGCGCTGGCACGCCAGCCGCGTCAACCACGAACGCGAGGCGCGTCGCCAGCAAGCCGCCAACGGGTTGTGGCTGCATGGGGGCGGGGCATGGCATCCGCTCGATGCGTCGCGCTTCGTCCGGGTCGACGCGCAGGACCCGGTCGTGCTCGGCTGGCAGCAGGCCGGGCGCCCCGCTTCCGGTGGCTCCGATTCGTTGACCGTTTGGCCCCATCTGTTCGAGCCTTACTGGCGCCGGGATTGGCGGGCGTGGGCGGCCGCCTGGGTGCAGCTCGACTCGCTGGTCGAATCGCTGCTGCGGGCGGTTCGCACCGGCGCGGACGGCCCGCTCGAACTGGTCGCCTGTGGTCAGCGGGCCACGGCCAGCTTCATCTTCGACAGGACTTCGGCCTGGTTGCCGTGGCAGCGTCGGGCGCTGCGCGACTGTCTGCTGGAAGCGACCCGATGACGGCCGTCCATCTGGTCGAGCGCCCGCACGATGCGGCCGTCGCAACCCGGCTGGCCGCCGCCGGCGTGCCGGTGCCACTGGCGCGCGCGCTGGCCGCGCGCGGCGTCGTGTCGCGCGGGGAACTGGAACCGGCGCTGGGCGACATCCATGCGCCGGCGCTGCTGGCTCAGTGCCAGCGCGCGGCCTCGCTGCTGGCCGATGCGATCGACGCGCACCAGCGCCTGCTGATCGTGGCCGATTACGATTGCGACGGCGCCACCGCCTGCGCGGTCGGATTGCGCGGACTGCGCGCCATGGGGGCCGAGGTCGACTTCCTGGTGCCGAACCGCTTCGATTTCGGCTACGGGCTGACCCCTGAGCTGGTCGAGCTGGCCGCGCGGCGGCAACCGGACTGGATCATCACGGTCGACAACGGCGTGGCCAGCGTCGAGGGCGTCGAGCGCGCCAACGCGCTGGGCATCGCCGTGCTGATCACGGATCACCATCTGCCGGGCGACCGGCTGCCCGCCGCCCGCGCGATCGTCAACCCCAATCAGCCCGGCTGCGCCTTTCCGTCGAAGAATCTGGCCGGCGTGGGCGTGATGTTCTATGTGCTGACCGCGCTGCGGGCCGAGCTGCGCAGCCGCGGCCGCTTCGATCAGGCCAGCCAGCCGCGGCTGAACCGGCTGCTCGACCTGGTGGCGCTCGGTACGGTCGCCGACCTGGTACGGTTGGACCGCAATAACCGCACGTTGGTGGCCGCGGGGCTGCAGAACATGCGCCGCGGCCTGCTGCAACCCGGTGTGGCGGCGCTGTTTCAGGTCGCCGGCCGCAGCGCCGCTGCCGCACGGAGCGAGGATCTGGGCTTCTCGATCGCGCCCCGCATCAACGCGGCCGGCCGGCTGACCGACATGACGGTCGGGATCGAGTGCCTGGCATGCGACGATCCCGACCGTGCACTCGAACTGGCCCGGCAGCTGGACCGCCTGAACCAGGAGCGCCGCCAGATCGAGGCCCAGATGCAGCTCGATGCGATCGGCGGCATCGATACGGCCGGATTCGAGCACAGACGCTCGATCGTGCTGTTCAATCCGCAGTGGCACCAGGGCGTCGTGGGGCTGGTGGCCTCGCGCGTGAAGGATCGCTACCACCGGCCCACGATCGCCTTCGCTGCGGCAGGCGATGACCTGCTGCGAGGCTCCGGACGCTCGATCGACGGACTGCATTTGCGCGACGCGCTGGACCGGATCACCAAGACCGAGCCCGAACTGATCGAGCGCTTCGGCGGGCATGCGATGGCGGCCGGTCTGACGCTGCCCCGGCGGCATCTGGCGGCTTTCACCGACGCGTTCGAAGCAGCCACGCGTGCGTTGGCCGACCCGTCGCTGTTCACGCGCTCGCTGCTCACGGACGGCGCGCTGGCCGCGACCGATTTCGGCCCCGATCTGGTCGATGCGATCGAGGCGATCGTGTGGGGCCAGGGCTTTGCCGAACCGGTGTTCGCCAACGAGTTCGACGTGCTGGACCAGCGCCTGGTGCAGGAGCGTCACCTGCAGCTGACGCTCGGGCTGGGCCCGTGCAATCTGTCGGCCATCTGGTTCGGCCGCTCCGAAGCCCTTCCGCCACAGGTGCGCCTGGCGTATCGGCTGAAGTTCGACACCTACCGCGGCCTGCGCCGCATCCGGCTGCAGATCGCCGCTGCCGCCCTCTCCCCCGACCCCTCTGCCGCAAGCGGGCGAGGGGCGATCGACCACGGCTGATCCGTGCGCTGAAGCCAAAGGCAGGCGATCGATCGCCCTCTCCCGCTTGCGGCAGAGGGGCCGGGGGAGAGGGCGGCCCATCTTCAGCGATAATGATGTGCTTTGGATGGACCGACCGATGGATGCCGAACAGCTGAACCAGACCGCCGCGACCCTGGCCGACCTTCGCAGCCGGCTGTCCGACCTGCGGAGGTATCTTTGACGTCGATGCCAAGCAGAAGCGGCTGACCGAGGTGGCCGTTGCGCTCGAGCAGCCGAATATCTGGGCCGATCCGAAGCGGGCCCAGGATCTCGGGCGGGAGAAAAAGGCGCTGGACGACGTGGTCGACCGGATGCGGCGGCTGGATCACGACCTGGGCGACGCGGCCGAGCTGTTCGAGTTGTCGCGGGCCGATCAGGACGGCGCGGCGCTGGCGACGATCGACGCCGATGTCACCGCGCTGGCCCGCCAGATCGACGATCTGGAATTTCAGCGGATGTTCAACAACCCGCTGGATCCGAACAACTGCTTCCTGGACATACAGGCCGGGGCCGGCGGCACCGAAGCGCAGGACTGGGCCTCGATACTCGAGCGCATGTACCTGCGCTATGCCGAACGGAAGGATTTCAAGGCCGAGCTGCTGGAGGAGTCGGCCGGCGAGGTGGCCGGAATCAAGAGCGCGACGATCAAGATGACCGGCCCGTACGCGTACGGGATGATGCGCACCGAGACCGGCGTGCACCGGCTGGTGCGCAAGTCCCCGTTCGACTCGAACGCGCGCCGCCACACCTCGTTTGCCAGCGTGTTCGTCTACCCGGAGGTCGACGACACGGTCGAAGTCGAGATCAACCCGGCCGATCTGCGTATCGACGTGTACCGTGCATCCGGTGCCGGCGGCCAGCATGTGAACAAGACCGAATCGGCGGTGCGCATCACGCACATTCCAAGCGGCATCGTGGTGCAGAGCCAGAACGATCGCTCGCAACACCGCAACCGCGCTGAATGCATGGCGATGCTGAAGTCGAGGCTGTTCGAGCTGGAGATGCGAAAGCGCCTGGCCGAGCAGTCCAAGCTCGAAGAATCCAAGACCGACGTCGGCTGGGGCCACCAGATCCGATCGTACGTGCTCGACCAATCGCGCATCAAGGACCTGCGCACCAACATCGAGATCGGCAATACGCAGGCGGTGCTGGACGGAGACCTGGATCAATTCATCACGGCCAGCCTGAAACAGGGCGTGTGACCGATTCCATGTCCGAATCCGATCCGCAAGACGGCCAGAGCGTCAATCCGATCCTGGCCGAGCGCCGCGGCAAGCTCGAGCGCCTGCGCCAGCTCGGGCCGGCCTATCCGAACGACTTCGTGCGCACGGACATGGCGGCCGATCTTCACGCGCGCCACGAGCAGGCCACCCGCGACGACCTTGGGCGCACCCCGGTCGCAGTCGCGGTGGCCGGCCGGCTGATGCTCAAGCGCCTGCAGGGCAAGGTGAGTTTCGCCACGCTGCAGGACGCATCCGGGCGCATCCAGCTGTTCGTGACGGACGACGACACCGGCGTCCAGGCTCATGAGGCCTTCCGGCACTGGGACATCGGCGACATCGTCGGCGCGCGCGGAGAGCTGTTCCGGACCAACCGCGGGGAGCTGTCGGTCCGCTGCCGCGAGCTGCGACTGCTGGCCAAGGCGCTGCGCCCGCTGCCCGACAAGTTCCACGGGCTGGCGGACCACGAGACGCGCTACCGGCAGCGCTACGTCGATCTGATCGTCAACGAGTCGACGCGCCGGGCGTTCCAGATCCGGTCGCGCGCGGTGGCCGAGTTGCGTCGCCTGATGAGCGAGCAGGGCTTCCTGGAAGTCGAAACGCCGATGCTGCAGCCGATCCCGGGGGGAGCGGCCGCGCGCCCGTTCGTCACGCACCATCATGCACTCGATATCGACATGTACCTGCGGATCGCCCCGGAGCTGTATCTGAAGCGCCTGGTGGTGGGTGGTTTCGAGCGTGTGTTCGAGATCAACCGCAATTTCCGCAATGAAGGGATCAGTCCGCGCCATAACCCCGAGTTCACGATGCTCGAGTTCTACGCGGCTTACCAGGACGTGCGGTGGATGATGGACTTCACCGAACAGCTGCTGCGACAGACTGCGCTGGCGGCTACAGGTACAGCGACGCTGCCCTACCAGGGCCAGACGATCGATCTGGCGCCGCCCTTCGAGCGGCTGACGATCGTCGAGGCGATCCGCCGCCAACGCCCCGACATCGCGCAGGGCGCCCTGTCCGACCCTGACTGGCTGCGCTCGGAGCTGGCCCGGCTGGGAGCTGAAACGACGCCCGCAGCCGGCGTGGGCAGCCTGCAGCTGGCGATGTTCGACCAGGTGGCCGAGGCCAAGCTGATGCAGCCGACGTTCATCATCGACTATCCGGTCGAGGTCTCGCCACTGGCGCGCGCATCCGACCAGCAGCCGGAGGTGGCCGAACGTTTCGAGCTGTTCATCGCCGGACGCGAAACGGCCAACGGCTTTTCCGAGCTGAACGATCCGGACGACCAGGCCGAGCGATTCCGGCTTCAAGCCGAGGCCAAGCAGGCCGGCGACGAGGAGGCGATGTACTACGACGCGGACTACATCCGCGCGCTTGAATACGGGATGCCGCCGGCGGCCGGCTGCGGGATCGGCGTGGACCGCTTCGTCATGCTGCTGGCCGACGTGCCGAGCATCCGCGACGTGATCCTGTTCCCGCACCTGCGCCCGCAGGACAGCTCAGTCTGAACACCCCGCGCGCCGATCGGCTCGAACGCCTGTGGCAGGCGTGCCAAAGCCATGCGAACCAGCCGGTGCCGCCGCACTGGCTGGCCCTGGTGCTGGACGGCGGGCGATGCGGATGGGTCGAGCCGGACACCGCGCGCCGGCTCGCGCAGGCGCCCTCGCCGTTCGCGTTGGATGGCGGCCGCCTCGTTCTTGAACCGCGCCAGGGCGATCCACAGGCCTGCTCGAAGGCGTTGCAGGGGGCCGCGCAGCGGCTGCACGAGGCGGGCGTCGTGCGCGAATGGCGATCCGAGCAGCTGGACGTGCGCAGCGAGGACGGCCGCGCGATCGGCACCGTCGAGCGGGCCGCCTGTCGCGCTCTGGGGATCGAGACCCGATCGGTGCAACTGAATGCATTCCGGCCCGACGGGTCAGTGGTGGCCGCCCGGCGCGCGGCGCACAAGCTGAGCGATCCGAACCGCTGGGACAATCTGGCCGGCGGCATGATCGCCGCCGGCGAGCAGGATGATCAGGCGCTGGCGCGCGAAGCCTGGGAGGAAGCCGGCCTGCGGCTGGCGCAACTGCCGCTGGTGCGCGGTTCGCGCCTCAGGGTGCAGCGGATGGTGGCCGAGGGCCTGATGATCGAGACGGTCCAGGTGTTCGACGTGCACCTGCCGGCCGACTTCGTCCCGGCCAACCAGGACGGCGAGGTCGCCGGTTTCCAGACGATGCCGGTCGAATCGGCGGTCGACGCGATCGAGCGCGGCGACTTCACGCTGCAGGCCTCGATGGCGATCCTGGACGCGCTACGGCGCCAGCGCTGACCGGTCGCCTGCTGATACGCTACCCGCGCTGGAGCCCCACGATGCCCGTATCCTTGTGCGCCGTCCGCCCGATCGAGCTGACCGAGATCCTGGAGGCGCGCCGCCGGATCGCAAGCACCATCGTGCGCACGCCGCTGGTGCGCCTCGAGCTGGGACCGGGCTATCCCGACATCCGGCTGAAGCTGGAAAACCTGCAGCCCATTAACGCATACAAATTGCGCGGTGCCGCCAACGCGGTGGCGATGCTCTCGGACGCCGAGCGCAAGCTGGGCGTCTGGACGATCAGTGCAGGTAATGCCGGCCAGGGCGTCGCGTACGCCGCGCGCCAGGCCGGCGTGCCGTGCACGGTGGTGGCGATCGAGACGGCGCCGGCCTCGAAGATCGAGCGGATGAAGGCGCTCGGCGCAACGCTGGTCCCTGTGCCGTACGAAGTCGCCTGGAAAGCCCTCGGCGAGCGCTCATTTCCCGGAGTCGAAGGGACGTTCGTGCACCCGTTCGACGATCACAACTTCATCGCCGGCCATGGCACGATGGGCCTGGAGATCCTGGAGGATGCGCCCGATGCGGTCGCCGTCATTGCGGCCATCGGCGGCGGGGGCTTGATCACGGGCGTTGGCAGCGCGATCAAGGCGCTGAAACCGGAAACCAGAATGCTGGGGGCCGAGCCGCACACGGCCGCCCCGGCCGCGCGCTCGTTCGCCGCAGGTTGTCCGCAGGAATTCCCGGACTGGGAGGCCTCGTTCGTCGACGGTGCCGGCGGCCACAGCGTGTTCCCCCGGATGTGGGAGCGGATGAAGCCGCTGGTGGATGGGTGCATCGTCGTCACGCTCGAACAGACGAAACAAGCGATGAGGCTTCTGGCGGACAAGGCGCGCGTCGTTTCCGAAGGCGCGGGCGCGCTGTCGCTGGCGGCCGCGTTGACCGGCCAGGCCGGCCAGGGGCCGATCGTCGCCATCGTCTCCGGCGGGAACGTCGACCTGAAGAAGTTCTGCGAGATTCTGTGCTCGACCGCCGGTTGACCCGAAACGAGGACCACCATGCCCACCATCGAAGCGAGACTGCGCGACCTGGGTCTCGTTCTGCCCGGACCATTGATCCTGCCGCCCGGCGTGACGCTGCCGTTTCCGTGGGTGCGAGTTCACGGCAGCCGGGCATTCATCTCAGGCCACGGACCCCAGAACGCGGACGGCTCGCTGGCCAGGCCGCTCGGCAAGGTCGGGGCCGAGGTATCGCCTGAGCAGGCTCACGTTGCGGCGCGCCTGGTCGGCTTGTCCATTCTGGCCAGCTTGAAGCGTGCGCTGGGCGACCTGGATCGGATCTCGGCCTGGCTGCGGATACTTGGCATGGTCAACTCCGCGCCGGGGTTCAATCGGCAGCCCGATGTGATCAACGGATTCACCGATCTGATCATCGAGCTCTACGGGCCGCAACGCGGTGCGCATGCACGTTCCGCGGTGGGCATGGCCCAGTTGCCATTCGACATCCCGGTCGAGATCGAGGGCGAGGTGGAAATTCAGACCGCCTAAACTTCATCGATCCACGCCATCTGGATCGCTTCCAGAATCTTCTCGCCCGAGCGCTTCGGGTCGTCGTCGAATCCCGCCAGCTCGCACACCCAGCGGTGCAGATCCGTGAACCGCACTGCCTTCGGGTCCACGTCCGGAAACCGCTCGGCAAGCGCCTGCGCGATCTGGCTCGTATCGGTCCATTTCATCGCGACTGACTCCCGCCTTTGATTTAGCGCCGTTCCTTCACCTGGTTGATCGAGTAGCGGGGAATTTCCACCTCGACGTCCTTATCCGCCATCTTGGCCTGGCACGACAGGCGCGATTTGGCGGTCAAGCCCCAGGCCCGGTCGAGCAGATCGTCCTCCTCGTCGGTCGAGGGCGGCAGCGATTCGAATCCCTCGCGCACGATCACGTGGCAGGTGGTGCAGGCACAGGACAGCTCGCACGCGTGCTCGATTTCCACGCCGTGGTCCAGCAGCGCGCGGCAGATGCTCTCTCCGCTCGGGGCCTCGATCTTGGCCCCTTCCGGGCAGATGTCCGGATGCGGGAGCACGCGGATCCAGGGCATCAGCGAGCCAGCACGTCGTCGACCCGGCTCCCGGCCAGCGCGTTGCGAATCGAGCGATTCATCCGCCGCGCCGCAAATTCCTCGGTGGCACGCGTCAGATCGGCTGTCGCATTCTTGAGCAAATCCGCATCGTCGCTTTGCAGCACGGCGGCAAGCGCCGTCAGCGCCGAATCGATGGACGCCCGCTCGGCCGGATCCAGCAGGTCTGCGTCCGCGGCCAGTGCGCTCTGCGTGGTTTCGACCAGCCGCCGCCCATCGACCTGCAGTTCGCGCAAGCTGCGCAGTCGCTGGTCCTCGCGGGCGTGGTCGATCGAATCGGCCAGCATCCGTGCCACTTCCTCGTCGGACAGTCCGTACGACGGCCGCACGCTGACCGCCGCTTCGACCCCCGAGGTCATTTCGCGCGCGGAAACCGACAGCATGCCGTCGGCGTCGACCTGGAAGCTCACCCGCACGCGCGCTGCGCCCGCCACCATCGGCGGGATTCCGCGCAGTTCGAAGCGGGCCAGCGAGCGGCAATCCGAAACCAGCTCGCGCTCGCCTTGCACCACTTGAATGGCCATCGCGGTCTGTCCGTCCTTGAAGGTCGTGAATTCCTGCGCGCGCGCCACCGGGATCGTCGAATTGCGCGCAATCACGCGCTCGACCAGTCCGCCCATCGTCTCCAGGCCGAGCGACAGCGGAATGACGTCCAGCAGCAGCCAATCGTCGCCCGCGGGGCGGTTGCCCGCCAGCAGGTTGGCCTGCACCGCAGCGCCCAGCGCGACGACCTGGTCCGGGTCGAGGTCGGTCAGCGGCGCTTGCCCGAACAGCTCGGCCACGGCCTTGCGCACGTGCAGCATTCGGGTGGCGCCGCCGACCAGCACCACGCCCTTGATCTGCGCAGGGGTCAGGTTTGCATCCCTCAGCGTGCGGCGCGCTGCATCGATCGTCTTCTGCACCAGGTGCTGGGTCAGTCCGAAGAACGTCTCCGCGCCCAGCGTCAGGTTGACCCACGCGCCGCCGGCCACGCGCGCCTGGATCGTGCCGTTGGGGCGCGCGGACAGCGCCTCTTTGGCGGCCCGCGCCTTGCCCGTCAGCAGCCGCATGTCCTCCGGCCCGAGTTGCGACAGGTTGGCCTGTTCCAGGATCCAGCAATACACGCGGTGATCGAAGTCGTCGCCGCCCAGCGCCGTATCGCCGCCAGTGGCCAGCACCTCGAACACGCCGCGGCTCAACCGCAGGATCGAGATGTCGAAAGTGCCGCCGCCCAGGTCGTACACGGCGTAGATGCCCTCGGAGCCGTGGTCCAGACCGTAGGCCAGCGCCGCCGCGGTCGGCTCGTTCAGCAGCCTGAAGACGTGCAGTCCGGCCAACCGGGCCGCGTCGCGCGTGGCCTGGCGCTGCGCGTCGTCGAAATACGCCGGTACGGTGACGACCGCCCCGACCAGGGGTCCGCCCAGCGCGGCCTCGGCGCGCTGGCGCAGCGACTTCAGGATCTCGGCCGAAATCTCGACCGGGCTCTTGACGCCTGCCGCGGTTCGCAGCTGAAGCATGCCCTGCCGGGCGTCGACGAAATCGTACGTGAGGTTTTCGACGTGCTCGACATCGCGCAGTCCGCGCCCCATGAAGCGCTTGACCGAGATGATCGTGTTGCGCGGATCGGAGGCCTGGTGCGCGACCGCCGGATGGCCGACCTCGCAGGTGCCATCCGCCAGAAAGCGCACGACCGAGGGCACCAGCACGCGGCCCTGCTCGTCGGCGATCGCCTCCGGCAATCCGTTACGCACCGTCGCCACCAGCGAGTTGGTCGTGCCCAGGTCGATGCCGACCGCGAGCCGATGCTGATGCGGCGCGCTCGACATGCCTGGTTCGGCAATCTGCAGCAGCGCCATCGGTCAGGTCGCCGGCGAGGCGAGTGAGTCGTCTCCGGCTTCCAGTTCCTTGACGAACTTTTCTATGAACATCAGCCGTCGCACGCCGTCGGCGGCACTGGAGAAATCACGCTCCACATCGATCCGGGCTTCCAGCTGTCGAAGCTCCTGCTGCCAAAGCGCCTGGACCTCGCCGCGCAGCTCCTGCAGCCGATGCGAATCGCGCTGGCGCCGGATCTGCTCGAGCGCTTGCCGCCATTCGAGCTGCAGCGCCAGGAAATCCCCCGGTACCGAGCGGCCGGACTCGCCGCTGACTTCCACGTCATGCAGCTCGCACAGGTAGGCCGCGCGCCGCACCGGCGAGTTCAGAACCTGGTAGGCCTCGTTGGCCAGCGTGGCCCACTGCAAGGCCGCGCGCTGCTCGGCGGCGCCCGCGCCCGCATAGCGGTCCGGGTGAACGTGCGCCTGCACGGTCCGGTAGGCGTGGATCAGGTGATCGTTGTCCAGCCCGAAACGCCGTTCCAGGCCGAACAGAGAGAAATGATCCGGTATCGAAACGGACACGGCGGCTATCACTGGCCCGTCAGCCAGAGCGTCAAAATCCGGGCGACGCCAGCGTTCGCCCGGTGATCCGGCACGAGCATCGGCGCGACCGCGTCAGACGCGGAACGATTCGCCGCAGCCGCAACGATCGCGCTCGTTGGGGTTGTTGAATCGAAAGCCCTCGTTCAGGCCGTCCCGAACGAAATCGAGTTCGGTGCCGTCGATGAACGTAAGACTCTTCGGATCCACAACGATCTTGACCCCATGCGCCTCGAATGTCTCGTCACCCGGGTCGATCTGGTCGGCGTATTCCAGCTTGTACGCCAGCCCGGAGCAGCCGGTGGTCCGCACTCCGAGGCGCACCGCAACGCCCTTGCCGCGCCGCGCAAGAAACTGCGCCACATGCTCCGCAGCCCGTTCAGTGATCGTCACAGCCATGGCGGGGATCCGTTCCTTCCCGCTCAGGCCGCTACCGCTTTGGCAGGCTCGTGACGGGCCGCCTCGCCAGCGGGCGCATCTTCCGACTTGCTTCGGTAATCGGCGATGGCCGCCTTGATCGCATCCTCGGCCAGGATCGAGCAATGGATCTTGACCGGCGGCAGCGCGAGCTCCTCGGCGATGTGCGTATTGCGGATCTGCATCGCCTGATCGAGCGTCTTGCCTTTGACCCACTCGGTCACCAGCGAGCTGGACGCGATGGCCGATCCGCATCCATACGTCTTGAAGCGCGCATCCTGGATGATGCCGTCCTCGCTGACCCGGATCTGAAGTTTCATCACATCGCCGCAGGCCGGCGCGCCGACCATCCCGGTGCCGACCGAGGAGTCGTCGCGGTCGAATGAACCGACATTGCGTGGATTCTCGTAGTGGTCTACGACTTTCTGGCTGTATGACATCGTGTTACCTCTGACCCATTTCTCTTAGTGTGCGGCCCACTGTACAGTATTCAGGTCAATACCTTCATTATGCATCTCCCACAGCGGGGACATTTCGCGCAGACGCGCGACCTTGCGTTGCAGTAAGTCGATCGCGTAGTCGATTTCGTCCCGGGTGGTAAACCGGCCTACCGTGAACCGGATAGAGCTGTGCGCCAGTTCGTCGCTGCGCCCCAGCGCCCGCAACACATAAGAAGGCTCCAGACTGGCGGACGTGCAGGCCGATCCGGACGACACGGCCACTTCCTTGATGGCCATGATCAGCGACTCGCCCTCGACGAAATTGAAGCTCACGTTCAGGTTGTGCGGCACCCGGCGGTGCATGTCCCCGTTGACATAGACCTCCGGGATCTGGATCAAGCCCGCCAGCAGCCGGTCCCGCAGCGCCCGGATCCGCTCGTTATCGGAGCTCATTTCCTCCTTCGCGATCCGGAACGCCTCGCCCATGCCGACGATCTGGTGGGTCGGCAACGTACCGGAGCGCAGCCCCCGTTCGTGCCCACCTCCGTGGATCTGCGCCTCCAGCCGCACGCGCGGCTTGCGCCGCACGTACAGCGCGCCGATGCCCTTCGGACCGTACGTCTTGTGGGCCGAGAACGACATCAGATCGACCTGCAACCGCCCCAGATCGATCGGCATCTTGCCGCTCGCCTGCGCCGAGTCGACGTGAAGCACGATGCCCCGGCCTCGGCACATGGCTCCGATCGCCTCGATATCCTGGATGACGCCGATCTCGTTGTTCACCATCATCACGGACGCCAGGATCGTATCGGGACGCAGCGCCGCCTCGAACTGCGCCAGATCGAGCAGTCCATCCGGCTGGACCTCCAGATAGGTCACCTCGAATCCGGTCCGCTCCAGCTCGCGCATCGTATCCAGCGTGGCCTTGTGCTCGGTGCGCACGGTGATCAGATGGCGACCCTTGTCCCGATAAAACTGGGCGGCCCCCTTCAGCGCCAGATTGATCGCCTCGGTGGCCCCCGACGTCCAGATGATCTCGCGCGGATCGGCTCCGACCAGCTCCGCGACCTGCTCGCGGGCCTGCTCGACCCCGCGCTCGGCTTCCCATCCGAACGCGTGGCTGCGGGAGGCCGGGTTGCCGAATTGCTCCCGCAGGTAGGGCAGCATCGCGTCGACCACGCGCGGGTCGGTTGGAGTCGTGGCCGAGTAATCGAGGTAGATCGGACGCATTCGTTCCCTTGTGAATCGCAGTTCAGGCCCGCTTAGCCAACAGTCGAGCTTTCCTTCAGATCCGCCTCGCCGCGCGGAGCGCGGCGCGTCCCATCCAGGTTGACCGTTGCCGGCGCCTGAGTGGCCCGCTCCTTCTGCTGCTCGACCAGATCGCGCAGCGACACCGAATCCAGGAAATCGATCATCTGCCGATTCAGGCTCGCCCAGAGTTCGTGGGTCATGCAGCGCTGATCGTTGTCGCAGTTTTCCTTGCCGGCGCACTGTGTCGCGTCCAGCGGTTCGTCCACCGCGAAGATGATGTCGGCAACGCTGACCGACTCCATCGGCTTGGCGAGCCGATAGCCGCCACCCGGACCGCGTGTGCTTTCGACCAGCTGGTGCCGCCGCAGCTTCGCGAACAACTGCTCCAGATAGGACAAAGAGATCCTCTGGCGCTGGCTGATACCTGCCAGAGTCACCGGTCCGCGGTGCTGCCGCAGACCCAAGTCGATCATTGCAGTTACCGCGAATCGTCCTTTTGTGGTGAGCCGCATCGGAGTCGCCCCATGAAAGTTAAAACCCGCCGTGGATCGGAGATTGTTGGTACTTTTTTCAGGATCTCGGCTCTGGGCGGCCTGACCGCCCAACCGCTCGACCTTTTCCGGGGTCAGCTAGAGTCGATACCCGACTAGGACACTTGGTTATAATAATGGTTCCAGAGCAGGTCGGTCAACCAAGGAAGCCTCAGGGGAATACCTTAAACCCTGATGGGTTTAAGCCTGGTGGCCACTGCGCCGCCGCGCCGGCGAGCGCAGCGACCGCCTCAGTGGGTGCCGTGTCAGGCGGCCGCGTACATGGTGGCGCGCTTGCGCACCACTTCGATCAGGCCCTGGCAGGCATCCTCGACGTAGTCGAGCACGGTGTTGAAGCCCTCCGGACCGCCGTAATACGGATCCGGAACCGTGGCCGCGTCGTGCTCGCCTGCAAACCGCATCAACAGGTGCAGCTTGTGTTTGTGCGCGCGCGGACACTGCTGCTGCAGCAAGGCCAGATTCTCCCAGTCCATCGCGAGAATCAGGTCGAAATTGCGGAAGTCCTCCTGCGTGATCTGGCGTGCGCGCAAATCGCCGATCTCGTAGCCGCGCCGCTTCGCCGCCTGCTGCGCGCGCGCATCCGGTGGTTCGCCGACGTGATAGGCATGCGTTCCGGCCGACTCGATCAGCACGACCGGTTCCAGCCCGGCGTCGGCGACCATCTTCCGGAACACACCCTGCGCGGTCGGCGACCGGCAGATGTTTCCCATGCAAACAAAAAGTACCTTCGTCATTTGAGACGCGCCTTTCTCGTCCGGGTCCGCGCTCCGCGACCCGTCATCGCGGCCGGCCCGCGGCCTGCCGCTCACTCTTTCACCAAGCTCAGCATCCACAATCAGTCCACTCTCCAGAGACTAGCGACACGACAAGAAGTTCAAGATCCCGGGTTCGAGCGACACGATTCGCGCTATGCCAATCTGCATCCGACCCCCTATGCCACCTTTTCGACCGGGGGACGGTGCCGAACGGCTGCCTCCCCGATAAACGCCCGCTCCCGCAACGACCCCAACTGGTCTCTGACCCGGGCCGCTTTCTCGAATTCCAGGTTCTTCGCCAGCTCGAGCATCTGACGCTCGAGCCGCTTAATTTCGCGTCCCAGCTGCACTTCCGACATGGCCGCCGCGTCGACCCGTTCGTTGGCCACGCGGTGCTCGCTGCGGGAGGCGCCAGCGTCGTAGACGCCGTCGATCAACTCCTTGACCTGCTTTTGAACGCCCTGCGGAACGATTCCGTGCACACGGTTGAATTCGGTCTGACGCACCCGGCGCCGGTCGGTCTCATCGATCGCGCGGCGCATCGAGTTGGTGATCGAATCGGCGTACAGGATCGCGGTCCCGTTCAGGTGCCGAGCCGCCCGCCCGATCGTCTGGATCAGCGAGCGCTCGGAACGAAGGAAACCTTCCTTGTCCGCGTCGAGGATCGCAACCAGCCCGACCTCGGGCAGATCCAGGCCCTCGCGCAGCAGGTTGATGCCGACCACCACGTCGAACACGCCGGCGCGCAAATCCCGGACGATTTCGACCCGCTCGACCGTGTCGATGTCCGAATGCAGGTAGCGCACGCGCACGCCGTGCTCGGCCAGGAACCCGGTCAGATCCTCGGCCATCCGTTTGGTCAAGGTGGTCACCAGCACGCGCTCGCCCTGCCCCACGCGCAGCGTGATCTCGGAGAGCAGGTCGTCGACCTGGGTCCGGGCCGGCCGCACTTCGAGCCGCGGATCCACCAGCCCGGTCGGCCGCACCAGTTGCTCGACCACCTGGGAGGAGCGTTCCAGCTCGAAGGTCGACGGCGTGGCCGAGACGAAGATGCAGCGGCGCATCTTGCGTTCGAACTCGTCGAACCGCAGCGGCCGGTTGTCCAGCGCCGACGGCAGCCGGAAGCCGTACTCGACCAGCGTCTCCTTGCGCGAGCGGTCGCCTTTGTACATCGCGCCCAGCTGCGGCATCGTCACGTGCGACTCGTCGATGATCATCAACGCATCGGGCGGCAGATAATCGATCAGCGTCGGCGGCGGCTCGCCCGGCAGCGCCCCCGAGAGGTGACGCGTGTAGTTCTCGATCCCCCTGCAGAACCCCAGCTCGACCAGCATCTCCAGGTCGAAGCGGGTCCGCTGCTCCAGCCGTTGCGCCTCCACCAGCTTGCCCTGCGCGATCAGGAACTCGACCCGCTGTTTGAGCTCGACCTTGATCGTTTCGATCGCGCGCAACACGGTCTGGCGCGGCGTCACGTAATGCGACGACGGATAGATCGTGAAACGCGGCACCTTCTGCCGCGCCCGGCCCGTCAGCGGATCGAACAGCAGGATGCTTTCGATCTCGTCGTCCAGCAGCTCGATGCGCACGGCCACTTCCATGTGCTCGGCCGGAAACACGTCGATCGTGTCGCCGCGCACGCGGAACGTGCCCCGCACGAACTCGGTCTCGCTGCGGCGGTACTGCATCGCGGCCAGGCGCACGATGATGTCGCGCTGCCCCATCCGGTCGTTGTGCCGCAGCGTCAGGATCATCGAGTGGTAGTCGTTCGGGTCGCCGATGCCGTAGATCGCCGATACGGTGGCGACGATCACCGTATCGCGGCGCTCCAGCAGCGACTTGGTGGCCGACAGCCGCATCTGTTCGATGTGCTCGTTGACGCTGCTGTCCTTCTCGATGTACAGATCGCGCGACGGCACGTACGCTTCGGGCTGGTAGTAGTCGTAGTACGATACGAAGTACTCGACCGCGTTGCCCGGAAAGAACTCCCGCATCTCGGAATACAGTTGTGCCGCGAGCGTCTTGTTCGGCGCGAGAATCAGCGCCGGCGCACCGATCTGGGCGATCACGTGGGCCATCGTGAACGTCTTGCCCGATCCGGTCACGCCGAGCAGCGTCTGGAAGGCGAGCCCGTCGGCCAGTCCTTCGACCAGTCGAGCGATGGCCTCCGGCTGGTCACCGGCCGCTTGAAACGGCTGATGAAGCTGGAATGGCGAGGCTTGCTGGGTGGACGCTGACAAGGTGGGCACTACCGCAGTGCAATATGCGCACATAAGCGGACAATTTTATCACCGGGTCTACGAAAGTCCTAGTCCTCGCAATCGATTGTTACAATGACAACATCAACCAATCAATGACTTACAACGACCGGCGGCGCCCATCCCCAGTTTGGTGTGAGGGCGGATTTGATGTGTCCCTCCGGCTAACACCTGACTACGGGATGCCGGGAAAAGCCTGCGGTTATTCGCATGGACATTTCTGAAGGCCGGTCAGGCGATTCCCTCCGTGATTTTGCGGCGCAACATCCTACAACAGACGCGACATGTCCTCGATCTTCAGCTCAGTCGAACTGGCCCCGCGCGATCCGATTCTCGGATTGACCGAAGCGTTCAACGCCGACCCTCGCCGTGGCAAAGTCAACCTCGGTGTGGGCGTGTACACCGACGACCAGGGCCGCATCCCGCTGCTCGAATGCGTGCGCGCGGCTGAGCGCGAGCAGCTGCAAGCTTCGGCGCCGCGCGGCTACATGCCGATCGAGGGGCCGGCGGCGTACGCCTCGCGGGTACAGCACCTGCTGCTCGGAGCCGGCTCGGAGGCGATCAGCTCGGGCCGCTGTGTCACGGCCGAAGGGCTCGGCGGCACCGGCGCCCTCAGGATCGGCGCCGAGCTGATCAAGCGGCTCGCTCCGAACGCCAGCGTGATGATCAGCGAGCCGAGCTGGGAAAATCACCGGGCTTTGTTCGAGGCGGCCGGCTTCAAGGTCCAGAGCTACCCGTACTATGACCCGGCCACGCACGGACTGGATTTCCCGCGCATGCTGGCCGCGCTCGGGCGGGCCGAGCCCGGGACCGTGGTCGTTCTGCACGCCTGCTGCCACAACCCGACCGGCGTGGATCCCGACCCGGAGCAATGGCGCCAGATCGTCGAGTGCGTGCGCCAGCGCAACCTGGTTCCGTTTCTCGATATCGCCTATCAGGGCTTCGGCGAAGGACTCGAAGCCGACGCCGCCGTCGTGCGGATGGTGGCGTCGACCGGCATCGATGCGCTGGTGGCCAGTTCGTTCTCCAAGTCGTTTTCGCTGTACGGCGAACGGGTCGGCGCCATGACGATGCTGACCGGCTCGCGCGAGGCGGCCGAGCGGGTGCTCAGCCAGGTCAAGCGGGTGATTCGCGCCAATTATTCGAGCCCGCCGATCCACGGCGCCTCGCTGGTGGCCGCGGTGCTGACCAGCGCCGGGCTGCGCGCCCAGTGGGAAGGCGAGCTGGCGGCCATGCGCCAGCGCATTCTTTCGATGCGCGAGGGGCTGGTCGAGGGGCTGACCCGGCGCGCAGTTCCGAGAGACTTTTCGTTCGTTCGCCGGCAGCGCGGGATGTTCTCCTACTCCGGGCTGACGACGGCCCAGGTCGATCGGCTGCGCGAGCAGCACGCGATCTACGCGGTCGGCACCGGCCGCATCTGCGTGGCGGCGCTGAATTCGGGCAACATCGACGCCGTGTGCGACGCGATTGCGGCCGTGTTGAAGTCCTAGTCCTAGTGAAAACGCCGTCAGTTCCCTAACGCGCGCAGGAGTACGAACTACAGTAAAATGTTTTTTCTTCCCCGATAGCTCAGTCGGTAGAGCGACGGACTGTCGAATGGCAGCACTGCGAGGAAACTCGCAGAGGAAAATCGGGTGAACTCAGGGAATGCCCCGAGAAGGGGAGAATCCTGAGCCAAGCCTGCCGAAGGACAAGCACTAGGCGTAGGCAGGAAGGTGCAGAGACTAGAGGGTGAGCAGTCCAAGCAATAAACCTCGTCAGCGCCCGACACCCTAACAGGCCAGGCTGAGGGTGATGAGATAGTCCAGCGCGCAAGCGCTGTAATCCGCAGGTCCCAGGTTCGAGCCCTGGTCGGGGAGCCAATAATCAGTTGCTCGGAGGATGAGTCTCGAAAGCGAGTGGCCTCGGGCCCGCGTCTTCCCGGCCCTAACCGGCCGGCAGGCTGAAGAAGAAGGTCGCGCCCTCGTCCACTTTGCCCTGAGCCCACACGCGCCCGCCGTGGCGCGTGACGATGCGCTGGACGATGGCCAGGCCTACGGCGGTTCCCGGGAACTCGCTCGGCGAATGCAGCCGCTGGAATGCCTCGAACAATTTCTTGACGTACTGCATATCGAAGCCCACGCCGTTGTCTTTTACAAAGTAGACCGCCTCCGCGCCGCGTTGCTCGCCGCCGACTTCGATGATCGGGTGCTCGCGCTTGCCGCTGTACTTGCACGCGTTGGCGATCAGGTTGAGCCAGACCTGCTTCAACAGCGCCAGGTCGCCGCGCGCCGTCGGTAGCGGGCGCACTGTGAATTGCACCGACCCCTGAGCTGCGGCCGCGCCGATTTCCGACCAGGCCTGGTTTGCCAGGTGCGCCATGTCGATCTGCGCGACCTGGATCTGCTGGCGCGCAGCGCGCAATAACGCAAGCAGATCGTCGATCAGCCTGTCCATCTTGAGGCTGCTGTCCCGAACCACACCCAGCAGCAGCTGGCCCTTTTCGTCGAGCCGGTCGGCGTAGTCTTCCGAGATGATCGCGCAGTAACCGTCCACGGCGCGCAGCGGGGCGCGCAGGTCGTGCGAGACCGAATACGAGAGCGTCTCAAGATCCTTGCTCGCATCCTGCAGCTCGCCGGTGCGCGCGGCCAGCTGCCTTTCGAGGTCCCGGATCCTGTCTTCGGCCGCGGCCGCGGCGCGCGCGTTCAGCACGATCAACGCCGCAAGAACGCTCGTCGCGCCGGCCAGCACGATCCCCAGACCGAATCCGGCGCCGTACCAACCCGCGTGCTGTCCTCGCAGCACCAGCCAGCCGAGCACCGGCATCGCGATGAGCGCGGCGATCAGAAGGCGCGGCAAACTGGTCAGCCCTCCTCCGCGTGTTCCTGGGATGACCGGCTATGAGTGGCAGCCAAGGCGCTGTCGAGCGCTTCGCGGAACGCGTCGAGCATCAGCGGCTTGGTCAGGTAGCGGAAGAATCCGGCCGCCAACCCCTTGGCGACCGCCCGCGGCATCGCGTCCGCCGTGATCGCGATGATCGGAATGTGCGCGGTCCTTTGATCCTCGCGCAGAATCTTCATCGCATCCTCTCCGCTCATGCCCGGCAAGTGAATGTCCATCAGGATTGCGCGCGGCCGGTGCGCCCGGGCCAGCTCGAT
>Ga0210394_10002574_pt1 | contig 24605 bp, 14 predicted proteins | sample IncBWC12MmetaG_FD_160121 | JGI IMG/M metagenome (GOLD analysis project Ga0210394, IMG submission 160121) | Forest soil microbial communities from Barre Woods Harvard Forest LTER site, Petersham, Massachusetts, United States - Inc-BW-C-12-M | ecosystem: Environmental > Terrestrial > Soil >... | reverse complement strand
CGGAGTGAATGCCGGCTTCCTCGATGTGTTCCATGATACCCGCGATGACCACGTCTTCGCCGTCGGCGAGCGCGTCCACATCCACTTCGGTGGCATCTTCAAGGAACTGATCGATCAGAATCGGACGGCGCGGGTCCGAGGCGCCGCCGATCAGCGCGGCTTGCGCGACGTAGTCCTGCACCGTTTTCAGGTCGTACGCAATCACCATGGCGCGGCCCCCGAGCACGTAGCTCGGGCGCACCAAAACCGGCAAACCAATTTCGGATGCGACGCGCGTGGCTTCGTCTGGCGCGAGCGCAGTACCGGCGCGCGGCTGGGGAATTTTCAGTTCGTCGAGCAAGCGGCCGAAGCGGCGGCGGTCTTCAGCGAGATCGATCGATTCAGGGTCCGTGCCGATTATTTGCGCGCCATTGCGCTTTAGTTCGAGCGCGAGATTGAGCGGCGTTTGTCCGCCGAATTGCACGATCACGCCCTGCGGCTTTTCGCGGTCAAGAATCGCGAGAACGTCTTCCAAAGTCAGCGGCTCGAAGTAAAGGCGGTCGGAAGTGTCGTAGTCCGTCGAAACGGTCTCGGGGTTGCAATTTACCATCACAGTTTCGTAGCCGTCTTCCTTGAGCGCGAATGCAGCGTGGCAGCAGCAGTAATCGAATTCGATTCCCTGCCCGATGCGATTCGGTCCACTGCCGAGAATCACCACTTTCGGGCGGTCGATGGCGTCCGATTCATCCTCTTCCTCGTAAGTGGAATAGAGGTACGGGGTGAATGATTCGAATTCGGCGGCGCAGGTGTCGACGCGTTTGAATACGGGACGAACCCCGAGCTCATGGCGGCGTGCGCGGACTTCCTCAGCTGTCGCTTTTAGGAGCTTGGCAAGCTCTTCGTCGCTCGCGCCGGAGCGCTTCGCTTCAAGAAGGAGCTCGCGCGACACGCCGCTGAGCGATTTAGCGGCAACGCGGCGGTCGATGGCGACCATTTCCTCCATCTGGCGGATAAACCACGGATCAATTTTTGTGAGCGAGCAAATCTGGTCGCGGGTCATGCCGCGTTCGAGCGCTTCGAAAAGCCAGTGCAGGCGGTCGGGACCAGGTACGGTGAGTTTTTCCCGCAGGAGCGCCGTTGTGACTTCAGTGGGCGCACGCCACGGCGAGTGCGGCTCCAGCGAACGAATACCTTTGCACAGGGCCTCCTGAAACGTGCGGCCGATGGCCATCACTTCGCCGACGGATTTCATTTGCGTTGAAAGCGTGGTGTCGCTGCCGGGAAATTTCTCGAATTGCCATTTCGGAATTTTTACGACGACGTAGTCGATCGTCGGCTCGAACGAACACGGCGTCTTGCGCGTAATGTCGTTCGGAATTTCGTCGAGCGTCATGCCCAGCGCGAGCTTCGCGGCAATCTTTGCAATCGGAAATCCGGTGGCCTTGCTTGCCAGCGCGGAGCTGCGCGAGACGCGCGGGTTCATTTCAACGACCACCATCCGTCCTGTTTCCGGATCAATTGCGAACTGAATGTTCGACCCTCCGGTTTCGACGCCGACTTCGCGAATGATGGCGGCTGCGGCGTCGCGCATGCGCTGATATTCTTTATCGGTGAGCGTTTGCGCGGGCGCTACGGTGATCGAGTCGCCGGTGTGGATGCCCATGGGATCGAAGTTCTCGATCGAGCAGATGACGACGAAGTTGTCGCGAAAATCGCGCATCACTTCCAGCTCGTATTCCTTCCACCCGAGTACAGACTCCTCGATCAGCGCTTGGTGCACGGGGCTGGCGTCGAGTGCGCGCGCGATGGCGTCTGAGAATTCCTCGCGGTTATAAGCGATCGAGCCTCCCGTTCCTCCGAGGGTGAACGACGGCCGGATGACGACGGGATAGCCAAGCTGGTCGGCAAGCTCGATGGCCTTGGGAATTTCAGTCACCACAGCTGACGCCGGAACTTCGAGTCCGATTTTGCGGCACACGTCCTTGAACAAAAGCCGATCCTCGGCGATCTTGATCGAGCGAAGCGAAGCACCGATAAGTTTGACGCCGTGTCTTTCCAGGATGCCGCTTTCCGCGAGTTCAACGGCGAGATTGAGTCCCGTCTGTCCGCCGACGGTTGGCAGCACGGCGTCAGGATGCTCAACAGCAATGATGGATTCGAGATATTCCTTCGTGAGCGGCTCGATATACGTGCGATCCGCGATTTCCGGATCGGTCATGATCGTCGCGGGATTCGAGTTGACGAGCACAACTTCGTAGCCCTCCGAGCGCAGCGCCTTGCACGCCTGCGTCCCGGAGTAGTCGAACTCGCACGCCTGTCCGATAATGATCGGCCCCGAGCCGATGATTAGAATCTTTTTGATGTCAGTTCGCTTCGGCACTTATGTCCCTAGCCCGCGCATTTTTATTGGGCCGCCGTCATCATCGTGATGAAATCATCGAAAAGGTAGCGGGCATCGTGGGGACCAGGCGAAGCTTCCGGGTGATACTGCACGCTGAAGAGCGGAAGCGAACGATGCCGCATCCCTTCATTTGTGTGGTCGTTCAGGTTTACGTGCGTGATTTCGACGTCGCTCGACGGGAGCGAATCCGGGTCGACGCAAAAACCGTGATTCTGCGCCGTGATTTCAACTTTCTCCGTGAGCAAATTCTTTACGGGATGATTCGAGCCGTGATGGCCGAACTTCAATTTGAATGTCTTGCCGCCGAGCGCCAAACCGCAAAGCTGGTGGCCGAGACAAATGCCGAAGATAGGTACGCGGCCGAGCAACTTCCGAATGTTCGCGAGGGCGTACCCGATCGGCTCCGGATCTCCAGGACCGTTCGATAGGAAAACTCCGTGCGGCTTGAGCGCGAGCACGTCCTCGCCGGAAGTTTGCGCGGGGACAACCGTCACGTCACAGCCATGATCAACAAGCAGGCGCAAAATGTTCAGCTTGATGCCGAAATCGTAGGCCACCACGCGGTGACGTGCACTCCTTTCCGGTGATTGCCGTTTTCCGGAAACGGGCTCAGCCAGATCAATGGAAGTGTGAGTCCATGCGTAGCGCTTTTCGCACGTGACGCGACTTGCGAGTTCCTGCCCAGCCATGGTCGGAAGGGCTCGCGCTTCGGCAATGAGTTTCCCGGCGGACGTGCCATCCGTCGAAACAACGCCCCGCAGCGCGCCGACATCGCGCAGATGCCGGACCAGTGCCCGCGTATCGAGATCCGAAATCACCGGAACGTTGTGCCGCTCGAGGTATCGCTGCGCGGATTCGGTGGAACGGTAGTTCGATGCCAGCTGCGAGAATTCGCGGACGATCAGGCCTTCGATGTAAGGCTTGCCGGATTCTTCATCGTCGCGATTCGAGCCGACATTTCCGATGTGCGGGTAGGTGAGGCAGACAATCTGTCCCGAGTAACTTGGATCGGTAAATACTTCCTGATATCCAGTGAGACTGGTGTTAAAAACGACTTCGCCGCCACGACGGGTGCTAGCACCCGCCGCACGGCCGTTAAAAACTCGCCCGTCCTCGAGCGCGAGAATCGCGCGGCCTGCGGGGACCTCGTTCAGTGTGTCCTCCAGAAGATTTCATCGCGATGCTTCAACCGTAGACGACAACGCGAGCGAACCGAAATGATCGACGGGCCAATACGCGAACACAGCTTTGCCGTAAATATTCTGCCGCGACACGGGACCGAAGACGCGCGAATCGTTCGAGCTATCCCGATGATCGCCCATCACGAAATAACTGTCATCGGGAATCTGCACGGGCGGATAACTTAGATCGTCCAAATAGTTCGGCGGAACGTACGGCTCTTTCCATTCTTTGCGGTCCACGTAGACGCGTCCGGCGCGAACTTCAATCGTCTCTCCGGGCAGTCCCACCACGCGCTTGATGAATGACTTCGAATGATCTCGCGGATACCAGAAGACGACCACGTCGCCGCGCCCGATCGGCTCAAAGCGATACACAAATTTATTGATAAAGATGCGCTCCTGATCGCTCAGAAGCGGGGCCATGCTGGTCCCTTCCACCTTCACCGGCTGATATAGGAAAATGATGATGACAAGCGCGAGGCCGAGCGCCACGGCAAGATCGCGCGTCCAACTGCGCAATTCCCGCCGCAATTGGGGAAGCGGCGCGTTTTCAGGTGGATTCAGTGGGCCAGGATTTAGATTGTCGAGCATACTCGTTCAACTGTTTATATCACGGTGAACCACGCGCGCCAAGCGCGTGCGAACACTCTGCAAATAAGATGCGATATGCGCATGCCTGGTTACCCCCCAAGACTGAAATGGAGAATCGCAAGAGAAGCAAGGACGGCGGTCTCGGTGCGGAGAATGTTCTCGCCTAGGGACGTCTCCAGAAACCCGGCCGCGCGGCCAACAGCGATTTCGTCGTCGGTCCAGCCTCCTTCGGGGCCGATAGCAAGCGCCGCGCTTGAACCGATACTCGAACCCACGCTGGAACGGGCAGTAGAGGCGAGTGTCACGTTCACCGGCTTCGCATCCGCGCGCTCGCTGAGCAGTATCTTGCAGGCCGCTGTCGATTGTGCGAAAGCGTCCGCGGGGCGAATAGCGCACGAGATTGCCGGCGGGCGTAGCCGGCGCGATTGTTGCGCAGATTCCATCAAAATTCGCTGCCAACGCTCGACGCGTTTTTCGGCCGCTGCAAGAAGCGGCTTATCCGTCCGAGCGGCGGCTAGAGGAACGATCGCACTGACGCCGAGCTCCGTGGCTTTTTCGAGGCACCATTCGAAACGATCGAACTTGATGAGCGAGATAAGCAGCTGAATTTTCAGGGAAGGCTCGCGCGCCGCGATCGGCTCAACGAGTGCGAATTCGATGCGATTGTCGCCACGCTTACGAATCGAGATATCTGCAATGCGCCCAAGCCACACACGCTCGCCGTCACTCAATTCATAAACCTGACCCACTTCCGCCCGCAGAACGCGCCCGAGGTGCTCGGCAGCATCACCGCGCAGCGTGGCGGAGCCGGCGTCGAAGCGATCGACAAAGAAGCGGCGGCGCATATCAGGATTGTAACTCCGGGAGGTTGCGGAAACGGCTATCCGAAGATGTCTTTTACTTTGTCGAAAAAGCTGGACGAGCGTTCGGCGGGCTTGTTCTCCACTTTCAGCGACTGGCCAAGCTGTTCGAGAAGCCGCCGCTGTTCGCGGGAAACTTTCGACGGAATCACCACTCGAATGTTGATGTAGAGGTCGCCGCGTCCTCCGTGCGGATTCGGAAGGCCCTTCGCCTTTTTGCGAAAAATCTGTCCCGACTGCGTTCCCTCGGGAATGTCGAGTTCCTCTTCTCCGTTTAGGGTGGGAATTTTTATCTGCGCTCCCAGCGAAGCCTGAGTCAAACTAACCGGAATCGTGCAGTAAAGATCGGCGCCACGCCGCTCGAAAACGGGATGCTCTCTCACTTCGAGAAAAATGTAGAGATCGCCGGCGGGCCCGCCGTTTGTCCCTGGCTCGCCGTGGCCGGTCATGCGCAGGCGCGTACCAGTGTCGACGCCGGCGGGCACTCCCACTTCCAAAGTGCGCTCGCGCTCGATGCGTCCCTGCCCTCGGCACGTCTGGCACGCGTCTTTGATCACTTGCCCCACGCCCTGGCAAGCCGGGCAGGTGCGCGTGATCGACAAAAATCCCTGCTGGTACGCGAGCTGCCCGCGTCCGCCGCACGTCCGGCACGTGGACATTCCTGTGCCCGGCTTCGCGCCGGTCCCATTGCAAGGCTCGCACGCTTCAAGGCGCGTGACGCGAATCTTGCTCGTTACACCTGCAGCGGCCTCTTCGAAAGTCAGCGACATGTCGTACCGCAAGTCGGCGCCGCGCTGTCCGCGCGCTTGCCGGCCGCGTCCGCGGCCACGCCCTCCGCCGAGCACGTCGTCGATACCGAAAAGATCACCGAGGATGTCCTGAAATTCCTCGAATATCGTTGAGTTGAATCCGCCGGTCGGCTCGAAGCCGCGGTTTCCGAGTCCCGCGTGCCCGAATCGATCGTAAATTCCCCGCTTCTGCTGATCGGAGAGGACGCTGTACGCTTCCGTGCAAGCGCGGAAATTCACTTCCGCTTCCTGCTTGTTTTCGGGATTACGGTCCGGATGCCATTGCAACGCCGCTTTCCTGTAGGCGGACTTGATCTGGTCGGCTGAAGCGTCGCGTGCGACGCCGAGAACTTCATAATAATCGCGAGAAGTGCTGGGCATAGTTCCCTTTCAATTCGCTAAATCAAATCTTACGATCGGCCTTATGCGCGCGAAGCTTTCGTGGGACTGCTCGCGACGCGCACCATGGCAGGCCGCAGAATGCGCCCATGAAACACGTATCCCGGCTGCAATTCATCGATAACGGTTCCTTCGGCGTGCTCCGATGTCTGCACCTGTTCGATTCCGTGGTGAAAATGCGGATTAAACTCTTTGCCGACGCTCTCAATTCTTTCGAGGCCTTGCTTCGCGAGCGCATCCCAGAGCTGCCGCCGAATCAGTTCGAAGCCTTTGTTGTATTCCGCATAAGCTGGATCGTCGTGAGCGGCGATGGCGCGATCGAACGCGTCAAGCGCCGGCAGGATATTCTCGATTAATGATTCAACGGCGCGGTGGCGGTCTTGATGCCGTTCTTTCTCCACGCGCTTGCGGTAATTCTCAAAATCCGCCTGTCGCCGCACAAACGTGTTCATGAGCTCCTGTTTTTCAGCGACGGCCTTCTGGAGTTGCTCGGCTAGAGAGGTATCGGAAACACTGGCGGAAGGATCCGGGACATCTGCCTCAGTCAACCCGTCGCGCTCAACGGCCTCCGCAGGCGTGCTTTCGACCTCATGTATTTTGCGGGGATCCCGGGACGATGACAATTCAGCTTCCTTCCTGACTCTCGGTGAAGAATTGGGCCATGAAAGCCACGGCCGTAATCACTCGCTCGTAGTGCATGCGCATCGGCGCAAGGATGCCAAGCGTCCCCTGCACCTGATCGTTCGCCGAGTACGACGCGGACACCAGCGCAAGATGCTTTCCAGCGGCGGCCATGTGATCGAGGCCCAACTCCACGTGGACAGGCTCGGGCGCTTCGATGCACCCACTGAGGAGCGCAATGAGCCGATCTTTTTCCTCAATTGCTTCGAGCAGCTCGCGGAGCTGCTCCTGATCTGTAAATTCCGGTGACGCGGCAATCTTCGCCGCGCCTTCCACGTAGATCGTCCGTTCTCCGGTATCGCCCAAAACACTCGGCCCGCATAGGAGGAGCGCATCGCCGGCAAGGCGGCCATACTGCTCCCGGTCCTGTTCCACTTGAGCGCGAAGATCGGTGCGCATCGCCTCCAGCGTCCAGCCTTTGTAATGACGATTCAGATAGTTAGCCACCAGATCCAAATCTTCCTGGCCGAACACGCGCTCCGGCCGAACCACTTTATCGCGCGTGAGGTTTCCGGAGGTGATTAGGACAACCAGAACGCGATTTTCCGGCAGCAGCACGAATTTCAGATGCTCCACGACGCTGCGCGCAAGCGGCGGCGAAATGAAGATGCCCATGCCGCGCGACACCGCCGACAGCACATGGCTCGCGCGCTCCATCACAGCTTCCGGAGTCTGCGCCGCTTCCAGCTCACGACGAATCCACTGACGATCCTCAGGGCTGGCCGTCGCCTGCGCCGCGACTTGCTCGACGAAGAACCGGTACGCCGAAGCGGTCGGCACGCGCCCTGCCGAAGTGTGCGGCTGGTAGAGGAATCCTTCGTCTTCGAGATCAGCCATCACATTGCGCACCGTTGCGGAGCTGAGCGGGTCGGCGTGCATCCGCGCCACGCTGCGCGATGAAACGGGTTCGCCCGTCTCGATGTATGCGCGCACTACGTCGGTCAGGATTTGCTGGTGCCGCCTCTGTTGTAGGACCGATGGCGTCATAAGTTCGCTGAATCGCTTCTACAAAGTCTAATCGGCTGGAACGTAGGCGTCAACTCGACTGGCAAGCGACGATGACAACCAAGCACGTATTCCTGAACGAACAGATGATGTTGCTTGCACGACACGCGTGACATATGCTGTGCGGGCTCTTCTAGGGCAGGGGTGCGCTCTGTTTGCGGGCCACGAAACTTTTCGATCCCACAGGGCGTATCTAGGAGAGGCCGCTCGCGTTAGCTTCCATCGCCAGCGCAGGCTGTAGCCGAAACTGGGCAGGAGGGTGCATGCGTCATTTGGGCTGGGCCGCGTTTCTCGTCGGAACATTGGCTCTAGGGGGCACGTTTGGCGGCGGGCACGCGTCGAACACTATTCAGGCTCAGGTCCAAGCTCCAGCTCCGGCGGCAACAACTGCTGCTTCACCGGCGGCGGGCAGCGGCCATCAACCGCTGTCGACACGTATCGTCGCGTACAACATCGACGCGAAGCTCGACGCGGCGAAGCATACAATCACGGCGAGTGAGACTCTTACATATCGCAATCTAACTGGGCAGCCGCAGCAAACCTTCCCGTTCCATCTCTACCTGAACGCCTTTCAGCCGCAGTCCACATTTATGACCGAGGTGCGCCTGTCCGGCACCCGCGGCAACGACCCGAATTCCGGCTGGGAGCCTAAGCACTACGGTTCCATCAAGGTGAACAAGCTCGAAGTAGAAGGCGTGGGCGATCTGACCGGCAAAATGGAATTCATTCAGCCCGACGATCGCAATACCAACGATCGCACGGTTTTCCAAGTAACGCTTCCGAAACCGGTCGCACCGGGCGCGTCCGTCCAATTCCGCATCGCGTTTGACGATCAGCTCCCCGAGGTTGTCGAGCGCACGGGCTACAAACGAGATTTCATCATGGCTGGGCAGTGGTTTCCCAAGGTTGGCGTTTGGTGGAAGAACGCATGGAACTGCCATCAATTCCACGCCACCACGGAGTTCTTCGCGGATTTCGGCACCTTCGACGTGAAATTGACCCTTCCGCAGAACGAAGTGACCGGCGCAAGCGCCGACCTAGTCTCGAACATCAACAATCCGGACGGAACGAAAACACTTACTTATCATTCCGAAGACGTCCACGATTTTTCCTGGACAGCCAGCCCCAGTTTCACCGCGGTCGAGGACGAATGGACCGGAAGCGCCGGCACCGTCAAGATTCATATGTTGATGTCACCGGGCAACATATCGTCGGCGGCTCGATACATGACGGCGCTCAAGGGTTCACTCAGGCTTTTCGATGAATGGTATGGACCATATCCATACGACAGAATCACAGTTGTAGATCCGCCGCACGGCGGCAGCGACGCCGGCGGGATGGAGTATCCCACGCTGATTACGGCGGACACGTCCTGGAATATGCCCAAAGGATTGCTGGTGCCTGAGGTCGTGGTCGAGCACGAGTTCGGGCACCAGTATTGGTATGGAATGGTCGCCACGAATGAATTTGAGGAGGCCTGGCTGGACGAGGGCATCAACAGCTACACCGAGGCGAAAGTAATGGACGAGCTTTACGGCAAGAAAACTTCGGTGCTCAATTTTCCTTTTGCGCAAATGGGTAACTCCGACCAGCAGCGGCTCAGTTATCTGTCTCGGCCGGACACCGACCCCGTCACGCGCTTCGCCTGGCAATTCTACGGAAGCAACTCTTACGGCGGAGTTACCTACGGCAAAACCGCCACTCTTTTGCTCACGCTCGAAAAAATAATCGGCGAAGACACCATGCGCCGCGCTCTGCACACCTATTTCATGCGCTATCGCTTCACCCACCCCACGGGAGAAGATTTTCTGAAGACGATCGAAGAAGTATCTGGGAAGAATTTGCGCTGGTACTTCGATCAAGCCGTGTACGGCACCAACATCCTCGATTACGAAATCCTGAAGGCGCATTCCGATCGCCTGAATTGGTATGAAAAGAAATCCGCGTTCGGCGATAGTTCGAAGGACAAGGACCAGGTCTACCGCACGTCCGTCTCGGTACACCGCAAGGGCGACTTCGTTTTCCCCGTGGACATCGAGATCAAGTTCACCGACGGGCAAACCGTTCTCGAACATTGGGACGGACGCGACCGCTGGATCCGCTATGAGTACGTTCGCAACGCCAAAATTAAATCGGCCGAAATCGATCCCCAGCACCAGGTGTTGCTCGACCGCGACCTCTTCAACAACAGCTATGTGGAAGAGGAGGATCCGCATGCGGTTCACAAGCTTTCGCACATCTGGTTGTTTGCCAACGAATGGTTGGCACAATTGTTGTCGTGGATTACGTAGTGAGCGCTTTGACTAGGTATCGTTTCGAACGCTTGGGAACGCCGGGAGCGCGGGAATGACAAGAAAACCGAGAACATTTGCTGCCGGAGCCGGGCTGGTGTGGCGTCGTCAACGCGTGCTGTGGTGGATTTACGCCGTCAATCTCGTGCTTGGTTTCTTCGGCACGGGCGGCATGGTGGACCGTGCCGGCACCGTCTTGAATCACAGCTTGGCCGCGAGCCGCCTGGTCCACGGGTTTGATCTGTCAACAATTGTTGGGCTGCTGATGCGGCCGGATGACCCTCTGACGCCGGGCCCCTCCAATCTTTTCTTCATGATTCTCTTCGTGGCGTTCATGCTGTTCACAACCGGCGGCGTGATCGCCAGCTATTTCCGCGACGAGCGTCTTCCATCCGGGCCATTCTTCGAAGCTTGCGGATATCACTTTTGGCGTTTTGTGCGGCTGCTCGTTTATTTCGCCATCGTCCTGATTCCCGTTGGCCTTGTAACTCAGGGCGCAGGATTGCTCTACGATCGCATCGACGAGCAAGCGATCTCTCCTTTCCCCGCAGTCTGGTTTTTTGCTGCAGCCGCCGTTGTGATCCTGTTCGTTCTGATGTGCGTGCGCCTCTGGTTCGACATGGCGCAGGTAATTGCCGTGGCGGACGATGAACGCCGGATGCACAAAGCTCTACGCCGCGCCGCGACTCTGGTTCGCCGCAACTTCGGCTCGCTCTTCTGGCTTTACTTCCGTATCAGTTTGATTGGCTGGCTGGTGTTTGGAATCACCGTGCAATTTTGGAAGAATTACATGCGCCCGGAATCGCTCGGCGGCGCCCTGTTTGTTTCACAATTCGCGATCGTTTTCTGGCTTGCCTCGCGCCTATGGCAACGCGCGAGCGAGGCATTGTGGTACCGCCAGCATCAGAGCGCCGTGTTTGAACCCGCCCCTGAAACCTCCCCGGAACTGGTGCCGGCGGACTCGGTTGCCGCGATGCGATAGATTACCAAATCCTGCAGCGCTCGGCTTCCGCGCGAACCATCGGCGTCTTCGTGCTGCACTGAAACGCCTTCGCAAACGCTGGCATGTTCGACAGCGGCCCGTTCACCCGGAATCGCGCCGCTGGGTGCGGATTTACGTTTACATACATCCGCGACAGCTCGATTCGGATATTGCTCTCCCAAATCTGCGCCCACCCGAGAAAAAAACGCTGCTCCGCTGTAAACCCGTCGATGAGCGCTGGAGCCGCCCTTCCTTCGAGCGTTTTCTGTAGCGCGGCATAAGCAATCGTCAACCCGCCGAAGTCGGCGATGCTCTCCCCCTCGACGAGTTTGCCGTTCGTGTGCAGTCCGGGTTCCACCTCATAGCCGTCGAATTGCTTGGCGATGCAATTCCCCCGGTCCTGAAAATTCTTCAAATCCTCCGGCGTAAACCAATTTACAAGATTGCCCCGCGCGTCAAACTTCGCGCCCTGGTCGTCGAAGCCATGAGTTAGTTCGTGTCCGATAACGGCGCCCATGCCGCCGTAATTCATGGCGTCGTCGCGGTTCGGATCGAAGAACGGCGGCTGCAGAATCCCCGCAGGAAAAGTGATGTCATTCATGGACGCGCGCGAATAAGCATCCACGGTAGGCGGCGTCATCACCCACTCGCCGCGGTCCATGGCCTTGCCGATTTTGGCGATGTCGTATGCGTTCGCGTATTCGTTGCCACGGCGCGCGTTTTCCACGTAAGCCGCGCGATCCACCTTGAACTCGGAATAATCGCGCCACTTGTCCGGATAGCCGACCTTCACTTCCATCGCGTCGAGTTTCTCGATGGCCTTCGCGCGCGTAGCCGGGCTCATCCAATCGAGCGTCGAAAGGTCGGCGCGCAAGGCAGCGATCACATTTTTCACCATCGCCATCGCTTTCACCTTTGCTTCCGGCGGAAAATTGCGCTGCACGTAATACTGCCCGAGCGCTTCCCCCAGCTGGCGGTCCGTCGCCTGCACGCAACGGCGCCAGCGCGGGAGGAGTTCCTTTGTTCCGGCGAGCACGCGTCCCGAGAAATCGAAATCTTCGTCGACAAACTTAGCCGGCAGCGTGCCTGCCACGTAGTTAACCAGTTGCCAGCGCAAATATGCTTTCCAATCGGCGAGAGGGATCGAGGCCAGATCCGCGTCGAATTGTTTGAAGAATTCAGGCTGGCCAACGTCCACCGCTGAAAAATCGGGCGCTCCCATTTCTTTGAAGAAATCAGGCCACGTGAAGTGCGGCGTGAGTTCTCCAAGCCGCGCGACCGCCGTCATGTGGTAGTTCTTGTCCGGATCGCGAAGATCAACTTGGCCCGTCGAGCCTTTGGCGAGTGAAGTCTCAATGGCCAAAACGGCTTTGGTTTCGCCTACGGATGCCGCCTCGTCATCCCCGAGCAGCTTGAACATGTTCTTCACGTGCCGAATGTAGGCCTCGCGAATCTCCTTGGACTTGTCGTCATCGCGCGTATAGTAGTCGCGCTCCGGCAACCCGAGTCCGCCCTGTGATACTCCTGCAATCCTTTTTGTGCTGTCCTTAAAATCCACTTCGGAACCAAATCCGAAAGCGGCGTTCACACCTTGAAGCTGCAGCCGCGCGATTTCCGCCTCCAGGCTCGCCGTATCGTGGATCGCCGCGATCCGGCGGAATTCAGAATCAAGAGGCTTGATGCCCGCCGCTTCGATCGTCGGTTCGTCCATGCAGCTCGAGTAGAAGTCGCCGATCTTCTGCCAATTCGAGCCGGGCGCCGCGCTCTTGTCCTTCGACGCCTCGTCCAGTATCTGGTGCAGCGCGTCTTCGTTTCGGTTGTGAAGGATGTTGAAGGATCCCCACTGCGAATAAGCCGGAGGAATGGGATTATTTTTCATCCAGCCGCCCGCGGCGAATTGGTAGAAGTCGTCGCAAGGCTTCACCGTGCGGTCGACGTTCGCAAGGTCGAAACCATGGCTCGATTGGCTGTTTTGTGACGCAGATAGGGACAACGTCTCTGGATCTGCTTGGCCGCAGCCTTCGGCCGCTGGGTCGGCTAACGATGCCGTGCGGCCAGAGCCCGCGGTCTGGGCAGATGATCCGCAAGGAAGAACCACGAAGAAAACCACCGGCAACAAACGCAGAATGTTACGCATTGCTGAAATCCCCCGTCTAGTTAGCCCGAAGACACACTTTCCCGGCCAACTACAATGCGCGATAGTGAATTTACGCCCCGAGGCAGGAAAGCGTCCGCCCGCTGCCCAGCGCGCACTATTCTGGGTGCGCAGAGTCCCGGTGTCAATCGATCGAAGCCGGAAACTTCTGGAGCCCTTCCTGCGTATACCTATTGACAATCTATAGGTCGCTAACCTATCTTCCTATCGGAAGTCTATAGGAGAAGGCATGAGTCCCGACGCAACCAATCTCTTGCAAGGAACGCTCGACATGATGATCCTGAAAGCCCTCGCGCTCCATGAAATGCACGGCCTCGGCATTTCCCGCCGCATCGAGCAGATTACCAAAGGCACTTTTCAGGTCAAGCCCGGCTCCCTCTTCCCCGCCCTCCACCGCATGGAAGAAGAAGGATGGCTCTCCTCCGCCTGGGGCGACTCGGAGAATAATCGGCGCGCCAAGTATTACCGCCTCACAAAGGCCGGGCGCAGGCAGCTCGAATCGGAAACCGAACGTTGGGGCCGCATTTCGCTCGCCATCGCGCGCGCGCTCGAAGCGTCATAAGGAGAATTCCTGAAAAGGAGGCCACTATGCCGATACTTTCGAGAGTCACGAGCCTGCTACGAAATTTGTTCCAACGCCGCCGCAGCGACGAAGCTCTGGACGCCGAAGTGCATGGCTACGTCGACATGCTCGCGGACGAAAAGATCCGCGCAGGAATGAATCCCGAAGACGCGCGGCGTGCGGCTCGCATCGAACTCGGTGGCGTTGAGCAAACAAAAGAACAAGTCCGCGAAGTGCGCGCCGGCGCCTGGCTTGAGATTCTCGTGCAGGATTTGCGCTACGGCGTGCGCACGCTCGGCAGAAGCGCCGGTTCGACCGTCATCGCTGTCCTGACGCTTGCGCTCGGTATCGGCGCAAACACCGCTATCTTCAGTGTCATCGACACGGCCCTGTTGCGGCCCCTGCCCTACCCAAACCCCGACAGAATCGCAATGTTGTACGCGCGTTCGCCCAACGGCGAAACCGGCGAACTCTCCCCCGCTGATTTTCTCGACTACAAAAATGAACTTCAATCCTTCGAATACCTGGCCGGAATTCGCGAGAGTTCTTTCAATCTCGCAGGTGAAGACCGCCCCGAGCGCGTGGCTGGCACCGTTGTCACTCCTGAATTTTTTGCGGTGATGGGAAGACGGGCGCAAATCGGCCGCACTCTGATTCCGGAGCAAGACAAACCCAGTGCGTCGCGCACCATGGTCCTGAGCTATTCGCTATGGCAGCACCGTTTCGGCGGAGATCCCGCGATTCTCGGCAGGTCCGTCTACGTCGACAACATTCCTCGAATCGTTGTCGGCGTCATGCCGCACAACTTTCAATTTCCCGGCGAATCCGAGCTGTGGCTTTCCGCTCTCCACGCGGTCCCGGACCAGCCGTTGAATCCCGCCGCCGATCTTTCCGCGGATCGCGATTCGCATTATTTCGATGCCATCGGTCGCCTTCGACCGGGCGTCAACCTCAGGCAGGCCGAAACCGAAGCGGCCACGATTGCGCGCCGTTTGAAGCAACAATTCCCTCATAAAGAAGCCGGGGGCGCTGCGGTGATTTTCCTCCACGAAGATCTTGTTGGCCAAACGCGGCCTGCCATGCTCATCCTTCTCGGCGCGGTCTCTTTGCTGCTCCTGATTGCATGCGCCAACGTCGCCAGCATTCAACTCGCGCGCGGCGCGTCGCGACAAAGGGAATTATCGATTCGAAAGGCGCTGGGAGCCAGCCGCACGCGCCTCGTGCGTCAGCTCCTTACGGAATGTGTTTTGCTGGCGGTCGCGGGAGGCGGAATTGGAATCCTTCTCGCGGATCTCGGCCTCGCGCCTCTGCGCGCGCTGGTTCCACACGATGTCCTCGGTGGCGCGCAGCTCGCTCTCGACGTGCGTGTTCTCGCGTTCACAATCGTTGTATCTCTCGGCTCGGCGATTCTGTTCGGATTGTTGCCGGCGCTCCATCTTGCGAATCCAGACCTGATTACCGTCCTAAAGGAAGCAGGCCACGGCGCCGGCTGCAGCTCGCGCGCGCAGCAGATACGCCGCGTGCTGGTCGTTTCTGAAATCGCTCTCGCCGCCATGCTTCTGATCGGAGCAGGACTGCTCATCCGCAGTTTCCACCATTTGCTGTCTGCTCCCGAAGGATTCCGGCCCCAGGGCGTTCTCAGCCTTCAGCTCACTCTTCCTCAGGCGCGCTATCCGAATCCGAATGACCGCGCTCTCTTCGTACAACAAGTCATCGAGCGCGTCGCTGCTCTTCCCGGTGTCGCATCCGCGGCAGCGATCTCACGGCTCCCTCTCAATCCCGGGAGCAGCTCTCGCACGCTCGAGGTCGAAGGCCGCACGCCACCTCCTGCGGGTGAAGACTCTCCGGACTATCTCGTCGCAACTCCTGACTATTTTCAGAGCATTGGCACTCCCCTCGTCGCAGGCCGCGCCTTCACTGAGCGCGACGTCTCGGGCGCTCCGGGAACCGTCATCGTCAGCCAAGCCGCTGCGCGCCGTTACTGGCCTGCGGAAAACCCTGTCGGAAAGCACGTCAAGGTTGGCGCGTGCGGCGACGACAAAACCTGGTGCGAGGTCGTCGGCGTGGTGGGGGACGTCCGCCAACATCATCTCGACCAAGAGCCCAACCCAACTGTATACGTTTCGTACGCGCAAGACCCGTGGCCGTTCATGGCCTTCATCGTGCGCACCAAGGTCGATCCGGCGAGCGCGGCATCTGCCGTCGAAGCCGCGATTCACGCCGTCGACAAGGATCAGCCCGTGTATAACGTGCGCGCGATGACTGCGGTGATACAGAAGTCAGTTTCGCCTCAGCGTTTGCGCATGTCGTTGCTGGGATTGTTCGCGATCGTTGCCTTGACGCTGGCATGCGTCGGCATCTACGGCGTGATGGCCTACTCCGTAGCACAGCGAACGCACGAGATTGGCATCCGCATGGCGCTCGGCGCACATCCACGAAGAATCCTGCAGGTCATTTTGCGGCAAGGATTCGCGCTTGCGCTGACCGGCTGCGCGATGGGTCTCGCGGGCGCGTTTGCCGTGACGCGCCTGCTCTCCTCAATGCTTTATGGCGTCAGTCCGCGCGACGCTGCGACGTTCGTCGGCATTCCGCTTTTGTTGTTGGTCGTCGCGCTTCTAGCCAGCTACCTTCCCGCGCGCCGCGCGATGCAAGTCGATCCGATGGTAGCGCTGCGCTATGAATAAGCGCTGCGAGTATGCAGTCCGCAAACAATTTCGGCGGAGGCTGTGGCGCTAGCGACCGGACCGAACGGAGAAAACATGACGATCTTCGCATGGCTGAAGAACTCGACCCGCAACCTGTTCAACAAGCAGCGGGCTGACCGGGAACTCGACGAAGAAGTGCGCGGCTACGTCGAAATACTCGCCCAGGAAAAGATGCGCGCAGGAATGAACCCGGAAGAGGCCGGGCGGGCGGCGCGAATCGAAGCGGGCGGAGTCGAACAGGTAAAGGAGCAAGTGCGCGATGTCCGTGCCGGTGCTTGGCTGGATTCCCTCTTGCAGGACGTTCGCTTCGGCCTACGCATGCTGCGCAAGTCTCCAGGATTCGCCGCCATCGCCATCCTCACACTCGCCCTAGGCATCGGTGCAAACACCGCCATTTTCAGCGTGGTCAACGCTATTTTGCTGCGGCCTCTGCCATTTCCAGATCCCGATCGCTTGATGATCGTCTGGCATACGCCGCCGCAGAAGAGCTTCCCCGGCGTCACAAGGTTTGTTGTTTCTCCGGCGAACTATCTCGATTGGAGCCGTGAAAATCACGTTTTCGAGCAGATGGCGGCTTTCGGTTTCCGCACCTTCAATCTCACAGGAATGGGCCAGCCAGAATCGGTTACGGGCGGGAGCGTGTCGTCTGATTTCTTCTCTGTCCTGCGTGTTGCGCCGAACTTGGGCCGCGGCTTTGTCGCTGACGACGATCGGCCCGGACACGGCAATGTCGTGATCGTTAGCCATGCATTCGCGCTGACCCATTTCGGCGCTGACCAGAATGCTCTCGGGAAAACGGTGAAGCTCGATGATCAATCTTTCCAGGTTATCGGCGTAATGCCCGCCAACTTTGATTTTCCTTTTCAGGCACAGGTATGGACACCTCTCGCTTGGACCGGCCAGCAACGCGCCGTGCGTGGCGATCACGGTTACATCGTCATCGCCCGCTTGAAAGCCGGAGTAAACGAGAACAAAGCCCAAGCCGAGATGGATGCGATCTCCGCTCGCCTCGCGCAGCAATATCCAACCGACGATGCGGGATGGGGTGCATGGGTCGTCCCACTCCGCGATTTATTGGTCGGCTCCGTTCGTTCCGCTCTTCTAGTACTTCTTGGTGCCGTTGCGTTTGTCCTTCTGATTGCTTGCACCAACGTTGCGAATCTCACTCTCTCCAAGGCGCTGGGACGCCGAAAGGAAATTGCTATCCGCACCGTCCTCGGCGCCAGTCGCGGACGCGTGGTGCGCCAAGTGCTCTCGGAGACAGTATTACTTTCGGTGCTCGGCGGTGTCCTCGCGCTTCTTCTCGCCCATTTCTTGATCGACGCAATTGCCGCGTTCATGGGACCTCAGTTGCCATTGTCTGTCGAGATTGGCCTCAACCGATGGATGCTCGGGTTTACGCTGTCCATCTCAGTTCTCGTCGGCATCGTCGCAGGGTTTGCTCCATCGTGGCACTTGACCAGGACAAATCTGAATGCGTCCTTAAAACAAGGCCTAGGCAAAACCGATTCCGATTCCGGAGGTGGCCGAGCGCGAAGTGTATTTGTGGTCGCCGAAGTCGCGCTGTCACTAATCCTGTTGATCGGAGCGGGGCTCATGATTCGCACTCTTTATCTCCTGCGGAGCGCCGATCCCGGCATTGATCCGCGCAACGTTCTCACCGTGCCGCTGGCAATTTCCGGCGCAAAGTACGCAAATGCCGTTCAACAAAAAAGCTTTTTCAACAGCGTGATCGAGCGCGTGCGCGCGCTTCCAGGTATCGCAGCCGCGGGCGCAATCGATAGCCTGCCTTTCCGGGGCGGCTCGACGCAGCCAATCATCGCGGAAGGCCAGCCCATCGTGGCGATGGCAGACCAACCCGAAGTAGCCGTTCGCGTGATCGGTACCGGATACATTCACGCCATGCGAATTTCGCTGCTGCAAGGCCGCGATATTTCGGACGCGGACAACGCGACTGCGCAACCGGTCATTTTGGTCAGCGACTCCTTTGCCAGGCGCTTTTGGCCTCACGAAAATCCCATCGGAAAACACGTGACGCTTACTTTCTCTCCGGGTCCTCCCCGCGAGGTGGTAGGCGTTGTCGGGGATGTAAAGCTGAATGGATTGGACGTCATCCAGCCAGTCGAAACAATCTACGACGCCATGAACCAGAACGCTCAGGCGACGCGGATGATACTAGTCGTGCGCACAAATTCTCTGCCCACGAGCTTGACCGCGGCCGTGACGGACGCCGTTCATCGCGTTGACCCCGATGAGCCTCTCGTTGGGGTCGCTACCATGGAGAGCATTGTGGACCAATCGCTCGGGCAGCAACGCTTGAGCATGGTGTTGCTCGCTGCATTCGCCGGCTTGGCTCTGCTGCTCGCCGCCATTGGAATCTACGGCCTCCAGGCTTACGCAGTCCGGCAGCGAATTCGTGAAATCGGCATACGAATGGCGCTCGGCGCGCAACGCCGTGATGTCTTTCGTCTCGTTGTCGAGCAAGCTCTCAAACTGACGGGATTCGGAATTGGCATCGGCCTGGCGGGAGCGTTTGGCGTTACTCGATTGATGGCCAGCCAGCTTTACGGCTTGAGCGCCACCGATCCGCTTACATTCATTGGCGTCGCTTTTTTGCTCGCCCTGGTCGCGCTCGCTGCCGGCTATCTTCCAGCGCGTCGCGCGATGCAGGTCGACCCAATGGTCGCGCTGCGTTATGAATAAGCGCCGCGAGCGTGCAGACCGCAAGCAATTTCGACAGAGGCTGTCGCGCTAGCGAACGAAACGCCACGGAGAAACAAATATGACGATCTTCGCATGGCTAAAGAACTCGACCCGCAACCTGTTCCGCAAGCAGCGGGCTGACCGAGATCTCGATGACGAAGTGCGCGGCTACGTCGAAATACTCGCCCAGGAAAAAATGCGCGCAGGTATGAATCCGGAGGACGCGCGGCGTGCAGCGCGAATCGAGGCAGGCGGCGTGGAGCAGATGAAAGAAAGCGTGCGCGACATTCGCGCGGGAATATGGCTCGATACCTTCGCCCAGGATTTGCGCTACGCCGCGCGCATGCTGCGCAAGAATCCCGGCTTCACTGCAATTGCCGTGCTCACGCTCGGACTCGGGATCGGCGCGAACACCGCGATTTTCAGTTTCATCGACGCGATACTTTACAAACCCCTCCCGGTGAAGTCTCCTGAACAGCTCGTCGACCTTTACACTTTTGAAGGTAAGAACGATGCTGACATCAATAACATCCCTCTGTCATTTCCCGACTACAAGGATTTGCGGGACCAAAATCACAGCTTCACTTCTCTGCTTGCCTACGACGAAACCGCGGTTGCAATTCAAGGTGCCGAAGAAAGCCAAATTGTTCCGGCGGAAGTGGTCACGGAAAACTATTTTGAGACGTTGGGCGTCAAGCCCGTCATCGGTCGCACGTTTGATCCTTCACCGAGTCACGCGCCTGGAGACGACCCGGAACTCGTGTTGAGTTACTCGGTATGGGAGCGAAGATTTGCTGCCGATCCGAATATCGTTGGAAAAACGCTCGTCATAAATGGAACCAGCATGGCCGTGGTAGGAGTGGCGCCGGCCGATTTCCACGGCGCATTTCGCGGGATCTCGCCGGATCTCTGGTTGCCCATGCCCATGGATGCCACTTTGCACTTGGGCGACCCGGTCGACGACCGCGGCAGCAATTGGCTCGGGTGCATTGGACGGCTCAAGCGCGGCGTTTCAATCGAGCAGGCCCGGGCCGAGCTCGTTACCATCGCTGCACAGCTTCAAAAGGAATATCCGAAGTCCAACAAGGACCGCACGGTAAAAATCCTGCGCGCCGACCAGGTGAAATTCCAACCCGAGCTCGACAACACGGTTTCCGCAACGTCCTACGTTTTGATGGGCCTCGTGGGACTCGTCTTGCTCATTGCCTGCGCCAACCTGGCGGGAATGCTTTTGGCACGCGCCGCCGGACGCACCAAGGAAATCGCCGTTCGCATGGCGCTCGGCGCCGGAAGGCTCCGCTTGATTCGGCAAATGCTCACCGAAAGCCTTCTGCTGTCGATACTCGGCGGAGTCTGCGCCCTTCTACTGACCATTGCTTTCAACGGCGCTCTCACGCGGCTGATCGAGGGCATCAACCTTCCCTTTCCAATTCATATCGCTCTGGGGCTCGACATCAACGTGCGAGTGCTCGGCTACACCATCGCTGTGGTAATCGGCACCACGTTGCTCTTCGGCTTGATCCCCGCGCTGCGCGCTTCGCGCAATAACATTCCATCGGCCATGAACGAACAAGGCAGAATCGCAACAGGAAGCCGCGGAAAGCACCGCACGCTCAACGTGCTGGTCGTCGCGCAAATCGCAATCTCCCTGCTGCTGCTGATCTGCGCGGGATTGTCCTTTCGAAGTTTGCGAAATGCTTATCGCGTGTCTCCAGGTTTCGATCCCAGCGGCGTGACCACCGCCACCTTCATGCCCTCGATGAACGGCTACACGCCCGCGCAAATCAACGCCTTCTACAAACAGCTGGGCGATCGCCTGCGTCCCCTGCCCGGCGTTTCTTCACTGTCTTTTGCGGGAAGTCTTCCGCTGAACCTCGTGATTCAAGTGACCGCGTGTGCTCCGCAAGGACAGGATTCGCAACCGCTCGAAAAGTGGCGGCACCTGGATCGTTCCGCCGTCGGTCCAAATTACTTTGCGACCATGCGCATTCCCATGCTGCAAGGCCGCGAGTTCGTCGAACAGGACAACGCTGCCGCTCCGCTCGTCGTGATCGTCAACGAAGCCGCCGCGAAGCAATTCTGGCCGGGACAAAATCCCATCGGTCAAAGAGTTCGCTTCGGCGGAGAAGACAAATATTCGGAAGTCGTCGGAGTGGCGCGCGACGGAAAGTACCGCACGCTCGGTGAATCGCAGCGCGCGTTCGTTTACCGCGCTCTCGCACAGAGCGACATTACCGATCACATCTTGATCGTGAGGATTGCCGGCGATCCGCGCCCGCTGATGGGCGAGATCCGCGAAATCGCGCGCCAGCTCGACGCGAAGATTCCGATGCTCCGCCTGCAAACTCTCGAAGAACGAACCGCAACTTCTCTGCTGCTGCCTAAGACGGGAGCCGCGCTGTTCGGACTTTTCGGTCTGCTCGGATTAGTTCTCGCTTCCGTCGGCCTCTACGGTGTGATCGCCTATACCGCGAGCCAGCGGACTCACGAAATCGGGATCCGCATGGCGCTCGGAGCGCGGCCGCGCCAGATTCTCGAACTCATCACTCGCCAAGGAATGACGCTCGCGGCATTCGGAATCGCCATCGGGCTCGCCGGCGCGTTTGCGGCGACGCGGGTGCTCTCCGTAATACTCTACGGAGTTAGCGCGCAGGACCCCGTGACGTTCGCGGGGATTTCGCTCGTGCTGATTCTCGTCGCGATTCTCGCTTGTTACGTTCCCGCTCGGCGCGCGATGAGCGTGGACCCGATGGTCGCGCTCCGCTACGAATAAGCAGCAGCGCACAAAAAGCTGCGAATCATTTCTCGCGAAATGTGGCCGCCCGAATTCGTCGCAGCGCGGCCGCGTTGCTCGTCACTCGGCGTTGTCGATTTGGGCGCGCTGGAGGCGGTCGGAGTAGTCGATGTAGATCGTCTTCCACTCGGAGTAGAAATCGAGCGCGGCCATGCCGGATTCGCGGTGGCCGTTGCCGGTGTTTTTGATTCCGCCGAAAGGCAAATGCGTTTCGGCGCCGATGGTGGGCGCGTTGACGTAGACGATCCCGGTTTCGAGGTCGCGCTGGGCGCGGAACGCGTTGTTAATGTTGCGGGTATAGATCGCTGCGGAAAGCCCGTATTCGACGCCGTTGGCAATCGCGAGCGCTTCGTCGAAGTTGCCGAACGGAATTACTGAGACCACAGGCCCGAAAATTTCTTCCTGCGCCACGCGCATCTTCGGATCGCAGTCGGTGAAAATCGTTGGTTCGTGGAACCAGCCGCGCGCGAGCGCTCCGGACTCGAGGCGATGGCCGCCGACGGCCAGTTTTGCGCCTTCGTTTTTTCCGATCTCGACGTACTTCATAACAGTGTCGAGCTGCGTCTCGCTGATCGAAGGACCCATTTCGTTCGTAGGATCGAGCCCATCGCCCACCTTGAGCGATTTCGCGCGGCCTACAAAGCGCTCGACGAAATTCGCGTACACATCTTTGTGAACCGCGACGCGACTTGCAGCCGTGCAGCGTTGGCCGGAGGTGCCGAAGCCGCCCCAGATGGCGCCATCGACCGCGAGGTCGAGGTTCGCGTCGTCCATCACGATAATGATGTTTTTGCCGCCCATCTCCAGATGGCATTTCTTGAACGTGGGCGCGCAGGATTTGCTGATGATTCGTCCTACTTCGGTGGAACCGGTGAAGCTGACCAGACCCACATCCTTGCTATCGAGAATCGCCGTGCCCACTACGGTTCCCTTTCCGAAAACGACGTTGAGCACTCCTGCGGGCAGTCCCGCCTCGGCGAGAGCCTGCGCCAAATTGTAAGTGGACAGCGGAGTGTCTTCCGCGGGCTTGATCACCACGGTGTTTCCGCAGACGAGCGCGGGCATGATTTTCCACGAAGGAATCGCCATGGGAAAATTCCATGGAGTGATCAGGCCGTTGACGCCGATCGGAGTGCGCACGCACATCGCGAACTTATTGGGCAGCTCGGACGGGGTGGTCTGCCCGAACTGGCGTCGTCCCTCGCCGGCCATCAGGTAAGTCATGTCGATGGCTTCCTGAACGTCGCCGCGTGTTTCTGCGAGCACTTTGCCCATTTCACGCGTCATATCGCGCGAGTAGTCTTCCTTGCGCTGAATCAGAATTTCCGCCGCGCGGTAAAGAATTTCAGCACGCTTCGGAGCGGGTACGAGGCGCCATTTTTCATAGGCGGCCTTCGCGGCGTCGATCGCAACGGCAGTGTCGTCCGCGGTGGACGCCGGGAACATGCCGATGAGTTCACCGGTGTTCGCGGGATTGCGATTCTCGATGGCATTGTTGCCGCGGGGAGCAAGCCACTCTCCGTTGATGAAGTTCTTAAAGGTCTTGGGCATTGCTGCGGTAGCCATGAGAATTCCTCCGTTGTAGGCTTGATGCAAATCGAAATCGTGGTGCGAGCCGCTCGGTTTGTTTCGACAGCAGAGTTAGATGCTGCGGCAAATTCGAGGACTCAGAGTAACAAGAACGGCGGCGGGTAGCCAGTGGAGAGCTGTTTTGCAGAAACGCGAAAACAGTCGGTTTCCGCCGATTAGAAATGCGCGCTGTCGTTTGTTTGCATGGAGTTACGGCGAATTCTAATCGGCAGCAGAGCCAATTAGAAATGGCGCTTGCGGCGGTGGCCAAAAGAGAAAAAGCGGATCTGCAAAAGTCGCAAATTTTCGCTATTAGACCTGTTTTGGCCATTGATATTGCGGGGGTTAAGTACGTTTCTAATCGCGGAATTTCGCTGTTAGAAATTCGGTGATTCGTGCCGCCGGTGACGACGTTTCCCTTGCGACGGCGCGCGTTTTGCTGCGTAATCATTTTTCCCGTCGTGGCCCCGTTGGGCGCTCCTCTCCTTTGTGTGCGCTCGGACGCGGTGCAGGCACACGTCGGCGCGTGCCCCTTTTCGGGGCGACACACAGATATTATTAGGTTATGTTCAGGATATCTTACCTTTTAACACACTCGGGATATGATTTCAAGTGTTTTTTTTTAAACCTAAAAATTTTCCCGGATACGCGGGCCGAGTGCCGCATGCGACAGGGCAAACCAAAAAACAGATCCCTCGCTATATTCGGGATGACAGCGCGGAAGCGGGAGTCGGGGGGCCCACAAACTTGGTAACCTGTGATCTGGAGAGGAAGCGCAATGGGTATCGAAGTCAAGGTTTTGCAGCGCGGCGATGACCGGGTTCTTATGAGCGTGGCCGCTGAGGTGTTCGACAAACCGATCGACGCGAGGCTGACCAAGGAATTTCTTGAGGACCCGCGGCATCATATCGCTGTTGCGATCGACGATGGGCTGGTGGTGGGGTTCGCGTCGGGAGTTC
>Ga0210394_10002573_pt1 | contig 24613 bp, 19 predicted proteins | sample IncBWC12MmetaG_FD_160121 | JGI IMG/M metagenome (GOLD analysis project Ga0210394, IMG submission 160121) | Forest soil microbial communities from Barre Woods Harvard Forest LTER site, Petersham, Massachusetts, United States - Inc-BW-C-12-M | ecosystem: Environmental > Terrestrial > Soil >... | reverse complement strand
CCGTCGCCCATGAATCCGACGACGTGGCCCTTGCCGCGGAGCACGCGGATGACGCGTTCTTTGTGCGCGGGCGAGAGCCGGGCGAACAGCGTTGCCCGATCGGCTGCTTCGGCCAGTTCGGCGTCGGACATTTTCTCGACGTCGCCGCCCAGAAGCATAGGGTCCGCGGAGAGGCCAACGTCCTTGCACACCTTGCGGCTGACAAGCGGGTTATCTCCGGTGAGGATTTTCACGCCCACGCCATGCTTGTGCAGGGCCGCAAGGGAGCGGGCCGCGGTCTCCTTGGGCGGGTCGAGGAAAGCGACGTACCCTCTGAGTACGAGGTTGCGCTCGTCTTCCCGGACGCAAATTTGCGTCCCGGCCAGTTCCTTGGTGGCTACCGCCAGCACGCGGAAGCCGTCGTTGCTGAGATCGTCGTACTCCCGCTTCAGGCCCACCACCTGATCCGCGTCCATTGAGGACAATTTGCCGTCGAGTTCAAAATGAGAGCAATGGACAAACACCTCTTCGGGAGCCCCTTTGGTAAGGAGAATCGATTTGCCTTCGGGGTCCTTGACTAAGACCGACATCATGCGCCGGGTGAAATCGAACGGGATTTCGTCCAGTTTCTTGAACTTCTCGATAAGCGTCTGCGCGTGAAAGTCGGCGGTATCCAGAATCGCGCGATCGAGGAGATTCTTCAGGCCCGTCTGGAAATAGCTGATCAGGTACCCGTCGAGAAGCACCTCATCCGACTCGCGTCCAGCGACGTCGCAATGCTTCATGAGGACGACGCGATCCTCGGTGAGGGTGCCGGTTTTGTCGGTGCACAGCATGTCCATGCCGCCGAAGTTCTGGATGGAGTTTAGCCGCTTGACGATGACTTTCTTGCGGCTCATGGCGAGCGCGCCGTTCGACAGGCACACGGACACGATCATCGGTAGCATCTCGGGCGTGAGCCCCACGGCTACTGCCAATGCGAAGAAGAACGCACCCTTCCAATCGTGCTTGGTGAAACCGTTGATGAAGAAAACCAGCGGGACCATCACCGCCATGAACTGCATCATCAGCCAAGTGAAGCGGTTGAGACCCCGATCGAAGCTTGTCAGCGCGCGTTCGCCAGTGATCGAACGGGCCATGCTGCCCAGATAGGTTTGTACGCCCGTTGTGACTACGACTGCGGTCGCCGTGCCACTTTCGACGCTGGTTCCCATAAAGCAGACATTCTTGAGTTCGGTGGGGGAGCTTTCTTCTTTGACTTCGGGGTCGTGGAATTTCTCCACCGGCAGCGACTCACCCGTGAGGCTGCCTTGGCTCACGAAGAGGTCTTTCGAGGAGAGTAGGCGCACGTCGCCTGGAATCATGTCGCCGGCGGCCAGCTTGATGATGTCGCCGGGCACCAAGTCGCGGAGTGCGATCTCCCTCGGCGCTCCGTCGCGCACGACGGTCGCGGTGACGTGGATCATAGCCTTTAGTTTCTCGGCGGCCGTGTCCGCCCGGACTTCCTGCCAGAAGCGGAGGCTGACGCTCAGCACCACCATCATCGCCATCACGGTGCCGGCGCGCGCGTCACCTGTGAGGAAGGAGATTGCTGACAAGGTCGTCAGAAGGATGACCAGCGGGTTGCGGGTCATCTTCAGAAGACGCACGAACCAGCTTTGCCTGCGCTCTTGTGCCACCTCATTCGGACCCGTCGTGCGGGCCCGCTCCTCGGCCTCAACTTCGGTTAAGCCGGCCAGAGAGGTGCGCAAGTCGCGCAGAAGCTCTTCGCCGTCTTTGCGGGCGGCGTCGAGAACCGCGGGAGAGACGCGAATCGTCTGCTTTTTCGGTTGCGCACGAGATGAGGGCAGCGATGGGTGAGCTGGGGGCGCTACGGGATTACAGTTCGGCGTTACAGCGGCGTCAGGCAAAGCGCCTGTCGCGCGATCGGCATCCGGTGCTGTCATCGCTTCCTTGACCGCTTTGCGGGCAGAGTTCTCTGCCTATGGGACACACAATTATGCTTATGAGGGCTCGCAACGCGCGTCACGTCGCCACCTCTCCCGCGAGCTTGCGGATCTCATTTAGGTCTGTGACCTTTGCACACTTCGTACAAGCAAAGGAGTTCCAGCCGGAAGCCAATCCCACAAGAAACATCCCCGCCAGAGCCAGCCCGGAAACCGTTATTTGCGAATACATGCGGACTCCAGTTACGTTTCGCTCTTCGATATATTAACCGATGGCCCAGTGTCACGCGCAACGCCGTTCGTCCGAAACGGACAGGTCGCGGTCCCCGTCCCCCAATTGGTCATCGGACCAGTAGCAACGCCAGCAACCAAGGGGAATGATGAGTTGCTGCGAGACGTCCTGGAGGAACTGCGATGCGTAAGATATCGTTGATTGCGTTGCTCGCCACAGCCGTTATGGTCTCCGGCTGCTACACCGCGGCCTATCGTCGCGCAATGGCCCAAACTCAGTCCTCTCAAGCAAATACGAACCAAGTCGCGGGCCAAGCCAACAAGTAGGAAATGAAGGTTCGTTAGCGAAAGAATGCGTCCGGGGGTGGAACCAGCGTTCGGTCAGGTTGACGCATTGGCTGGTCCAGGTGCTTCCACTGGAGAAAATTCAGCGAGGAAACTCTACAGGCTGGATTTGATATAGACCGCTTTGCGGTCCACAAAGAACTCCAGCCCCGTTTGACTGTTTTCAGGCAGTCCGAACCCGGACTCCTTCCAGCCTCCGAACGGCAACGCAGGAAGCTTAAATCCGGTATGGATATTCACGTGGGCCAACCCGGCCTCGATCTGGGCGATGTACTTCTGCGCGGCGTCAATGTCCCTGGTAAAGATAGCGGAAGAGAGGGCGTAGCAGGAGTCATTCGCCAGTTGCAGGGCCTGATCTAAAGTGTCAAACGTTGAAATCGCGAGCACGGGGCCGAAAATCTCTTCTCGAAAAACCGACATTTCGGGAGTGACATCGGCGAACAGAGTGGGCCGGATGAAATAACCCCTTTCACCGAGTTCTCCCGTGGCGGGGCCACCTGTCACCATGCGAGATCCCTCCGCCTTCGCTTGGTCGATCGCCCTGGAAATACTCCGGTACTGGTCGGGACCAGCGACCGGCCCCATCGCGGTGTTTTCGTCCAGAGGGTCACCGACCACCATCTGCTCACAGCGCGCGGCGAGCATGTCCAGGAATCGGTCGTGGATCTCCTTCTGAAGCAGGATGCGGCTGGTCGAGGTACACCACTGGCCTGCGCAGGCAAACCCGGCGGTCATCGCGGCTTCGACTGCAGCGTTCAGGCCGGCGTCGTTCATAATGATAAGGGCGTTCTTCCCTCCCAGCTCCAACTGGGTTCGAGTGAGGTTCTTGGCAACGCGCTCCTGGATCTTCTTGCCGATTTCGGTCGAGCCGGTGAAAGAGATGGCGCGCACCCGGGGATCATCCACGAGCGCGTTGCCCACAGACGATCCCAACCCGGTGACACAGTTGAACACGCCTTCGGGGAAACCAGCTTCCTCGAACAATTGGGTCATGAAGATGGCAGACCAGGGTGTGAACGTGGCGGGCTTAAATACCACCGTATTACCCGTCACAAGAGCCGGCAGCGTCTTCCGACACATCACGTTGACCGGGAAATTCCATGGGCTAATGATCCCGACCACCCCAACCGGATGGTACTGTACCCATCCCGTGCAACCCGTTGTGCCGGCCGGGAGGGTGTGCCCACAAAATCTGGACGCCTGGTATACATGGTAGGTACCTTCCATCACCGCGGATTGCACTTCAGCGCGGGCCTCCCGGAGCGTCTTCCCGTTCTCCTTGGCGACGATGACGGCCAAGTCTTCCTGTTTTTCGCGCAAAAGCTGGATAAAACGGGCGCCCAACTGTTGCCTTTCATCCACGGAGGTTCGCCGCCAGCGGAGAAACGCGTCCGCCGCCACATCAACCGCGTCCGTGATGTCCCGAGGTGAAGAGGATTGGAAGCTAGCGAGTACGGAGCCTTTCCTGGCTGGGTTTTCGTCGTCGAAGGTTGCCTGGCTACTGGCGGTTGTCCTTTTATTACCGACGTAGTTCCCGTAGACCTCGGTTGAGGTCTTTGTTGGATACTCGGTCGAGGTCTTTGTGGGATTCATGGATGTCTCCTTTGCCGCCGATTTACACCGGGCGAATGTCCCAACCCGAGAAATGGGGAATGAATTCTTATGTATTCAATCCGAATTTCCTTTTTTGGCATTTCTCACGGCCAAGGTATACCACAGACTGCCTCATTTTGGAGCCCAGGGCCGGATTCCGGTAACACGAAGCCGCGGGAGTAACTTATTCAGCGGGCGGGAAGGTCGGCGGGCGGCGTGATGAGGCGATAGGATTTCCCGCCATTGGTCGTGGAAAGCAAAGCGGTCTCGCCACCGTTGGGCCTCCCCTGCAAGAACGCCTGGAGAGAATCGCTCGAAAGCGTCCCAGAGCGAGGCTTGGGGAAATCATACGTGCCCGTGGAATAGACCACCCAGCCGTGCAAATCGTCGGCGAATTATTGTGCGGCCTTCGGGTACTTGCCCATGTACTCCGCTTTCTCGATGATATGGGCCTTCATGGCGGCTTCGAAGTCCTTGCGGCTGGTTACTTTGGCGTTGCCTACCTGGGTGTCCAACGCGTAGAGCGCGAAGAAGTAACGATGCTCGCGGTCCGGCGGGCACGGGCCGATGTATCCAGCCCCGCCCGTCCCGTTGACGCCCTGCGCCCCTCGGCCCTCCGCAAATCCTTTGCTGTCGGGCGGAATATCGACCACGATCCAATGTTCGAAGAGGCCTGTGGGCGTGAGGTTCACCGGGACGTCCGGATCTTCCACGATCAGGACCAGACTCTTGGCGTTCTTCGGGACGCCGCTGAACGCCAGTGGAGGGTTGGGAGGGTTTTGCGCGTCGCAGGTGTATTTGGCGGGAATGGAACCGCCATTCGGGAAAGCAGTGCTCGTGATTGCGAGCTTGGCGGAGGCATTTCCGCCGATCACGAGGATCGCGAGGAACAGTGCCGTACATTGAAATTTTCCAGGCATGGATGCCTCCAGCACGACCGGAAGTTTACACCCAAACTCGATGCGGGTCTCAGGACCAGCAGCCGAGGGCGCAGTCCCAGGGCGGGCCCAAATGCGCCATGTTGGGGAGGCACCAGACAAACACCACCGCGGCAGCCAACAGCAAAACCAGGCTGGTACGGACGCCGAAAACGCGAGCGGGCGCATCGCGCCAGGCAATCGCGATGGTCACACTCAAGAACATGGCCAGCGGGTAATAGTAGTAGTAAAAAAGGCCGTGTTGAGGGGTGACCGCCCACTGCCCCATGTTCGCCAGATAGAGTAGAACGACCAGGCCTTCCGGCAGCGAAAAAGAGGTCCAGAGCCGCCGCGCGCAGACGATCAGGGCCACCAGGCCGCCGTACGAAACGATAGGATTGCCCACTAAATAGGAGAGGCCGCGCTGCGGAGAAAGGTTCAGCGGCCACGTGTGCCACCTCGAACTCATAACCACGTTGTTCATGACCGTGCGGTGGAAGTGCCAGATGAACCGGTTCATTTCCGCCAGTTGATGGAAACCGAAAGACAGACCGAGGCTGCGGCAAAGCGGCCAAAACATGAGCGAGTAAGAGAGGGCGGGAAAAACGACCAGGCCGACGAGCAGGGTGACGTTGCCGATTTGCCGAAGAGTCCGGGCGTCGCGAGCCAAGGAACCTTGCCAACTTTGCGGCGCCGTCCTGGCGATCCAAGGCAAGACAAAGCTGGCGACAAGCAAGACCACGAGGGTGTCGACGGCGTTCCACTTGCAAGCGCCGGCGAGACCCAACAAGAGGCCCGCAGAACAGACGAGAATCCGGCGCTTCGTCACGCTGACTTCCACGCGGAGCGCCGCCGTGTAGGCCACCAGACTCCACATCAGGAATGCCACCAGCGATGAGTCCATCATGGCCACGCGCGACATGACGAAGAGGAAGTTGTTGAGTAACGCGAGCGCGGCGGCGAGCAGTGCAAGCTGGAAATCGGCCAAGAGCAGATACGTCCAGAGAAAAACGGCAACCAGGGTCAGCGCGCCGCAAACGGCGCTGGGAATGCGCCAGCCGAGCGCGTTGTCTCCCACCGCCGTGATTCCCAGGGCGATCAGGAGCTTCCCCAGCGGCGGGTCCCCAGCGTTCGGATTCGGCGCGTGCGCCAAAAAGGCCTGCGCCGCCGAGACGTAATAGTGCTCGTCGTAGTAGGGCTGCGGGGGATTGCCGATTCCGAGCAAGCAAAACGTCAGGGTGAGAAGCCCCAGGAGCACGGCCGTGAGTGCCAGAGTACGAACGGCTCCTGGAGGCGCGGAACTGTCTGCGTTGCCCGGAACAAACGGCGAGGCGGGGGGCTTCGGCAGCTGCTCCAGCGCGACGTCGCTCGAAAAGCGGGCCCCGGCCCCGAGAGCAGACAAGAAGTTCAAAGAATATCTCCCATGCGAGAATGATAACCGCGGCTCGTGGAAGGCCGCTCCACGACGTGCAGGAACTGTGCGTAGGAAGATAGTAGGTTTCCAGCAAGGCTATGTGGCGAAGCCGAGGCTCAGGTTTGGAGTGTGGCCCAACTCCCGATCGGCGCTTTTAGCGGGATGAGCAAGACAGCACGACAGCGAACGTATTACTATTTCGGATGTCGGTGCTGCCGTCCGGGCCGGGGTCTCCCGGATGCAGACGATCTCAGGACCTCGGAGGAGAGCGATGCGACCCGATCTTGTCCACACACTGAAGAGGCTGGCGCCGGTGGCGGCCTTCGCGCTGACGATGGGTCTTTTTGCCTTCGGATTTGCGCGGACGCTGGCGGCGCCTCCGGACGACGCGGCGAAAGCGAACTTTGGAGCGAATTGCTCCGCGTGCCACGGCGAAGACGGCGCCGGAGACACTCCGGTCGGACAGAGTCTGCAAGTTCCCGACCTGCGCTCGGACGAAGTGCAGAAGAATTCGGACGCGGAGCTGACCAAGACCATCACGGATGGGATGGAATCGATGCCTCCGTTCAAGGACATGCTGACTGCCGATCAAATCAAGGGCCTGGTCGGCTACGTACGCGAACTCGCCAAGAAGAAATAGCCAGTTTGCAAACTTGAAGGGCGCGAGGCTCCTGATGCTCCGAGCGAATCGGCTCCTTTCGCTGTTGCTTCTGGGAATCGGAATCGCGACGTCCGCCCCGCAAATCTTCGCGCAGGCGCTCAGCCCTCCTTTTACCGGCATTTGGAAATGGGACGCCACGAATCAAGTCCTGTTCTTCGGTTACGGCACGGAGGAGCCAGGGTTGGGATTTGTTGTCCGAGGGTACGCCGATGCGCGTCAACGCGGGGAAGACATCAACATCTTCAAAGATTTTCCGGGGGCTCAGGAGGTGATCGTCGATGGCTTGACGGCAGGGCCGGGCGGCACAACCCTGATCGCCGCCAGCTTGAACGCGGACGCTAAAGTCCAGGACGCTATCCTGACTTACGATCCGCTGGGAGGATTACTCGGGGCTTGGGATCCCGCGCCGCAGGAGCCGCGCGCGATTGCCTACAGCAAGGAGGACGACGCGCTATTCGTTCTGGGCGGACTCAGCGTTCCGAACGGCGCGAACGCATCCGATCAGCCACTCGTGGTCGAGTACAGCCTCGACGGGCGAACCCTGAGAAGCATGGTGCCGGCCAGCACGTTGAAGGATGGCGCCGACTCGCTCTTTCTGGGCGGCGACGGCGGGGAGCCTGCGCTAAAGGTCACGAGGGACCGAATCTATTTTTACGCGCCCGAGAATCACGAAGCGGTGATCTGCGACCACAACGGCAGGGTTATCGCCTATCGGAACGTCAGCGACATCGTAGGGAAGATCTCCACGCAAGACGGCTCCCATCTCGTTCAGATTCATGGCGCGGACTTCACTGACGACGGTGAACTCGTGCTGGAACTCGCGCTAAGCAACGAGCGGGGCTTGGCTTTCGACGTGTTCCGGATCAACATCGCGACGGGTGAGGCGGCACCTGTGCGCAAAGCGTATAGCGGCGAGGAGGGCCGGTTCATAGGGGTCAAGGGCGGGCAGTACCTTTATCTTGCGAATAGCCCCAACCCTTCCCTGGTCGAGTCACAGGAGAGTCGATAGCCGACACCTGGCACCGGGTGCTGCGTCCGAATTACCGCGCGGCGGGTTGCACGCTTGCGGGCTGCTTGTCCTGAATAGAGAGCAGCTCGACTTCGAAGATCAGCGTAGCGTTCGGGGCAACGACGTTGCCTGCACCGCGCTCGCCATAGGCCAGGTTCGCCGGAATCACGAACTGCCATTTCGATCCCGTGGGCATGAGCATGAGAGCTTCCCTGAAGCCGGGTATGACGCGGTCTATCTCGATGGTGGCGGGCTGTCCGGACTTGTAAGAGCTGTCGAACTCGGTGCCGTCCACGAGGGTGCCGCGGTATTGGCAAACGACCGTGTCGCTGCCCATCGGCTTTTTGCCGTCGCCAGCCTTCAAAATCTTGTACTGCAAGCCGCTCGGGAGCGTCACGACGCCGTCCTTCTTTCCGTTCTCGGCAAGAAAGGCATCGCCGGCCTTCTTGTTGCTTTCCGCCAAGGCGCTCAGCGCCTGGGTCTGCTTCTGGGTCATCTCCTGCTGAAAGGCATCCATCGTCGCGCGGATCTCGTCGTCGGTCATGAGCAGCTTTCCGCCCGCGAGCACATCCTTCAACCCCTTGGCAACGACCTCGGGATCAGCGTCGATTCCCTGGCTTTGGAAGCTTTTCGCCACGGCCACGCCCAGCGCGTAGCTTTGCTTGTCTTTCTGCGTCTTGAGCGGCGACGCATCCTGGGCCTTGAGTTGTGTAACGAGCAGTCCGAATCCCAAACACGGTATCAGCCATCGCAGCTTCATCGTTTCTCCTCATCGAACGGCATCGGGCCGTGATGATACCTCATTCCAATAACGTATCCTACTTGCCCGGGGGCGCGGACCGCCGTTCATCCGTTAGTTGTCGGAGCATGCACCCGGCAATGGCCTTCCTTCCTCACTGGGATCCGAAGGCATCACTGCTTCGATGCACTTGGCTCACCGGGAGGCTTCCCTCCGGCGAGCGAATCGGCCGTCACAAAGATCGGCTCGATGTCGGTGGGCACGAACTTGAGACGATCGAGCGCCTTTTGCACTTCCGGACGAAGCACGGATTGCGCCAGCATGGCCTTGGCGCCGGCGTAGTCGCCCGTGGCCTCGACCGTAAGCAGGTCACGATCAAGGGAGCGGACGGCGTCCGGCATCTTGCTCACATCGACGCTAAACGTACCGTCAGCATCGGCCTTGAACGCCCCCTTATCGAGCAGGTAATTGAACTGCATGGCCATGCTTCGCGCATGCGCTTCGGCGAGGCCGAAGCGCAAGGTCCGGAACGCCGAAGCAAGATACGTCGTATAGAGCTGCCGCTCGGCATCGGCCCCATGCGGCAGGGGCGTTTGCATTCGTCCATGGTCCGCCTCGGTCATCAGGAACTGCAGAGCGAAAAGGCCGGTGACATCGGCCTTGGCTTCCTCGATGGCACTGTAGAGCTCCTTCAGTTCGAGCCGTGGATTGCTCTCGCGCCCGTCGATGTTGATTTGGTGAGGGCCAAGCCCGTGCATCAATTCGTGGGCGACGATGTGCGTGAAAAAGGAATCGAAGCTGACGTCCTTCCGGGCGGAGGCGGGCAAGACGACGCGCGAGATGGGGACCAGCGTGGCCGCGAACTTGGCCTGCTGCACATTTTTCAGCATCACGCGCTTGCTGCCTTTTTGCTGTACGACCTTGTCGTCGTTCGGCAGGTTGTAGGCGGCGGTCTGAACGCCGTGGTTGCCGTCGCCCGCGCCGAATATCTCGTTGACCACGCGGATCGGCGCGAGCCCGCCCAACTTGGCCGTGCGGAAGCGCGGTTCTTCGGGGAGGTTGTTTTCGATATCCTGGAGATGCCGGCCGAAGAAGGCGAGCCGCGCGCTCTCCTTCTCGTCGCGCAGATTGATGTAAGCCTCGAAGGAGGCCTTGTACCCGAAGATCTCGTCGTTGTAGGTTTCGTACGGTCCGAAGGTGACGTCGAGCGGCGCCTCGAGGTCCATCCAGGCCACGTCGCTTTCGTAATAGTCATTGGACCCTAAGGCACCGGCGCGGAGCGTGAGAAACCTTTTCAGACCGGCATTGTCGGTAGAATTCGCAGCTTCCCGCAGAAGCGCGGCGGCCCGTTCCAGATCGGCTTTATACTCCTGACTGTACGGAACCGCCTTGAGCTTGCCGTCCCGATCGCGGCGAATCACGGTGAAGAAACCTTCCGCCGCGGTTTTGTCGTCGACGGAGAGCGTCTTGGCCCAGGCTTCAAACTCTACCTTGGTCATGTCCTCCGGATAGAAATTCGCGCCCGGCAGCTTTCGGGCGGGCACATCGGGCAGGAAAGAACGGTGGTCGTCGATCTCGGACCATGGCCCCTTGTTCAGCCAAAAATAATGCAGACGCGCCTGACCCAGTACGGAGGCGTCCTGCTGAAGCTTTTGGTACAGGGCAAGGTCGCCGCTCCAATACTGCTGCATGAAAATCCGATTGACCACTCGGGCGGCTTCGATCAGCTTGACCAGAGCCTGACGGTCGCCGGCCGACAGCGGGGAAATATCAATGTTCAGGGGAGTGGGAGCAAAGCGCGAGGCCATGTCGCGGAGCGTGGCGACGTCGGGGGCGGTTTTCGGGTTTTGCCGAGCAGCGTGAATCGCCATGCCCACCAACATCAAGAGCGCCGCGGATCGAATCGCCCGCACGAACGGTACGATACCACTTCGGCACACGCCTCACCAACACGCCCTTCCGGAAGCGGGTGTTGGCGCGGTCTGAATTGTCTAAAGATGCGGACCCGGCGTGCGGCTCCGGATTCAAGGGTCAGCGTTCGCCAAACGTGTAGCCGAACACCACGCTGTATTCAGGCACCCAGTCGCTTCCGAACTCGACAAAATTGTTCACCCAGCGCGCGTCGACCTGCGGACGGACGTAGAAATTGCCTTTCACGTACAGGCGCACGCCGGCGGAAAGGTGCACTAGAAAATGGTTCGAGCTGGAAATATACTGGCTCAGGGTGGAGCATCCGATGCCTCCGGGGGTGAGGCAACCTTGCTGAGTGAAATAGAACTTCACATTGGCGCCGCCGATTCCCCCCTGAAGTTCGGGCACAACGCGCGGAACCGATTTTCCGATTGGATGCCAAATCACATTGAAATCGTAGAAGCTCGGCCGGTAGGTCAGACTTTCCTGAGGGGCAAACGGGCCCTGCGACAGCCGCCAGGTATACTCACCGCCAAACCCGAGCTGGGGCTTCCACATGAAATCCCCGCCAAAGGTTCCGAAGGTCCCGGTCAGCTTAGGGCCGAGGTCCGGATTCACAATCGGATTGCCAAAGGAATCCGGACTCCCAGGCGTCTCCAACTGCTGGCCGTTTGACTTGTCGGTGGCGGCACCAAAGCCAAAATAAGCGCTAAAACCCTGCGCATTTGCCAGCGTGACTCCCGCAAAGAACATAACGACCAGCAGTGGAGCGGTACGGATCATGAACTTGAGCACGGACACTCTCCTCTCCCGGAGTTAGAAACCGTCTCGGGCCGGTGGGTTGCATCGGAATTCGGCCATCGCCTCAAACAGTTTAGGCCCGGCGCGCGGTGGCTACAAGCAACGCCTCCACCAGTTCGAAAAGCTTGGGATGAGTACAGACTTCATAGTAGGACCGTGGGCTGGCGGCGCCAATGCGCCCGTCCGGAAGCATCTGGCGGATGAAACCGCGGCGCAAGAGGATCGGCTCGAGGCCTTCGCCGACGGGAGCTTCGCCGAAAAAGAAGGTCGTTCGCTCGCGGCCCCAGGGCATCTCGCATTCGGCCTCGACCACCTGGAGGGCAATCTCCTCGGAGAGTTTCGCGAATCCCTCCTCGTTGAGTTCGATGCCGTTCAGGTTGAAGCGAATCAGGAACTCGTCGGACTCCTCCTCCTGTGCGCCTTCCATGCCGGGCTGAAAAACAAACAGGCGGAAGAGCGAGGACTTTTCACCGAGCAAGCGGCGGGCGACACGCGAACAACTCGAGAGGCGGTCGGAAAGGTTGAGCGCGCGGGAAATCATGATGCGAGAGTCGCCGTCCACCCAGTAGGTGGGCGCCGAGCCCTGGAAGGCGATGCCCACGCCCAACTCCAGCCGGGGCAGACTGGCGGCCTCCGGGCGATCGTTGTAGGCCGCGGAGATGGCCAAAATCTGCCGGGCCAGGGCGCAGGCCTTGGAAATCGCGCGCTGATGCGAGCGGTTCGATTCCGTTTCGAAAATTGCGAGGACCATGGCGTCGCCTTCGATGAACACCTTGGCGGCACCATAGCGCTCGAGAATGCGCTTCACGGGTTCGTAGAAATTCAGGCTGAAGAGCGTGGCAGGATTCAGGCCGCGCGCGAGGAGGTCCTGGGTGATTCGCGTGGAGCCGCGGACGTCGGCCTTGACCACCACATGGTTGACGACGTTGTCCTGCACCGGTTGCTCTTCACTCGAGAGCAGGAATTCGTAAAGGCTGTTGTTCAGGCGGGAAAGCTCGCGGGTCCGCTCGCTGCGAACCAACTGAATCCGCTCCATCGCCGCGGTGAGCCGCTCATAGTTGCGCAGGTCACGGCGCAAGCGCATGAAATCCTCGGCAAAGCGCAGCGCCAGGGCCCTGGCTTCCTCGCGCGGATAACGCCAGAGTTTTCTGGAGACCGCCTCGATGCGATCCAAGGAAAATCCCCGCGCGGGGAACTGCTTTAATATCTGGGCGACACGTTCGAATTCCTCGCGGGAAACCAGCGCCTTTTTCAGTTGCTGCAAGTGAATGGGCGGACAGTAATCATGATGCAGATTGCGCAATTCGTAACTGGCAAGCAGGTGCGTCAACATTCCGCACCTGTCGAGCTGGGCCAACCAATCATCGAGCCGGCGCTCGCGCACCGCCTGGGGTTCGACAGCGTCGCCCACCCAACTGGAATCAAACAGGCGCCGCGCATTTTCCGGTTCGTTCAGATAGTCTCCCAGACGGCTGTGGTGTTCCTCGGCAAGGAAGTCGGCTCTGGTTTTGGCCTCCTCGATACGCGGCCCGAGTTCTTCCAGCCCTTCTCGAAGCTGCTTTATCCGGCGCTCGACGTTCAAAAGCTCCGCCCGCGATTGCCGCGCATCCGAGCCGATCCCGACCCGCGCCAGAACGCCCCCACCGCGCTCCACGCGGCGCGCCAGCGCGGCATGCTCGTCTGCCAGGCGCGCCAACTCCTCACGCTCGGCCACGGCCGAGTCGACCAGCTCCTTGTACGTCCGGCGCGCTTGACTCATTTCACCGGCGCTTCCGCCGATGTGCATCGCTTGCCAGAGAAAATCCAGGAAAAATGCATTGACGGTGTCGAAGCGATCTTCGTCTTTCTGGTAGTTGCCGAGCAGGACGTACTGATCGAGGAAGAGCACGTCGTCCCGCCCGCCCGCAACAAACGCGAGGCGATTCGCCAACAGTTCGTAGGCGGCGTCGTACTCGCCGCCAAACAGCGCACGGCGCGCGCGCCCGAGATGGTTGTCCTCCAGCTCCGTCAAAATCTGGTAGACGTGCTGGCCCACCACGCGGAAAATGTTGCGCCGGTCGGCCTGCAGCTCCGCGAGCCGAGCCTTCATGACGTGCGCTTGCTCGGACCTTTCAAAGTAGTCGCCGCGGCTACGGATCCACTCCTTCGCTTCGAGAAGCAGCGTGGAGAACTGATTGCCGATCTCCTGGGTCAGAAACTGAATGAGCGCAACGCGCAGCAGCAGGTCCAACTCGATTTTTTTCTCGTACTTGGCTCGCGTGAGCGAGGCTTGCAACAGCTCGAGCAACTGGCGTTTCCATGCAACCGGCTCGGGCCCTTTGGGTTTCGCGCGGCGGGAATCCTTCTCGACCGCGTAAGTGAGATTCGTTGTCTGGCGGATGAGCCCGAGCAGGTAGGTGCGGGTTTGGTCGGACCACTGAGGACTGAGATACACGTCATGGTGGATGTTGTCCACACCCACAACGAGCGAGCCGAGCGGTAATTCCGCAGTGTAAGCCTTGAGGTTCATACCTGGTGCTGCGTCATCGTGACTGAGCGCAAACGTCCGCCATCAGCTTAAGTAGCTAATCTTTCATAGGCTAACAATGGGTTTGCGGGTAAACAAGCCGGCGCAGCTTACCTGTCAATAGCAAGCCGGGGATAACGGCCATCAGGCGCGGTGCGGCGCTGCTCCCGCAGACTCGGAGGCACTTTCGCAGATGGTGATGCGCCGCATATCGCCTTCGAGGTGCTCGAGGTGGACCAGCAGGCGCGGCCAATCGCTTTGCAGCGAGAAGCGCTCGGACCACTCGATCACGACGATGGCCGGTTCCGATAGGGCGTCCTCGAGACCGAGCGTCTCAAGGTCGCGGAACTGCTCAACGCGGTAAAGGTCGACGTGGTAGACCGTTGCATGGTTACGGAAGACGTGCACCAGGGTGAAAGTCGGGCTGGTAACGTCCTCCTCTCGCGCCGCACCCAGACCGCTGATAATGCCTTTGCTGAGCGTCGTCTTTCCGCTGCCCAAATCGCCGGAGAGCAAAACGAGCCTTGGCGGCGCGAGGCTCCGCGCCAACTCACGGCCGAAGGCGATGGTTTCTTCCGAGGAGTGGGAGACGAACTCAGTGTCCGGCATAATCGCGATCCGCAAGAAGCTGGGCAAACGCCGCGGGCAACGCTTCAATCAGATCGGAGGCCACCAGCGGCAACTCCCCGACCCGTGCCGCCGCGAGGTCACCCGCGAGGCCGTGCAGGTAGATCCCCAGGCCGAGAACGCGCTCCCAGCGCTCGGTACCGAACTCGGCCGTCAGCCCCGCTAGCATCCCGGTCAAGACGTCTCCCGTGCCGCCCGTAGCCATCCCGGGATTGCCGGAGGTGTTGATGAAGGCGCGGCCGTCGGGCAGCGCCAAGATCGTGTGGTACCCCTTGAGCACCAGGTGGACGTTCCAGCGCGCCGCGGCCTCAAGGGCTACGTCGAGCCGCCGCGCCTGCACGTCGGCCGCGGTGACTCCGAGCAGCCGCGCCATCTCCCCTGGATGCGGCGTCATCGCCAGCAGATGCGTCTTGCGGGCATTCAGCTTGTCCGCTTGACTGGCAAAAGCGTTCAGCCCGTCGGCGTCGAGGATTACGGGCACGTCCGCGGCGAGCACCGTGGCGCGAATGAACTGCTGCGCCTCGGCATCGGTCGAAAGACCGGGGCCGATCGCCAGCACCGACTTGCTCTTGATGAGGCCAGCAAAGCGGCCGGAGTCGAAATTTCCCAGGCCAGTGCTGCCCTCGTTGGTTGAGACCAGGGGAGCCGTCATCAGCTCCGGCATGCCGGCGGCGACCACCGGAAGCACATCAATTGGCGTCGCAACCGTGACCAATCCCGCGCCGACGCGTAGCGCCGAGCGCCCGGCGAGCACAGCGGCCCCCGACTTACCCAGCGATCCGGCAGCGATGAGCGCGTGGCCGAAGTTGCCCTTATTCGCGTCGCGACGGCGCGCCATCGGCAGCGTCTGGAATTCCCTGGGCTCGAGCCAATGCAGCTTCAAGCGCGGATCGCTGTCGAGCAGCGCGTGCGGCGTGCCGATTTCGCGTACGACGAGTTTACCGACATGGTCGGCCCGCGGCGAAACCATTTGGCCGACCTTCGGGGCCGTCAGCGTGACCGTGGCCGCAGCGCGGATGACCGGCCCGCCCCGGTCGGTGGCGTCTGAGGTGAGGCCGGAAGGCATGTCTACGGACACGACCTCTGGGCGAGGTGAAGGCTCGGCATCGAGCGCGGGATTTGAGGCGGCGTTGACGGCGTTAATCGCCTGCGCGAGCAAGCCTTCGACCGGCCCCGTCAGTCCCGTGCCCAGGAGCGCGTCAACGATGAGATCGGCTTCAGCGAGAACGCCTCGCGCGGCGTCCCATGCGGTGTTGCCGGTCACCACTTGCAACTCGCCGCCTCCCTGCTGCCAGGCTTTCAAATTGATCGCCGCGTCGCCGCCCATCGCCGAGGGTTCCGCGAACAGAATTACGCGTGGCGATGCACCGCGTTCGCGAAGCCGTCGCGCAACCACGAGTCCATCGCCGCCGTTATTTCCCTTGCCGCAAAGGACGAGCACCTTGCGGCTCGCGAGTTCCGGATACGCGCTCCAGAGGTAGCCGGCGATGGCCGCCCCGGCATTTTCCATTAGCTGAAGACTCGGGATGCCGTAGCGCTCGGTCGTGAGGCGATCGGCCTCGCGCATCTGCTCTGCGGTGAGAACCTTCATGGCTCGATTATGAGGGAGAGATCGAGGGGGATCAAACCGCTGCTCCCCGGTTGGCGTGAGCGTCTATTCGGCTAGCTCTTGGCAGCAAGAGTTCGCGCGCTCGCTTCCTTGGCGGTGCGAATTGCCAGGCGGCTGTGTTTGTGGCCATAAGTGAAGTAAATCACCAGACCCACCGCCAACCAGCCGAAGAGCCGCCACCAGTTCGCGGCGGCGAGCGAGAACATCAACAACAGGCAGCACAGAATCCCCAGGATCGGCGTGACCGGGCTGAACGGCACGCGGAACGGCCGCGGCACTTCAGGATGAGTCCGGCGCATGATCAGCACGGCCGCGCAGACGATTACAAAAGCCAGCAGCGTGCCGATGTTGACCAGCTCGGCCAGAATTCGCAGAGGAAGCAGGGCTCCCATGGTGGCCACGAAAACTCCGGTCAGGATCGTGGACTTCCACGGCGTGCGGAAGCGCTCGTGGACCGCCGCGAAAAATCCCGGGGGCAGCAGGCCGTCGCGCGCCATGGCCAGAAAGATTCGGGGCTGGCTCAACATCATGACCAACAGGACGGAGGTAATGCCCGCGACCGCGCCCACCGAAACCAGAAGCTGCGCCCACGGCAGGCCCACCTGCCGGAAAGCGTCGGACACCGGCGCGTCGATGTTGATCTGGTCGTAGTGCACCATGCCCGTGAGGACCGCGGCCATGGCGATATACAGAATAGTGCATAGGACGAGCGAGGTCATGATGCCGATGGGCACGTCTCGCGAAGGATTCCGCGCCTCCTCCGCGTGCGTCGAGACCGAATCGAAGCCGATATACGCGAAGAACACATACGCGGCGCCGGCTAGCATGCCGAGCGGCTCTCCGCCTTTACCAGTCTGGCCCATCACGGTGTGGCCGAAGAAGCCAAAGCCGGTCAGCCCAAAGGGCGCAAAGGGCCTCCAGTTGGCCGGGTTAACGTAAAAAACGCCGAGCCCGATGACGAAGAAGACGATGGCCAGTTTCAAGATCACGATACTAGCGTTGAGACTGGCGCTCTCCTGGATTCCCTTCACGAGAATCGCGGTGATAAACAGGGCGACTAGAATGGCGGGCAGGTCAACCCAGGTCCCCGTCAGCGCGAGCTTGCCGGTTTCCGGAACATAATCGAAAGGCGCGTTCGTAAAAATGTGCGGCAACGCCACGTTGAAGTAAGCCAGAAAATCCTGAAAGTAGTGGGACCAGCCGTGCGCCACGGTGGCCGAGGCCACGGCGTATTCGAGAATCAGGTCCCAACCGATGATCCAGGCGAGGAGCTCGCCTAGAGTTGCGTATGCGTACGTGTAAGCGGAACCGGCCACGGGCACCATGGAGGCAAACTCCGCGTAACACAAGGCGGCGAAGATGCAGGTCACTCCGGCAACGACAAACGACAGCATCAGGGCGGGGCCGGTGCGGTCGTGGGCCGCGACGCCCGTCAGAACGAAAATGCCGGTGCCGATGATCGCTCCGACGCCCAGGCTGGAGAGATGGACGGGACCGAGTATGCGCCGCAGGCGCTGCTCACCCCGGAGCTCTTCGAGCAGCACACTGTGCGGCTTGGTCATGAACAGTTGGTTCGTCATATTCGCCCTTCGTTTGCCGGCCCGCTCATCCGGCTGCGGCCGCGTCTGCGCGCGCTCCGTCCACGTCCGAATCCGCGGCCTCCACCGCGGGTAAGAACGCCGAGGAACCTTGCGACATGTCCGCCACGCCCCTTCGCAAACCCTTAGCTGCTTGCCTTGGAAACTGTGCGGCCAGCCCGCGCAGCCTCCCCCAGGAAAGCCCGGGCCTGCATCACGGGATCGCGCGCGACGATCAGATCGCGCGCCACGGCCAGCGAATCCGCTCCGGCCCCAAAAGTCTCCGCCGCGCGTTCGAGCGTGATCCCTCCGATGGCCACCAGAGGCTTGCGCGTGCGCGCCCGTGCCTCGGAGAGAAGCCGCAAGCCGACGACAGGGTCCGGGTGCTGTTTCGTGGACGTCGAAAACACCGGCCCAAAAGCGACATAGTCAGCGGAGGTCCGGTCCGCGGCATCGACCTGCTCCAACGTGTGCGTCGAGACGCCCACCCAGCGCTCGAGACCCACGATCGCGCGCGCCTGCTCGACGCCCAGGTCGTCCTGACCCACGTGCACGCCGTCCGCCGCGGCCAGCAAGGCGAGATCGGGCCGATCGTTCACGATAAAACGCATTCCGTGCCCCGCTCGGGCCATAGTCAACAGTTGACGGGAGAGCAAATTCGAAATTTCGAATACCTGGCGGGCGGAGGCGTGTTTGTTGCGGTATTGCAGAAGCTGGACCCCGGATTCTGCCATCATTTCGGCGAAGGACAGCTCCGATGTCTTGAGAAGAGCGGAATCGATTATTGCATAGAGGGCGGGAAACACAACGCTCATGTGCCGACCATGCTACTTCCCAGGCACCGCGAGGAGGTGCTCTAGGAAGTGCGTGTCGAACTTGCCGGCGGCGAAGTCGGGATCGGCGAAAATACGTTGGTGGAGCGGAAGGGACGTCTTGATTCCTTCGATGACGAACATTTCCAGTGCCCGCCGCATGCGCGCAATAGCCTCGGGGCGATCCCGCCCGCGGACGATGAGCTTGGCGACCAACGAATCGTAGTAGGGCGAGATAACCGCATCCGCGTGCGCGGCCGTGTCCACGCGCACGCCAGTGCATCCCGGAATCTGAAATGTGGTGATGTGGCCGGCCGAGGGGACGAACGTCTCCGGGTCCTCAGCGTTGACGCGGCATTCGATGCTGTGGCCGCGAAAATCCACCGGCCCGGTGGCATCCTGCAATTTGTCCCCCGCAGCGATGCGGATCTGGGCCTTGATTAGGTCCACGCCCGTGACCATCTCGGTGACCGGATGCTCCACCTGAATGCGCGCGTTCATCTCGATGAAATAGAAAGAACCGTCCTCATCCATTAGGAACTCTACCGTGCCGGCGTTCGTATAGCCGACGTTCTTAAGCGAGTCCACGACCTGGCGGCCCAATTCCTTGCGCCGCTTGGTGTCCACCGCCGTCGAGGGCGATTCTTCGACCAGTTTCTGGTGCCGGCGCTGGATGCTGCATTCGCGCTCGCCCAGGTGAAGCAGGTTGCCGTGGCGGTCGCCCAGCACCTGAAATTCGATGTGCCGCGGGTGTTCGATGAACTTCTCGAGGTAGACGTCGGGCACGCCAAAGGCCTGTTGGGCTTCGTTGCGCGCGGTTTCCCAAGCCCCGGCAAGCTCATCGTTCTTGCGCACCACGCGCATCCCTCGGCCACCGCCCCCGGCCGAAGCCTTGATGATGACCGGATAGCCGATCCGCTGCGCCTCGGCGGCTGCGGTCTCCACGTCTGCAACGATTCCCTGGCTACCCGGCACGACGGGAACGCCGGCGGCAGCCATGGCGCGCCGGGCCTTCTCTTTTTCGCCCATCAAGCGCAGCAGGTCGGGCGAAGGGCCGATAAAGGTGATGTGCGACGCCTCGCACACCTCGGCAAAGTTCGCGTTCTCCGACAGGAAACCGTAGCCGGGATGGATCGCGTCCACGTCGGTAATCTCCGCGGCGCTGATGACGTGAGGAATGTTGAGATAGCTCTGCGCGCTGCGCGCCGGGCCGATGCAGACGGCCTCGTCGGCGAACCTCACGTGCAGCGAGTGCCGGTCGGCCTCCGAATAGACCGCCACGGTCGAAATGCCCAGCTCCTTGCAGGCGCAGATCACCCGCAAGGCAATTTCGCCCCGGTTGGCAATCAGAATTTTGCGGAACATCATCGGCGCGGGCGGTCCGGTGGGCCGCTATTTCTTCTTCGCAACGCGGATGGAAAACAGCGGCTGGCCGTATTCGACGGGCTGGCCGTTTTCGGCCAACACCTGGACGACCTCACCGCTTGCGTCCGCCTCAATTTCGTTCATCAGCTTCATCGCTTCCACAATGCAGAGCACTTGCCCCTCCCGCACGGCCTCGCCGACCTTCACAAAGGCCGCGGCTTCCGGGCTCGGAGCGGCGTAAAAGGTCCCCACAATCGGTGATTTGACGACGTGCAAGTCCTCGACGGGCGCGGCGGCCGGAGGGGCTGCCTCCTGCCGTCCCCTAGAGACGCCCGGCGCCGGTGCGGAAACACTTGCGGTCGACGCTGCGGGCAGGCCCTGCGCCTCGAAGGTCACAGGCGCGCTCGACGACCCCTTGCGCAGGCGGATGTGCAGCCCGCCATGCTCGTATTCAAACTCTTCGAGGCCATGGGCGGCCATGAAGTCGAGCAGCCTTTCGAGCTGCTCCACGTTCACCCCGGGCATCGGAAACGAAGCTGGGGCCTTCTTGTCCTTGGGTCCCTTCATGAAGTGTCAAAGCTCGAGGAGTCCCCGGGGTGCGCTGGTCAGGACTTCGGTGCCGCTCGCGTGAACCGCCACCTCGTCCTCGATGCGAATTCCTCCCACGCCGTCCACATAGACCCCCGGTTCCAGAGTCACCACGTTTCCCACTCGAATCTCCTGTGCTTGTGCCCGGCCGAGACGCGGGGTCTCGTGAATCTCGATCCCTAGGCCGTGACCTGTGCTATGCACAAAATACCGGCCCAGGCTGCGGCGCTCCAACACCCGCCGCGCCGCTCGATCCACCTGCCCGGCGGTCGCTCCTGCGCGAAGAGCTTCGAGTGCCGCCCGCTGAGCGTCTTCCACTGCTTTGTACCAGCGCCGTACTTCCGCCGGTGCTCGTCCCAGGCATACCGTGCGCGTCAAATCACAGCAATAGTGGCGGAGTATAACACCCAGGTCGAAGACGACCAACTCCTTCTTCCCCAGGCGCTTCTCGCTCGGCTGAGCGTGAGGGAGCGCGGAGCGGACTCCAGAGCCCACGATGGTCTCGAACGAGGGCCCGGACGCTCCCTTGCGGCGCATCCGGTAGTCGATCTCGGCGGCGAGGTCCAGTTCCCTAACCCCGGGCCTAACCAGCTCGAATACCTCAGTCATAACTTCAGAGCCAAGCTTGGCCGCCTGGCGCATGACGTCCAGCTCACCGGGCTCTTTGACTTCGCGTAATCCTTCCACCAAACCTTCGGCCTGTTTCCAGCGCACCCGCGACCCGCCCGCCTCTCTAAGGCGGGTCCACTCCCGGACGGTCACGTGACCCGCTTCAAAAGCGGCGGCTAGGCGCCCTTTTCGCACCCGCGCGCGCAGATATTCCCCCGACTGCTCGGCGACCGGCGCACGGCCGATATGCAGGGCGGCGCCTGGGGCTTCCTCGCGCGCCTGGATGGTGTACCGGCCGTCGGTAAACAACTGGAGCGAATCCGGCTCGACAACTAGAGCCGCGCTGCTGCCGGTGAAACCACAGAGGTAGAACACATTCGGCAGGTGCGTGATGACCAAGGCGTCAGTCCGCAAAGCTGCCATCGCGCGGCGTGTCTTTTCGAGCCTGGAGTCGTAAATTGTGCGCATAAAAAAGGGAGGAGACCGTCGTCTCCTCCCTGGATCCGAAATGCGGCTGGCGCCGGACTAGCCAGGCATAATACGCGGGGTGAGGAAGAACAGCAACTCCTGAGACGATACGCTGATGGCCGTACGCTTAAACAAGTGCCCGATTACCGGAATGCTGCCTATCAGCGGCACCTCGAATATATTGGTGGTCTGTTGGCTGACCATCACGCCGCCGATCACCACCGTGCCGCCGTCCTGAATCAAGACCTTCGTTTGCGCGGACTGGGTCGACAGCGCGGGAATGCCATTCACGGCAGGGACGCCGCTATCCACCTGGGTGTTTTCCACGACCACATCCATGAAGACCGTTCCTTCGGCCGTGATCTGCGGGGTTACCTGCAGCCTCAAGACCGCATCGACGTATTGCGTTGAAACGGTGTTGTTGACCGTGGTCTGGATAGGGATTTGTTCGCCCTGTTTCACAACGGCCTGTGCGTTGTTTTGCGTGACCAGTTGAGGGCTTGACAGCAGCTTGCCTACGCCCTTCGACTCCGCAGCCGTGATGATGTAATCCAGCGCGAAATTCGGAGAACTGTGCGAGAAAGCGAGGCCACTGGTCGGCGCATCCGCCCCAAAGTTCGAGAGCAGCGGGATGGAATTTGCTCCTCCCGACGCAACCAAGGGCGGGGTGGTTGGGTGAACGATTTGGCTCGTGAGTGCGGCCACCGGATTACCGCCGATGACATTGGATGAATTGAGTCCGGCCCACCCACCGGCCGCACCGAACTGCGTGCCGATGTCGCGCGCGAAGGAACGCGAAGCCTGGACGACGCGAGCCTGAATTTCGACTTGCTGCGACTTGCGGTCCAGCTGTCGAATCAAGGTATCGATTTGGGGCATGGACGCGGGAATATCCCGGATGATGAGCGTGTTCGAGCGATCGATAGCCACCACGTCGCCACGGGGAGACAGGAAGCGCTTGAGCGGAGCGACCATTTCAGTCGCCTTCGCGTAGCTGAGCACGCGCGTGACGGTTTCCGGCTCGATCGCCTCCGATTCCGCCTTGGCGAGGTCCCGTTGCGATTCGGCCTCTCTGCGAAGCGTATCCTGGGTCACGATACGGAGAACGTTACCGTCCAATTCCTTGCTGAGTCCGTTGTTCTTCAATACGATGTCCAGCGCCTGATCCCAGGGAACCTCGTCAAGAACCAGCGTGACCGTGCCCCCCACCGAGGGGTCCAGCACGACGTTGAGGCCGCTGATCTCATGGATCAGCCGGAAAAAGTCCTTCAGGTCCACGTTCTTGAGATTCACGGATATCGGCTCTCCGCTATAGTGCTGTGCGGAAGGAGCTCCCGCCTGCTGCGCCGCTGCGGGCCCGACTGCAGGCGCCTGAGCCACCAGAGCGCCGGCAGGCTTGCCTGACAATTGCTGCGGGCTCGCCAGGGCCGTCGCGCGATCCATCAGGAGGGCCGGCAGGGGCAGCTTCCGCGACTCGCGGGGAACGCTCACGGGTTTCGTCAAAACCGCGGCCGGAGTTTCCGACCGAGCTTCGGACTTGGCGACCGGCGCAGATGGCGCAGATTGACTTGCCGGGACCATGGAGGCGGCAGCGGAAGACGCTGCCTCGCTAAACGTAACGATCACGTCGTGTCCGCTTTTCTCAACCGAGAATTCGGCAGGATGCAGCAGATCGATGACCACGCGCACTTGGTCGGGTCGATATTGGCCAAGGCGCACGCCGCGCACCGGTTCATAGTCGCTGGGGACCGCTCTGCGGGCTGCGGAAAGATGTGCATCGTCCAGGTCGACCACGACCCGCGGCGGGTCCGTCAGCCGCGACACGTGGTAGCCCATATCGCCATTACTTGCTACTCGCACGGCCGTCTGCTGGCCGCTGCGCGCAACATCCACCTCCGAGACCGACGTCGCGGGCGAAGCGGGAGCCGCAGTCTTTGACGCCTGCGCACCTGCCGCGAGCGGCAGGAACGCCGCGCTCGCTACCAAAAGCCCGCCAAGCCGTAAGGCTGGCCAGTAGATCTTCATTGCTGTTCTCCTGGAGTTGGATAAAGTCGCTTGGTAACTTCGCGCTCCACCGGTTTGCCGAAAGCGTCCTGGCCGGTCTCGTGAAACGAAACGCCATCGAGCGTGATGTGCTGTACGTCACCGTCGTACAAACGGTCGCCTTCGCGCAAGAAGTAAACCCGCATCTGGGGATTGGAAACGATTGCGATCATGCCGTTCGGTCCGCTCACGATTCCATCGATCATCAGAGTGCCGATCACCAATCCGCCTTTGCCGGCCGGCAAGGGTACTTGCGGCCCGGAGGCGTTCCGTTCTTTTCCGACCAAGGGGTCAAACGGATCGCGCCGCGCCGCCTGATGGTCCGCAACCGTTTTCAGTTCCCCTGCGCCTTCGGGAGCTGAGGCTTGCGCGGGTTTGGCAGCAGGTTGTCCGGAAGCCTTCGCCGCAGGTTGCGCGGCCGCCTTGGCACCTGTCTTCGGCGCCGGCTTCGATGCGGTCTTCGCCTGCGAAGCCGTCGCGGCCACCGGCTTTGGACTATTCGGCTGTGCCTGGGAGGCCGCAGGTTTGGCAGCCGCCACCGGGTTCAGGAGTTTGCGGACATCATTAGGCTGTGCGGGAGAGGTTTGCGCCGCTGCCGCGACACCCCCTGCCAGAAACAGCAAGCCGATCCCCGTCCCTTCCGTCACGCGTCTGATTATGCGTTGGAGTCGCATCGTCGGTTCGATCCCGCCTTATTGTTTAGCCGCACCGGACGCCGCGGGCGTTCCGGGTCGCGCCCCGGTTGCAGCCGTGCTCGGCGCGGTCTGCGAAGACGTAAAGAAAGTCGTTATGGTGCAGCTGCCGGTGACCGTCGTACTCGGGCTTACCGGATAACGGCCTTTATTGGCGCCCAAGAACGTAGA
>Ga0210394_10002572_pt1 | contig 24616 bp, 24 predicted proteins | sample IncBWC12MmetaG_FD_160121 | JGI IMG/M metagenome (GOLD analysis project Ga0210394, IMG submission 160121) | Forest soil microbial communities from Barre Woods Harvard Forest LTER site, Petersham, Massachusetts, United States - Inc-BW-C-12-M | ecosystem: Environmental > Terrestrial > Soil >... | reverse complement strand
CGCTTCGACCTCGGGCGCCTGCGACAAGAGGTACCACGTCCAGGCGAGCGAGTTGGCGGTGGTCTCATGCCCGGCCATGAAGATGACGGCGGCCTCGTTGCGCAGCGCCTGGCGATCGAGCTGGTCGCCGGTCTCGGGGTCCTTCGCCTCGAGCAGCATGCGGATCATCGATTGCTCGCCGCCGAGGAGCCGCTCCTCGCAGCGCCGGATGATGTCGTCGAGCACCCGGTCGATCCGCTTTGCCGCGCGGTGCACCGCAGGCGACTGGAAGCGCGGCAGCCAATCCGGCAACCCCAAGAGATACGTCAGGTCGAGCTGCGATACCTCGCGCTGATAGGCGCTGAACGAGGCGACGATCTCGGTCGCATGCTCGGCGCCGAGGCGCGGTCCGAAAATCGTCCGGCAGATGATCTCGGCGGTCAAGGTCGCCATCTCGCGCAAGGCGTCGATCGGCGCCCCCGGCGGCAGCTCGCGCCACCGCGCCGCGGTTTCGGCCGCCGCCTCGACCATGGTCGGCGCGAACAGCGCGAGGCGCGAGGCGTGGATGATCGGCGCGACAATGCGCCGGCGCCGCTTCCACAGGTCCCCATCGCTGATAAAAAGGCCGTCGCCGAGGAGCGGCGACAACGCGTGGCGCATCTGCGGCGTCTTGCGCTCGAAGCTCTCGTGCAGCGCGATAAAGGCCTGCGCCACCGTGTCGGGGCTGTTGCACACGAACACCCGCCGGTTCAAGAGGCGGGTCGAAAAAAACTTATATTCGAAGCACTTCTCATCGAAAATGGCGAGAAAATTGCGGCGGATGGTTGCCATCATCGCGAACAGCGGCAAGGGCTCGCGCGGGCGCTCCGGATAGGGCGGCACAAACTGACTCATCGCCCCGAGCTTGCGAGCTGGCGGATGGCGAGGCAAGCACCGAGATCGAGCGCCGGCGCGGTGGCGGCCCCGTGCTCGGCCTCCCCGGGTGCGACGCCCAAGACCGCATCGACGATGAGGCGGCCGAGCTCGTGGGCGTAGAGGTCGCGCGGCTGCGGCGCCCCGATGCCCGGCCAGATCGCGTAATCGCTCGACGATTCGTCGAAGCCGAAATGGCGGAAGGCAGTCCCGAGGCTAGGCAGATGATCGCCGTAGAAGGCGAGGACGGCAGAGGAGCCGCGCCGCGACAGCCCCTCCATCAAGACGCGCAGCATCTCGTCGGAACCACGCAGACCGTCGAGATAGCGCAACAATTCGCCGTGTTCCACGGTTTCCGCGGGATCGAAGATGCCGGCCACCGCCGGGTCGATCGGCGGTGTCTTCGCCAGCCAAGGCCCGTGATTACCCATCGTGATCGCGAAGATGAAGGTCCGCGGACCTTCCTCGTCGAGCACCCGCAGGATATCCCCGGCCAATTCGGGATCCGGACAATAGGGCGGCGCCCGCGAGCCGCCGAGCGCGTCGCGGCCGAGAAACGATTCGAAGCCGAGCGCCGGCAGCGCCAGATCGCGCCGGAAAAAGCGCCGATCGAAGGGGTGCAGGCAGATCGTGCGATACCCGGCCCGGCGCAGACGCCAGACCTGCGACTCCAGCGGCACCCGTGCCAAGGCGTAATAGGGGTTGAAGCGGTCGTAGCCGAGCTCGCTCTCGGGGACACCGCTGAGGACGGCGAATTCGGCGCGCATCGTATAGGCGCCCCAGGCCGGCACGGCGAGCCGGCCGAAGAGAGCCGCGGAGGCGCAGCAGGATGCGTACCCGAGCAAGAGGTCGCGCGGGATGCGCGGCGAGAGGCGGCGCACGTCGAAGAACGATTCGCACTGCACGATGATGATCGGACGCCCAGAATCGCCGACCGGCCCGCCGCCGCGCTCCTCCACTACGGCCGGGGCCGCCAAATTGCGCTGCCGCACCTTCCGCTCGGCACGGGCGATCATCGTGTGGACCAGCAGCATGGCAAAGGGCCCGAAGGAAGCGGCGTCGGCGAACGGCTCGCCCGACGGCGCGAGGCGGCGCAGCGCGTCGGCCGCAGTTCCGAGCAGCGGCTCGTGCCCGACAATCCAGCCGCCCACGGCGATCAGCGCCACCGCGGCGATAGCGGCAATCGGGCGCGGCGGCCATAGCGGCGGCTCGAGGACGAGGAGCGCGAGGCCCCCGAGGATCGCCCCCGCCGCGCCGCCGAGCACAAGGCCCGGCCCGGCAAACGGCAGATAGAGCTGCGGATGGGTGAAGACCTGCGGCAGCTCGGCCGTTGCCGAGAACACCACCGGCTCGCGCAGCGTCTCGCGCATCGTGTAATCGACGAGGGCGAGACCGGCGCCTAGCGCCAGCATAAGAAGCCCGGCAAAGATGGGCCGGCCGGTGGCCAAGCCCAATAATCCCGCGCCGAGCGCGATCGGCGCCATGTCGAGCAGCAGGACCAAGAGGTTCACGCGGCGCGCGAGCGCGATACGCCGCGGCAAGAGCCACGCCGCGAGGGCGAGGAGTACCCCGGCCCCGAGATGCAACGGCGCGACCGCTGCCATCATTTCAGGCGGAGCGGATGTGGAAATGAAAGCAGCGCATGATGCGATCTCCAATGAGGGCCGGGGCGAGGTCGCAAAAGCGCATGCCGAGCACCAGCGGCCAGGGAAAATCGATGCGCGAGCGGCCGCGGTCGATGCCGCGCTTGATCCGCCGGGCGGCGCGCTCGCCGCTGGCGAGAAACGGGGTCGGGCCGTCCCAGCGATCGGTCATGGGCGAGCTAAAAAATCCCGGGCAAACCACGCTCACCCCGACACCGTATGGCGAAAGCCGCGGGCGCAGCGCTTCGCCGTAGGCGCGCAACCCGGCCTTGCTGGCGCAATAACCCGGGCTGTACGGCAGGCCGCGAAAGGCGGCAACCGAGGCGATCGCAACGATCCGCCCACGCCCGCGCGCGCAGAGCCGCGGCACCAAGGGTGCGATCGTCTGGACCGCGCCGCGCAAATTGACGTCGAGCTGGCGCAGGGTGATCGCCGCCGGCTCCCCCGGACTGTCCGGGTCCGGGCCGGCGGAGATCCCGGCATTGGCGATCAGCAACTCCACCGGATGGGCATCGTCGAATGCCTCGAGCCAGGCCGCGAGGGCGGCGCCGTCGGCGACATCAATGAGCGCGCTGTCGACGATCGCCCCGGATGCCCGACAGGAAGCCGCCGTCGCGGCGAGGCGCTCCGGGTTGCGGCCAATGAGCCCAAGCGCCGTCTGCGGCCCGGCATAGGAAAGGGCGAGCGCGGCCCCCAGCCCGCTCGACGCCCCGGTGATCACCACGACCCGGTACGGAGCGCGCATCAGTGGCGCAGCCGCTCTCTCAGCCCGCGCGCCGGGCCGGAGCCGAAGATCGGCAGCATCGCACGCAGTTCGCCGAGCCGGCGCGCAAGGGCGCCCTGCAGTCGGCGCGCCTGCACCAAGAGCCCCGGCCGCCACAATTCCGGGTGGTCGAGGCGTTCGATGACCACCTCGGGCCCGCACGGCAGGCGGGTCAGGGGATCGAGGTAGCGCGGATAGAGGATGAGGACGCCGGCCGCCAGTTCGTCCAAGCTGAGGGGGCGGGCGCGACCCTGCGGCAGCTGGTCGGTGGTCAGTCCCCAGCCGGCATAGAACGGCCGTCCGTAGACAACGACGCGGCGCCCGCGCAGCAGCGCTTCGAAGCCGGCGAGCGAGGTCATCGTGTGCAATTCGTCGACGATCGCGAGGAGCGCGGCGGTGGACGCCTCGCGCACCACCGCATCGGCGAAGCGGCGCGCCTCGGCCTCGGGAACCGCGCCGAGGCGATGCCCGGCCATGACGTCGGGATGTGGCTTATAAATGATGAAGGCACCCGGGTTTGCCGCTCGCACCTGCGCCAGGAGCGCGAGGTTGGTGCGAACTTCGCCGCCGCCGAGCTGGATCGACAGATCGTCCTCGACCTGACCCGGCACCAGGATCCCCCGCTTGCCGGATGGCACGGCGACGCCGGGGCCGCGGTCGGCGAGATTGTATTTGGTGATGCCGCGCGCCACGAGCTGCGCGGCAAGACGCTGCGCCCGCGCGACCAGCGCCGGCGCGAACTCGGCCTCGCCGAGCAGGGTCTCGAGGTCGCTCTTGACACGCGGGTCGTAATACATCCCGCTGGTGTCGAAGACGAGCGAGGCCGGCGGCAGGAAATCGGAGCCGAGACCGACCGAGCGGATGAACCCGTCTTCGACAAGGATCAGCGTCACGCCCGCCCGCGCCGCCGCCGCTGCGATGCCGGCGGGCAGGCGCGATGCCCAGCCCGCGATGGCGCGCCCCGGCGCTTCCCTTTGGCGCAGGGCAGCGTCAAGGGCGCCCGACGCGGTGCGGCGGAAGACCGGCACGCCGGCCGAGGATCGGACGAAATCGGCGATGCGCCGGCGCTTCCAGAACGACATCCCGACACAGACCGCGATGCGGCGATTGGCCTCGTCCAGCCGGCGCCAGTCGGCGAGGATGGCAACGATTTCGTCGAATGCCGCGCCGATGTTGCGAAACGGGTCGCGATAGCGCGTCGCGATCAAAACGGCACCGGCGAAAATCTCGTCGATCGTCCGCCGGAACGGGCGCTGCGGCACCAGGGCGCGATCGTCGGTCGCGCCCCAGCCGGTGTAGAACGCGCGCCCGAACGCCGATACCGCAACCCCGGCAATGAGGGCGAGAAAGCCGGTTTCGCCGCCGGCGCTATAAACCCGGGCGGCGCGCTCGACGAGAGCCCAAGGATCGAGGTCGCGACCAATGATGAGGGCGCCGCGCGCCGCGGCGTCGGCAAGGCTCGGGTGCAACGTGTCGCCGATCACGCCGGGCATTACAATCACGACGCGATCGGCCGGGTTCTCGGCGAGCGCGGCATCGAGCATCGCGCCCAGAAGGTGCTCCTCTACCCTGGTGTCGCGGCCGGGCGAATCGCCGGCGGCCGCCGGCTCGGCGAGGACGACCATGGCGTACCCATCACCCGCCGGCAGAGCGCCCTGCCCGCCGCCGTGCCACCACTCGCCGCCGACGCGCGCGCTTGCGAGCGCGCGGCGTGCCGCCGCGGCCTGCGCGATGAGCGCCGGGCTCTCCCATCCGCGATTCTCCAAGACCCGGCCGGGAGTGACGATACTAGCCGGCGAACCCGGCCCCGACATCTCGAGCGCCAGGGCGCTCAGACAAGGTGGCGGCGCGCGCCCGCGCGGCGGGGCCCGCAACAGCCCTGGCGCGAAGAGCACAAACGGCACGCCGGCGGCCGCCGCCCGCGCGCGCAGCCGGGCTGTCCCGCGCGCCTCGGCCCAGGCGGCGATCCCGCTCGCCCCGGGCTTCACGAGTTCCGGATACATCGCTGCGATCGCGCCGTCGGCAGGCGGGCGGAACAGGTTTTCGGACTTGATGAACCGGCCCATGGGCGGAGGGTATCCTTGGCTCGCATGCTGTCCATGAAAATCGCGCTTGGCGCTTGACAGCCGGCTGGGGAGGAGACAAGTGGCGCGCCATGATCGACCAAGCCGTCATCCTGTGCGGCGGGCGCGGCACCCGGCTCGGGGCGCTGACCGGCGAGCTGCCGAAACCGCTCTTGCCGGTTGACGAGGCGCCGTTTCTCGATCTTTTACTGTTCGAACTCGGCCGCCACGGTATCCGGCGAATCCTGCTGCTCGGCGGGTTTGCCGCCGGGCGGATTGCCGAGTACGCGGCGGCGACCCCGCTGAAGGCGCGCTTCGACCTCGCGATCGAGATCGCGGTCGAGCCGGGGCCGGCCGGCACCGGCGGCGCGCTGTGGCACGCCCGTCACCGGCTCGACGATTGGTTTCTCCTGGTCAACGGCGATTCATGGTTTGACATCAACGTTTTGGACCTCGCCGTGCGGCTCGCGCAAGAGCCTGCGGCGCTCGGCATCATCGCATTGCGGCAGCTGCCCGACAGGGCGCGCTATGGCGCGGTGAGCCTCTTAGACGACCGCATCGTCGGGTTTGCCGAGCGGCCCGCCGGCGGCGGGCCGGGGCTGGTCAGCGGCGGGATCTACGCACTGCGCCGCGCCGTCGTTGATCGGCTGGGATCGCAATCCTCGCTCGAGGCCGGGCTGTTTCCTGAGCTTGCGGCGGCCGGGCATCTGCGCGGCGTTGTCTTCGACCGCTATTTCGTCGATATCGGCATGCCCGAGGATCTGGCCCGGGCCCGGCGAGAGATCCCGGAGCAGCGGCGGCGCGGCGCGGCGTTTCTCGACCGCGACGGCGTCCTCAATCACGACGATGGCTATGTCGGATCGGTTGCGCAGTTTCGCTGGATCGAAGGCGCCCGGGAAGCGGTCAAGACGCTCAACGATGCCGGGCTCTTCGTCTTCGTCGTGACCAATCAGGCCGGGGTCGCGCGCGGGCGCTACGGCGAGGCGGAAATTCATCACCTGCATGCCCATCTCGCCGGCGAGCTCGCCGTTGCCGGCGCTCACATCGACGATTTCCGCTATTGTCCGTTCCACCCGGAGGGGAGCGTCGCCGCCTATCGCCGCGCCAGCGATTGGCGCAAGCCCGCCCCGGGCATGATCCTCGACCTGCTGCGATCCTGGCCGGTCGATGGCTCGGCGAGCTTCCTCATTGGCGACAGGGACAGCGACCTCGCCGCCGCCACCGCCGCCGGGATCCCGGGACACCTCTTTCCGGGCGGCGATCTCGCCCACTTCACCGCCCGCCTGCTGCAGAGCATCACAGATCGGCCCGGCAACCCTGGTTTTTCGCTTTCGGGTTCCGCTTCGCGCGGGCCGAGGGTATAATCATCGGGCGGTGCCGCGGCATGCGGGGGCGGGGCATCGGGTTGCGCGCACCATTGCTCGATCGTCACCCCGTCAGGTAAAACCGGAATTCACGATGGTCGACTTTGTTAGCCGTGCCCGAGCCATGCTCGATGCCGCCGTTGTCGGCGGCGCGCGGCCGCTCTATCCCGCGAAAATCGGCGCGTTCTTCCGCTCCTTGAATATCTGGTTCTGGGCGCTCGTCGGCCTGCCTACGTTGATCGCCGGGGTCTATTATTTCGCGCTTGCCTCCGATCTCTATCTGTCCGAGGTCAAGTTCATCGTCCACGGCCCCGCCAAGGCCCCGTCGAGCGCGATCAGCGCGATGCTGCTAAGCGCGAGCAGCTCGGGGGTGTCCGAAGATACCTACGCGGTACACGAATACCTGATGTCGCGCGACGCGGTGCGGCGGCTCGAGCGGGAAGACGATCTGCGCAGCGTGTTCGGCCGACCGGAGGGGGATCTGGTCACCCGCTTCCCCGGAGCATGGTTTTGGCGCAAGGATTTCGAGGCGCTCTACAAGACTTATTCGCATTTCGTCACGGTCGAGGTCGACAGCGCAAGCGGCGTCAGCAAGCTGGAGGTCAAGGCATACCGGCCGGAGGACGCGCAGCGCATCGCCCGCTCGCTGCTCACCTTTAGCGAACAGCTGGTCAATGCGCTCAACGAGCGCGCCCGGCAAAACGCGCTCGCGGTCTTTCAGCACGAGGTCGACGACACAGAGCAGAACATCGCCAAGATCCAGAGCCAGCTGACCGCCTATCGGATCAAAGAGAGAATGCTTGATCCGAAGAGCGCCGCGGTCGGCCCGGTCGAGCTGATGGCGCAGATGAACGGGCAGTTGGCCAATTCGAAGGGGCAACTCGCCGAGATCATCAAGAACTCCCCGAACAGCCCGCAAATCCCGTTGGTGCGGACGCGGATCGCCTCGCTCGAAAAGCTGATCACGGACGAACGCGCCAAGATCACCGGCGACAACGGCTCCGTCGCCACCGCGCTGACCGAATACGAACGCCTCGACGTCCAGCGTCTGCTGGCGGAAAAAACCCTGATGTCGGCGTTTGCCTCGCTCGAAGCCGCGCGTCTCGAGGCGCAACGCCAGCAGCTCTATCTTGAGACGATCGCGCAACCCAATCTTGCGGATTACCCGCTTTACCCGAAGCGGGTCACCTCGTTCGCAACCGTGGCCGCGACGTGTCTGCTGGCCTATGGGATCGCGTGGCTGCTGGTTTCGGGCGTGCGCGAACACGCCTCGGCCTAAGAGGCAATCCAGCGGATGATCTTCGCCGAAATCCGTGTGTTTGGGCGTGCGCTCGCGGTACAGCGGCGGGTCCTGGGCGCGCTGTTCATGCGCGAGTTCATGACCCGCTGGGGCCGCAGAAATCTCGGCTTTGCTTGGCTATTCGCCGAGCCGCTGGTGTTCGCGCTCCCGGTCATCGCCATGTGGTCGCAGATTCGCGCGCCGTTCGAGCACGGCCTTCCGATGATCGCGTTCGTGTGGAGCGGTTATCTGCCGCTCCTGATATTCCGGCATGTCACGGGTCAAGCCTTGTACACGATCAAATATAGCGCCGCCATGCTCTATCACCGGCAGGTGACACCGCTCGACATTTTCATCGGCCGTCAGGGGCTCGAGTTGATAGGGAATATCGCGGCCTGCGCGTTGTCGTTCCTGCTCCTCCATATGCTGGGGTTCCTCGATTGGCCGGACGACTACGGGCTATTCCTCGCCGGGTTTTTTTATATGAGCTGGTGGTCCATTGCCGTTGCCCTGATTGTCGCCGCGCTGTCGGAGCGGTCCGAGATCGTCGAGCACATCTGGGGGCCAACCTCCTATATGTATATGGCGGTTTGCGGCTTTTTCTTCATGGCGGCGTGGCTGCCGACGTCATTGCGCCAGATAGCGCTGACCGTCGACCCGCCACTCCATGCCTATGAGATGATTCGAGCCGGCTTGTTCGGGAGCAGCGTCCAAACCTTCTACGATATTTCCTATGTGAGCTGGATTCTCGCGATTGTCACCCTCATCGGGCTGTGGCTGATGCGGGACGTGCGCAAGCACCTCGTCCTCGAATGATCACCGTTACCGACATCTCCAAGGACTATCACTCGGAAACGCGGCGCACCTATCACCGGGTTCTGAGCAATCTTTCGTTTGTGCTCAAGCCGGGTGAAAAACTCGCCGTGCTGGGAAGCAACGGTGCCGGCAAATCGACCTTGATCCGCCTGGTCGCCGGCGTCGAAATGCCGACGATCGGCCGCATCGAGCGGACCATGTCGGTGTCCTGGCCGGTCGGATCGGCCGGCGGGGTCGGCGGCAGCATGACGGGAAATGACAACATCCGCTTGATCTGCCGAATTTATAATAAGCCGTTCAAGCTGATCCGCGGTTATGTCGATGATTTCGCCGAATTGGGCAAATACCTAGGCGAACCGGTCATGACTTACTCGGCGGGGATGCGGGCACGGCTTAATTTCGCATTGTCACTTGCAGTCGATTTCGATTGCTACCTGATCGACGAGGTCATCGCCGTTGGAGACCACCGCTTTCAACGTCGATCGCACGAAGAACTGTTCGAGAAACGCGCCGATCGCAGCCTGATTCTCGCGTCCCACATACCGCAGATCGTCAAGGATTACTGTTCCCGAGCGCTTGTTCTGCATCGCGGCCGTGGCAAGATATTCGACGACCTCGATCTGGCGTTCGAGATCTACCACGATCTCTAGAATCGGGAGACGTTCCACTGTCAAGAAGGAGCCGGGTCCGGACCGGGACGCACAATGAAACTTTTGGTGACCGGCGGCGCCGGGTTTATCGGCTCGGCGGTGTGTCGGCTGTTTGTCGGCGAATTGGGCGCGAGGATGCTCAATGTCGACAAGCTGACCTATGCCGCCAATCTCGCCTCGTTGAAACCGGTCGAGCACGACCCGGCTTACGCCTTTCACCGCGCCGACATCGGCGACCGCCCGGCGATCGCCGCGCTCATTGGCTCCTTTGCGCCCGACGCGATCCTCCACCTCGCCGCGGAATCGCATGTCGACCGGTCGATCGACGATCCCGGCGAATTCATCAAGACCAATATCGAGGGAACCTACGTGCTGCTCGAGGCGGCGCTCGAATACTGGCGCTCGCTGCCGGCCGATCGGGCGAGGCGCTTTCGCTTTCACCACGTCTCGACCGACGAGGTGTTCGGCTCGCTCGGCCCTCAGGGTCGGTTCAGCGAAACCAGCCGTTACCAGCCCAATTCGCCCTATGCCGCCTCCAAGGCGGCCGCCGACCATCTGGTGCGCGCCTGGCACGAGACCTTTGGGCTGCCAACGGTGATGAGCAACTGCTCGAACAATTACGGCCCCTATCATTTTCCGGAAAAGCTGATCCCCCTCGCCATTCTGAAGGCGCTGGGGGGTGAGCCGGTCCCGGTCTACGGCAAGGGCGAGAATATTCGCGACTGGCTTTACGTCGAGGATCATGCCCGCGCCCTCTACGCCATCCTGACCGGTGGGCGACCGGGCGAGAGCTACAACATCGGCGGCGAGGGCGAGCGCACCAACATCGACGTCGTGACCGCGATCTGCGACCTCTTAGACGAGCTCCAGCGCACCTCGCCCTATCGGCCGCATGCGAGCCTCATCAGCTTTGTCGCCGACCGGCCCGGCCACGACCGGCGCTATGCGATGGATGCGACCAAGATCCGTAGAGAACTTGGCTGGCAGCCGCGCGAAAGCTTCGAGACCGGCTTGCGCAAGACCGTCGTCTGGTACCTCGACAACCGCTGGTGGTGGGAGCCGATCTGGTCGGAACGCTACCGCGGCGCCCGGCTCGGCACCGGCAGCAGAGCCGAAGCGGCGGTGTAGGCAATGAAGGGGATCGTGCTGGCCGGCGGGTCCGGAACGCGGCTCTACCCAGTGACCCTCGTCACCAGCAAGCAGCTGCTGCCGGTCTATGACAAGCCGATGATCTATTACCCGTTGACGACGCTGATGCTGGCCGGGATCCGCGACATCCTGGTCATCACCACGCCGGCCGAACGCGCGCGCTTCGAGGCGCTGCTGGGCGATGGCAGCCGCTGGGGCATCGCGATCTCCTATGCCGAGCAGCCTCGTCCCGAGGGCCTCGCGCAAGCCTTCATCATCGGCCGCGATTTCATCGGCGATGGTTCGGTCGCCCTGGTCCTCGGCGACAATTTGTTCTACGGCGGCGGGCTATCGCCCTTGCTGCAGGAGGCCGCCCTGCCGCGCCCCGGGGCGACCGTCTTCGCCTACCAGGTGCGCAACCCGCAGGCCTATGGCGTCGTCGAGTTCGACGCCGCGGGCGCGGCGATCTCGATCACCGAAAAACCGCTCCAGCCGCGCTCGCCATGGGCGGTGACCGGGCTCTATTTCTATGACAATGCGGTAGTCGACATCGCCGGCGAGCTGAAGCCCTCGGCGCGCGGCGAATTAGAGATCACCGATGTCAACAATGTGTATCTGCAGCGCGGCGAGCTGCGCGTCGCCCGCATGGGGCGCGGCTTTGCCTGGTTCGACACCGGCACGCACGAGGATCTCTTGGAAGCCGGCGAATATGTCCGCACGATCGAGATGCGCCAGGGCCTCAAGATAGCCTGCGTCGAGGAAGTCGCCTACCATTTGGGCTATATCGACCGCGAGGGCCTCCTCGCCGAGGCGCGCCGCTTTGGCAAGAACGATTACGGCCGCTATCTCGCGAACCTTCCGGAGTAGCGTTTCCACTCCCGGTGACGAAGAGAGGGAAAGGACACAAGAGGATGACGAGTTCCGGTTTCGCCTACCCCCACCTCTTCGGCAAGAAGGTGCCGCCGCCGGCGCCGCGGTGGCCCGGCAACGCCAAATTCAACTTCGTCGGCGGTCATAACGACCGCGCGCTGATCCCGATCGACGAATTGATCGCGGCGAGCGCGGCGGTGCTGCGGCGCGACGGCGCGGATCTCGCGCTCTACAGCATGGGGCAGGGGCCGCAGGGCTATCTCGGGCTGCGCCGCTTCGTCGCCGACAAGCTCGCGCGCTGGCGCTCGATCGGCGCCGGGCCCGAGGACGTGCTAATCACCCAGGGCTCCGGCCAGGGGATCGACCTCATCAACCAGGTGCTGCTCGAACCGGGCGACACGGTCATTCTCGAAGAGTTCACCTATGGCGGCTATCTGACCAAACTGCGCCGGCTCGGGGTCGCCATCGTCGGCGCGCCGCTCGACGAGGATGGCATCAGGATCGACGCTTTGGCCGCGATCCTCGCCGATCTGAAGCGGCAGGGGACCACGCCCAAATACATCTGCACGATCCCAACGATCCAGAACCCGACCGGCAGCATCATGCCGCTCGAGCGGCGTCATCAGCTGCTCGCCCTCGCGAAGGAGCACGGCGTGCCGATTTTCGAAGACGAGTGCTACGCCGATCTGACCTGGGGCGGGATGAATGCGCCGTCGGCGCTCTACGCGCTCGATCCCGCCCATGTCATCCACATCGGCTCGTTCTCGAAAACCTTGGCGCCGGCGCTGCGCCTCGGCTACGTCGTCGCCGATTGGCAATTCATGAGCCGCATGGTCGCGATCAAGACCCAGGGCGACAGCGGCACGGGCGCCCTCGAACAAATGGTCGTCGCCGAGTATTTCTCGACGCATTTCCAGGAGCATGTCGACGAGCTGAGCCAGACATTGAAAGGGAAGCTCGATACGATGGTCGAGGCGGTGGAGCGCGAGTTCGGCACCGCCGTCGAGCCGTGGGTCCCCAAAGGCGGCATCTTTCTGTGGATGAAATTGCCCGACGAGGTCGATGTCCGAAAACTGGCGCAGCCCGCCCTCGATGCCGGCATCGCGTTCAATCCCGGGCCGGAATGGGCGTGCGACGGCGAGGCCGCCAAATCGCGCCTGCGGCTGTGCTTCGGCTCGGCGACCAAGGCCGAGATCCGCGAGGGCGTCGCGGCCTTTGCCCGGGTCTGCTACGAACAGACCGGCATCCCCGAGCAGAGCGGCAACATCCGCAATCGGTAATGTTGTCGTCCCGGCGAAAGCCGGGATCCACCGGGCGACCGTCTCACAAGCGGAGTGGGTCCCGGCTGTCGCCGGGACTGCGGTTCGATGGATCATTGGAGGCCTGAATGACGAGCCGGGCGGTGGCGCAGGAACAGATTGACGCCGTGCTGAGCGGCGCCGCCGCGGCACGCGAGGTGCCGGGGGTCGTCGCGATGGCGGCGAGCGGTGACGGGCCGCTTTACCAGGGTGCATTCGGGGTGCGCGACCTGGCAAGTGGGACGGCGATGACCCTCGACACGGTCTGTCGCATCCACTCGATGACCAAGGCGATCACCTCGGTCGCGGCGATGCGGTTCGTCGAGGAAGGCAAGCTGAGCCTCGACGCGCCTGTCCCCGACATCGATCCGGCGCTCGGCTCCCCGCAAGTCCTCGAAGGCTTCGACGCCGTCGGCGCGCCGAAGCTGCGCCCGGCCCAGCGTCCGATCACGCTCAGGCACCTGCTGACCCATACCGCCGGGTTCACTTACGAATATTGGAACACCGACACGCTGCGCTATGTCGACGCCACCGGCGCGCCGCGCATGATGTCGGGCAGGGTTGCGGCGCTGCGTCGGCCGCTGATGTTCGAGCCCGGCGAGAAATGGGAATACGGCATCAACATCGACTGGGTCGGACGCATCATCGAAGCGGTCGGCGGCCAGTCGATCGACGCGGTCCTGCGCGAACGCATCTTCGCGCCGCTCGGGATGGAGGACACCGGCTTCGCCCCTTCGGCCGAGCAGCGCGCGCGCCAGGCGAGCATCCATCAGCGCCAGGCCGACGGCAGCCTCGCGCCGCAGCCGCTGCCGGCCCCGTCGATCCCCGAATTCTACGCCGGCGGCGGCGGGCTTCACTCGACGGCGAGCGATTACCTGACCTTTTTGCGGATGCTGCTGCACGAGGGCGAGCTTGCCGGGGTGCGCATCTTGAAGCCGGAAACCGTCGCGGCGATGAACCGGAACCAGATCGGCGATACCCCGGCCGGGATCATGCGGAGCGCCATCCCCGAGGTGTCGAACGACGTCGATTTCTTTCCCGGCGCGCCGCTGCGCTGGGGGCTGGGGCACATGATCAACATGGAACCCGGGCCGAACGGCCGCAGCGCCGGCACGGTAGGCTGGGCCGGGCTCGGCAATCTCTACTACTGGCTGGATCCGGTACGCCGCGTCACCGGTGTCATCATGACCCAGATCCTGCCCTTCGCCGATCCCGCCGCGGTGCGCCTCTACGGCGCCTTCGAGCGCGGGGTTTACGCCCTGACCGAGGCGGGCTGACGGCATGACGGTCTTTCACCTGCTCCGCCACGGCGCGCACGGGCTCTTGGGCCGAGTGCTCGCCGGGCGCATGCCGGGGGTGGGCTTGAGCGAACGCGGCCGCGCCGAAATCGCCGCGGTCGCCGAGCGTCTCACCGGCGACAAGGTCGCCGCGCTCTATGCCAGCCCCCTGCAGCGCACCCGCGAGAGCGCCGAGATCGTCGCCGCCCGGCTCGGGCTGGAGATCGAATTTCGCGACGATCTGATCGAGCTCGATTTCGGCGAGTGGACCGGCGCGACCTTCGAGTCGATCCGCGCCGACCCGCGCTGGCAGGCCTGGCGGACCCAGCGCAGCCTCGCCCGGATCCCCGGCGGCGAGAACATGCGCGAGGTGCAGCGCCGCGTCGTCGAGGCGCTGATGGAGATGGGCGAGCGCCATTTGGACGAGACGGTGGTCGCGGTCAGCCACGGCGATGTGATCCGCTCCGCGCTCCTCTTCGCCCTCGGCATGCCGCTCGACCACTACAACCGCATCGAAATCGGGCAGGGGTCGGTCAGCACGATCCACATCGACGCCGCCGGCATTCGCGTCCTCGCGATCAACGAACGCCCGCGGCTCGGCTAGCGCTTGAGGCTCGCGAGCGCGGCGTCGGCCGCGGCGGTGCCGGTTTCGTAAGCGCCGTGCGCGGTCGAGAAGAAATGCGGCGAGCACGCCTCGCCCGCGAAAAACAGCCGGTTGTCGACCGGCGCGAGAAGCCGGGCGCGATCGTCGGCGTGGCCGGGCCGCGCATAGGAATAGGAGCCGCGGGCGAACCGGTCGCTGCGCCACGCCGAGGAGGCCAGCGGGCTCAGTTGCCGCCGGATGTCGTTGCCGAACAACCCGGCGAGTTCGTCGGCGGCGAAGGCCGCCATCGCCGCGATGCCGGCCTGTTCGAGCCGGGCGGCGAAACGGCCGCCGAAAAAGCAATTGATCCGTGGCCGCCCCAAAGGCCGCACCTGGTAGCTCATCGTCTCGCGCCTTCTCGTCGAGCCGACCAAAAACAGCTCGTCCCCGGCACCGGACAGCGTTCCGTCGAGGCGCAGGACGAGCTTGTTCGCCAGACCGAGAGGTAAGCCCGCGGCTGCGGCGACCTTGTCCGGCAGCTCCGGGTCGAACACCAGCTGCTCCCCCGCGATCGCCGAAGTCGGCACGGTCACGACGACCCGCGCCGCGCTGACGGCGCCCCGGGTTGTCGCGAGGCGGATGCGGCCGCCATGGTGGTCGACGCGCGATACCGCGGCGTCGAAGGCGATCGGCAATCCTTCGGCCAGGGCGACAATGAGGGAGCCGAGGCCGGTACGCACCCGCCAATTGTGTTCGGTGCTCTCGTAACGGTCGTTGTCCTTGACCGACAGATCCTCGAGTTCGACGGCGTTGGCCCAGGTGCTGGTCGCATCGAAGAGCGCATTCCATCGCCCGCCCGGCTCCAGGACCGTGCTCGCCGGCCGGTCCTCGGGCTCAAGCGCGGCGCGGTGGATCGCCCAGTAGTGAGCTTCGCGCGCGCGGAGCCAATCGGCTTCGGCCGCCTTCGTCTCGCCGCTGCGGCTGAGCCGGGTCGTCCAATCCGGCCGCCGGCGGTCGAGCGCCAGACCGAGCCCTTCGGCAAGCGGCACCAGCACGTTGCGGTCGGCGGAGTGCAGCCATTCGCACCCCAGATCGGCCGGGTAGCCGCCGGCATCGACGGTCCAGGCACGGCCGCCCGGGCGCGCGCGCCCTTCCAGCACCAGCGTCGACACCCCGCCCGCCTCGGCCAGCTGGCGCGCCGCGGCAATGCCCGCCGCGCCGGCGCCGATCACCGCCACATCGACTTCGGACGCCAGCCCCGCCATCGCCGCCTCGCCACCCGTTGCTCGCGCGCCCTTGCCGGTTGGGTCGGCCTGAGAATATACGAGGGCCGGCCCCTCGCCGACGCCGGAATGCGTGGAAGATCTGGGGAATGCATGGAAGATCTGGCCCCGCCGCTACTCGCGTTCATCAAGGAGCATGAGAGCTGGGCGGTCGCGATCATCTTCATCACCGGGTTCGGTGAATCCTTTGCTTTTCTGAGCCTCTTGTTTCCCGGGACAACGCTCTTGATCGCCGCCGGAACGCTGATGAAAACCGGGACCCTATCGTATCTGCCGGTGATGGTGGGGGCGATCCTCGGCGCCGTCCTCGGCGATTGGGTGTCCTATTGGATCGGCCGCCACTTTGGCGGCGGCATCGCCCGGCTCTGGCCGTTCAGCCGAAACCCCCGGCTCTTGCCGGGCGGCATCGAGTTCTTCGCGCGGCACGGCGGCAAGAGCGTGTTCATCGGCCGCTTCTTCGGCCCGATCCGGGCCGTCATCCCGCTGGCCGCTGGCATCATGCGCATGCGGCGCGGCCCATTCTGGATGGCCAATATCGCCTCGGCCCTGGTCTGGGCCCCGATGCTGCTGTTGCTCGGCGACGCCGTGGGCGAAGCGGGCGACCGCCTCGTCGGATCGGCCAACACCGTCGTCCTGGTATTCGGCGGGCTCACCCTCGTCGGCATCGCCGGGGTGTGGGCGGCGCTGCGCTCGGCCCGCTCGAAGACCTAGCGCCCGGCGGCGCCTAGCGGCCGCGCCCGGACACGGCCGTCGTTTCGGCCTGTGCGGCGAACTGCGCATGCGCCGCGATATAGGCGTCGACGTGGCCCGCCAATACTTCGGCGCAATCGACAAAGAAATGGTCGGCGCCCGGGATCTTGCGGAAATCGATCTTGATGTCGCGCTGGTGCGACAGCTTGTGGACCAGCTTCTGCACCGCCTCGGCCGGCACCAGGGGGTCCTGGTCGCCTTGTAGGATGAGCCCGGAAGACGGGCACGGCGCGAGAAAGGTGAAGTCATACTGGTTGGCCGGCGGCGAGACTGAGATGAACGCCTCGATTTCCGGCCGCCGCATCAGGAGCTGCATGCCGATCCAGGCGCCAAAGGAATAACCCGCGACCCAGCACGAGGCGGCGTTCGGGTTGTAGCCCTGCAGCCAATCGAGCGCCGCCGCCGCATCGGCGAGCTCCCCCTCGCCGCGATCGAAGCTGCCCTGGCTGCGGCCGACCCCGCGAAAGTTGAAGCGCAAGGTCGAAAAGCCGCGGCGCACAAAGGTTTGAAAGAGCGTATAGACGACCTTGTTGTTCATCGTCCCGCCATGCAGCGGATGCGGGTGAAGCACCACTGCCATCGGCGCAGTGCCGCCGCGCGCGTGGTGATAGCGGGCTTCGATGCGCCCTTCCGGGCCGTTGATGATGACGTCAGGCATGGCGAATCCGACTCAATTCCGACTGCTGTAGTCAGGTATGGCGGGCCACATCGGCCAGCACTCTAGGCGCCCCAAAACGTCATATACTTGATCGCGGGAGTGGGACAATTATATGCACGCATTGCTGCCCGCGAAGGCGGCCGCGCGACCAGCGACGCCCGACCGAATGATACCGTGACGATAACATGACGATAACATAGTGACCGCGATGCTCTTGAAAAACCTCCGCGACGAAATTACCGCGACCCTCGCGCGCGACCCTGCCGCCCGCTCGCGGCTCGAGGTCGTGCTGTGCTATCCCGGGTTTCACGCATTGCTCTACTACCGCCTGGCGCATTCTCTGTGGGAGCGCGGCTGGTATCTCTCCGGACGGTTCGTCTCGCATGTCGGGCGGATGCTGACCGGGATCGAGATCCATCCCGGCGCGCGCATCGGCAAGCGCCTCTTCATCGACCACGGCATGGGCGTGGTGATCGGCGAGACCGCCGAGATCGGCGACGATTGCACGCTCTACCACGGGGTGACCCTGGGCGGCACCCGCCCCTCGCGCGAGCAAGGCGGTCAGAAGCGCCATCCGACGATCGGCAACGACGTGATCGTCGGGTCGGGGGCGCAGGTGCTGGGGCCGATCCGGGTCGGCGACGGCGCGCGCATCGGGGCCGCCGCCGTCGTAATGAAGGAGGTGCCGGATCGCGCCACGATGGTCGGCAACCCGGCCCGCCAGGTCGGCCGGCGCAGCGCGCCGGGCGAGGCGCCGCCGGTCTTCGAGCCCTATGGGATCAGCGGCGAGATCCCCGATCCGATTGCCCGCGCGCTGAATGGCCTCCTCGACGAGGTATCGACGCTGCGCGCGCGCCTCGGCGAACTCGAACGCGTCCGGGAACCCGCGCCGAGCGATGACGGCTCGGCATCAGCGCCCGAACCTGCCCCGCGGCGCGCCCTGAGGGCGCAGCCGTGAAGCTCGGCACCCGCGGCCGCTATGCGGTCATGGCGATGGTCGACCTCGCGCGGCACAGCAACGGCGACCCGGTCTCGCTCGCGGGAATCGCCGAACGCCAGGAGATCTCGCTCTCCTATCTCGAGCAGCTTTTTGCCAAGCTGCGCCGCGGCGGCCTCGTCAGCAGCGTGCGCGGCCCGGGCGGCGGGTACCGGTTGGCGCATGACCCGGACCAGATTCGGATTTCCGACATTATCGTCGCGGTCGACGAGCCGCTCCACGCTGTCCGCTGTACCCCCGGCGAGGCGATCGGCTGCCGCGGCGATCGCAGCCGATGTCTGACCCATGATCTGTGGGAGGAATTAAGTAATCAGATCCACCTTTACCTGTGCTCGGTGTCGCTTGGCGACGTTTGCGAAAAGCGCGTGCTCGGCACCAGCGGCCTCGCCCAGCGCGAAGCCTATCGGAGTGGGCCGGCGTCCTTCGAGACGCCCGCTGCGCGGGCTCCTCAGGATGAGGTAAGCCTTTAATGTCACATACATATTTTCCTCATCCTGAGGAGCGCTCCGCAGGAGCGCGTCTCGAAGGACGCGGGTTCGTGCCGCGGCTGAACCGATGACCCGGCGCGAGACTTATCTCGATTGGAACGCGACCGCGCCGCTGCGCCCCGAGGCGGCGGCGGCGGTTGCGGCGGCGCTTGCCCGCTGCGGCAATCCCTCGTCGGTCCATCGCTGGGGCCGGGCGGCGCGCCAAAGCGTCGAGCGGGCGCGCGCCGCGGTGGCGGCGCTGATCGGCGCGGCACCCGAGAGAGTGGTCTTCCTCAGCGGCGGAACCGAGGCGAACCATCTGGCGCTCATCGGCAGCGGGCGCGAACGCATCCTCGTCTCCGCGGTCGAGCACAGCTCGGTCTTGGCGGCCGTGCCGCGGGCCGAAAGGATCGCGGTCGATGCTAACGGGATCGTCGATCTGGCCCGGCTCGAAGGGCAGCTCGCCGGCGACCCGCGCCCGGCGATCGTATCGGTCATGATCGCCAACAACGAGACCGGGATTATCGAGCCGGTCGCCGAAATCGCCGCGCTCGCACACGCGCATGGCGCCCTCTTCCACTGCGATGCGGTGCAGGGCGCCGGCAAGCTCGCGCTCAGGGCGGCCCGGATCGGCGCCGATCTGGTCAGCCTCTCGGCGCACAAGCTCGGCGGTCCGCCTGGGATCGGCGCGCTGGTGATGACCGGCACCGCCGAGCCGACCGCGATGATCCGCGGCGGGAGGCAGGAGCAGGGCCGGCGCGCCGGCAGCGAGAACCTGCCGGGCATCGCCGGTTTCGCCGCGGCGGCCGAGGCCGCGGCGGCCGGGATCGGCGATTACGAGCGGGTTCGCGAGCTGCGCGACGGGCTCGAACGGGCGGCAACGAAGGCGGTCCCGGGGGCCATGGTGATCGGCGCCGAAATCGAGCGGCTGCCCAACACGACGGCCTTGGCATTGCCCGGAGTGTCGGCGGAAACCCAAGTCATCGCGCTCGATCTGGATGGGGTGATGGTCAGCGCCGGCGCGGCGTGCTCCTCGGGCAAGGTCGGCCCGAGCCATGTGCTGGCGGCGATGGGCGTCATGCCTGAGATCGCCGCCGCGACGATCCGCGTCAGCCTCGGCTGGACAACCACTGAAGCGGATATCGCGCATTTCCTCGATGCCTGGACGGCGCTGTCGCGGCGATCGTCGCGGAGAGCGGCATGACCGAACGCCCGAACCGCCTGCCGATCTATCTCGACAACCAGGCGTCGACGCCGATCGACCCGCGCGTCCTCGAGGCGATGCTGCCCTATTTCACCGAGCATTTCGGCAACCCGCACAGCGAGAGCCACGTCTACGGCGAGAACGCGGCGCACGCGATCGAGGCGGCGCGCGCCGACCTCGCGCGCCTCGTCAACGCCGACCCGCGCGAGATCGTCTTCACCTCGGGCGCGACCGAAGCGAACAACCTCGCATTGAAGGGCGCGGCGCACTTCGCCCGCGCCCATCCGATCGCCGGCCAAAAGCCGCGCGACCAGATCGTCACCCTCGCGACCGAGCACAAATGCGTGCTGGAAAGCGCCGCGGCGCTGGAGGGCGAGGGCTTTGCCGTCAGTTACCTGCCGGTCGGGCCGGGCGGACTATTGGCGCTCGACCGCCTCGCCGCGGCGCTGAGCGAGCGCACCCTCCTCGTGTCGGTGATGGCCGCGCACAACGAGATCGGCGTCATTCAGCCGCTCGCCGAAGTGGGCGCGCTGTGTCGTGCGCAGGGCGTCCTCTTCCATACCGACGCCGCGCAGGCTGCCGGCAAGATCCCGCTCGATGTCGAGGCGATGAAGATCGACCTGATGTCGATCTCCGGCCACAAGATGTACGGGCCCAAGGGCGTCGGCGCGCTTTATGTCCGGCGCCGGCCGCGGGTGCGGCTCATGCCGCTCATTGATGGCGGCGGCCAGGAGCGCGGCCTGCGCTCGGGCACCCTGCCGACCCCGCTCTGCGTCGGTCTCGGCCGCGCCGCGGCGCTCGCCGGCGCCGAGATGGCGGGGGAAGCGGTGCGCATCCGCGAGCTGCGCGACCGGCTGCAAACGAATTTGATGCGCCGGGTCGGCGGGCTGCGCATCAACGGCGATACCGCGCACCGCCTGGCGGGCAATTTGAACCTGTCCTTTCGCGGCCTCAGCGCGCCCGACCTGATTGAAGCGTGCCCGACGATCGCGATGTCGACCGGCTCGGCCTGCACCTCGGCGACGGTCGAGCCGTCCTACGTGTTGCGCGCGCTCGGTCTCTCCGACGAACTGGCCAATGCCTCGATCCGGCTTGGCCTCGGCCGGTTTACCACCGCGGCCGAAATCGATTTCGCGGCCGATGCGCTGGCCGCCGCCGCGACGCGGCTCTTGGCCGATCGCAGGGTGACGGAAGGGGCCGAGCCCCCCACATAGGTTGCCTATATTAGATTGACTGGGCGGTCGATGACGACGATATCAGAGACCGGGAGAACGGGAACAATGGCGCTCAAGCAGGCTTTGATCGTGACCGACGCCGCCGCACAGCGCATCCAGGCACTGCTGGCCGGGCGCGGCAAGCCCTCGCTGGGGGTGCGGGTCGGCGTGCGGGCCCGCGGCTGCTCGGGTCTCAGCTACACGCTCGAATACGCCGACGAGAAGGGCAAATTCGACGAAATCGTCGAGGACAAGGGCGTGACGATCCTGGTCGACCCCAAGGCGGTCATGTTCATCCTCGGCACCGAGATGGATTATGTCGAAGAGAAGCTCCAAACCGGCTTTGTCTTCCGCAATCCGAACGAGAAGGGCCGCTGCGGCTGCGGCGAGTCGTTCCACGTTTGAGCATATAAATCGCCCCTTGGCCGGGCTTGACCCGGCCACCCACGTCTTGCCTTGCCGGGGCCGATTTTAGGACGTGGATGGCCGGATCAAGTCCGGCCAAGGGGATTTCAGAGGTTAAAGACAGGGTGAAGCTGTTTCAAATCGAGGAGCCGGACGGCTCGTCCGTCGATCCCGACGCGCCGGGCGTCGCGATCGGCATCGACATCAGCGGCTTGGCAGCCGAAGTGGCGGTCGCGGTCGGCGGCAATGCGGTCGAGCTCAAAGATCGCGAGGGGTTCGCGCTCGACCTCACGGTGCCGCCGCCGGAAGCTGCGGCCGAGCGCTGGCAGAAGCTGTTCGAGGGCGCCCGGCTACGCGCCGAGCGGGTGCTCGCCCAACCGGTGACGCACGCCGTCGTCGCCGTGGCGTCGCTGCCGGATGCCGCCTTTGCCACGCGGCTTTCGACGGCCGGCGCGGCGGCCGGGCTCCAAGTGTTGCGCATCGAGGTGCTCGGCGCCCGGGATGACCAAAGAGGCGCGCCGGCGGCGCTTGCCGCCGCGATCCTCGCCGAGGATCTCGCCCCGCGCCCCGGAGCGCCCTAAGCGAGACACGCATGCCCCGGGTGATTTTCATCGAACGTGACGGCAATCGGCGCGAGGTCGACGCGCCGCTCGGCCTCTCGGTGCTCGAGATTGCCCATAAGAACGGCATCGATATCGAAGGCGCCTGCGAGGGGTCGCTGGCCTGCTCGACCTGCCATGTGATCGTCGACCCGGAGTGGTACGATCTCTTGAAGGAGGCGAGCGAGGACGAGGAGGACATGCTCGACCTTGCTTTCGGCCTGACCGCGACCTCGCGGCTCGGCTGCCAGATCATCATCACCGAAGAACTCGACGGGCTTGTCGTGCGCCTGCCGACGAGCACCCGCAACCTGCTGCTCGGCTGAGCGATGGACGGCCTCTTGTTCCAGCGCTTGCGCGCCGCCGCCGGCGCGATCTGGCCGGCCTATACGCGGCACGAGTTCGTACGACGATTGGCCCGCGGCGACTTGCCGGAGGCGGCCTTCCGGCGCTATCTGGTGCAGGATTATCTGTTTCTCTTGCATTTCGCCCGCGCCTGGGGGCTTGCGATCTATAAATCGGAGACGCTGGCCGAGATGCGCCGGGCGCATTCGCTGGTCGCCGCGACGCTCGACACTGAGATCGGGTTGCACATCGACTATTGCCGCGGCTGGGGTCTTTCAGAGGCGGCGATGGCAGGGGAAAGGGAAGCCTTGGAGACGATCGCCTATACCCGCTTCGTGCTCGACCGCGGGCTCGCCGGGGACCGGCTCGACCTCGAAGTCGTGCTGGCGCCGTGCATCGTCGGCTATGCCGAGATCGCCGCCGAGCGGATGGCCGACCCGGCGACGCGGCACGACGGCAACCCCTATCGCGAATGGCTCGACATGTATGCCGGGGCCGAATACCAAAGCCTCGCGCGCGAGGCCGCTTCGGCGCTCGACGAAGAGTTCGCCCGGCGCGGCGGCGAGGGCCGCGTCGCCGCCTTGGCCGCCTCGTTTGCCACCGCCACCCGGCTCGAAGCCGATTTTTGGACAATGGGTCTTGCTGCCGCTTGCTGACATCGATCTCGCCGGCGCCCCGGCCGACCACCGCATCGTCGTCGCGATGTCGGGCGGGGTCGATTCGTCGGTGACCGCGGCGCTCCTCGCCGCCGCCGGGTACGATGTCGTCGGCATCACACTGCAGCTTTACGACCACGGCGCGGCGACCGGGAAAAAGGGCGCCTGCTGCGCCGGACAGGATGTCCGTGATGCCGCACGTGTCGCCGAACGCCTCGGCATCCCGCATTACGTGCTCGATTACGAGGCGCGGTTTCGCGCGGCGGTGATCGAGGATTTTGCCGACAGCTATCGCCGGGGCGAGACCCCGGTGCCGTGCATCCGCTGCAACGAGCGCATCAAGTTCCGTGACCTCTTGGAGACCGCGCGCGACCTCGGCGCCGGCGCGCTGGCGACGGGCCATTACGCGCGGCGGGTGCCGGGAAGGGCCGGGGCGGAATTACACCGCGCCCGCGACGCGGCGCGCGACCAGAGCTATTTCCTCTACCGCACGACGCCGGCCGAACTCGACTTCCTGCGCTTTCCGCTGGGCGCCCTGGGGAAGGACGAGACCCGCGCGCTGGCGCGCGATTTCGCGCTGCCGGTCGCCGCGAAGCCCGACAGCCAGGACATCTGCTTTGTGCCGCACGGCTCCTACGCCGCGGTGGTGACCCGGCTGCGGCCCGAGTCGGGCGAACCCGGCGACATCGTCGATCTGAAGGGGCACATCCTCGGGCGTCACCCGGGGATTGCCCATTTCACCGTCGGCCAGCGGAAGGGGCTCGGCCTCAGCGCCGCCGAGCCCTTCTTTGTGTTGCGCATCGACGCCGCCACCCGCCGCGTCGTGGTCGGCCCCAAAAGCGCGCTCGCCGAGACCCGGATCGGGCTCGCCGAGGTGAATTGGCTGGGTCCCCCGCTTACTCCCGGCGAGGGCGTCAGGGTCAGGGCCAAGCTGCGCTCGGCCCAGCCGGCGGTGCCGGCGACGCTCTATCCGAGCGCGACCCCGGGAGCCGGCCCGGGCGAGGCCGAGCTCGTGCTCGACGCTCCGGCCGGCGCCGTCGCGCCCGGCCAGGCAGCCGTCCTCTATGACGGCGAGCGCCTCCTGGGCGGCGGCTGGATGCGCCGGCACGGCCTGAGCCGCCAAGCTTGACCGGCCGCAGGCCATCTCCTATATGCGGGGCCCGATGGCGGTCCCTGGGGCGGGGTAGCTCAGCTGGTTAGAGCAGGGGAATCATAATCCCAAGGTCGGGGGTTCAAGTCCCTCTCCCGCTACCAATATTTTCAACTGGATAGAAGATAAATCGGGTCAGCGATGCTGGCCCGTTTCTGCGTGTGGGTACCATCCGCTTGTAAGAAATCTACATCGCGAGGCTGCGGCGACCTGCCGCAGCTTCCCAGGTTCGCTCTCGCCTCAGTCGGACCGCTGAGCAGCGG
>Ga0210394_10002571_pt1 | contig 24616 bp, 20 predicted proteins | sample IncBWC12MmetaG_FD_160121 | JGI IMG/M metagenome (GOLD analysis project Ga0210394, IMG submission 160121) | Forest soil microbial communities from Barre Woods Harvard Forest LTER site, Petersham, Massachusetts, United States - Inc-BW-C-12-M | ecosystem: Environmental > Terrestrial > Soil >... | reverse complement strand
CTCCAAGTCCGCACGGCCGGCAACGTCGTCAATGCCTTGTGTGTCGATCAGAGTGATTGCCAAAGAGTCCTGCCCGAGCGGCGCGTGTGGAACGACTACTTCAATGCGCCGCGGCAATGAGAACTCCGGATGCAGACCGTTGTTCACCAGCCTGAACGTCTCTTGGAGCCACACCAGGGGCGGCTTCTCGGCAGAAGCGTCGTGCCAGATCACGCGCCGATCGCGCCGATGCAGCTCCATGCGCGCGAGAATCTCGACGGCAAGCGCCTTGAGTTCGCCGATGCTCTCCGCGAGCGCCCTCCCCTGATCGACCGATTGCGCCCTGCTGCCGTCCGGATTGCGGGCGGCGCGGCGCGGCGGTGGAAGTTTCGCCATGTTGCGCAAGGCGCGGTCGATCTCGCGCGAAATTCCCGGCGAGCTATGCTCGGCTTCGGAGCCATCCACTTCCGCCGTGGAGGCCGCGGGATCCAGCAGCGTGCGCGCAAAATCCAGAACATGCCTTCGGACCTCCTCCTCGGAGCACGGCTCAATCAAGACCCCAAACTGCGGTCCGCGACGCACGTGAACTTCGCAAATCGTGACACCGCCGCCACCTGCTTCCAACACTGGAAGCGGCATCGCCTTGTCGCCTGGAATTTCTAGGCCTTCGACGCGGCAGATCACCGTTGACTTTCCGGCGGCAATCGCGCCGCTGAACACGACGCGATAAGTCTTTTGGGTGAGCCGCGCTGCGGATGCGAGTAGCTCCTGACTGTAGCGCTCTAGCCTCCGCTCAAAGAAATGCTTCACATCGGGTTGCGCCGCGAGGGTCGAAACGCGCTGAGCAGCCTGTTCGGCTTCCCAAATCAAATCCGCATCCGGTTCGTCGAAAGTCGGCTCCGGAATGATTTTCCATTCGCGCGAGAGTCGCGTGGCGAAGGCTGCTGCCTCGGGCGTTCCGATGGCGGCGAGCAGTTCGGACCGCTCTTCGTCCGAGAGCGGCCGTTCGCCAGCTTCGCTTCGCGACAGGACAGCGGGGCTCCATCCCAGTTTGCGGGCAAGTTCGTTCTGCTTGTAGCCGGCCTTCTCGCGAAGGCCGGCCAAATGCTTTCCGATGGCGGCTTCTCGGCTCATGAGGCATCTCCTCTGTGGTCGAGAAATGATGCAGCAACGTTTCTGTAATGTCAAGAAACGTTGCTATGGCGGGTTCCACTTATGCGCGATCGCGTATTTCGGCTAAGTATACGCGTTCGCGGATATTTTTCGGTTATGCGCGATCGCGTATATTGAATTTTTATACGCGTTTGCGTATGATGGCTTCATGGACACAATCGCGCGTACCCCGCAGCAGCTCGGCGCTGGCATCCGGCGCCACCGGCGCAAGAAGAACCTCACCCAAGGCGACTTGGGAGAGAAGATGCATGCGCGCCAAGCGACGGTCTCCAAGCTGGAGGCCGGCGAGCCAGCCACGCAAGTGCGGATCCTTATGGATGCCCTTGCTGCCCTCGACCTGGAGCTCGTCATCCGACCCCGAACCAAGGTTTCGGCCGAGGCTATCGAGGATCTGTTTTGATGGCACGCCGCCCTGCCCGCGCCCCGCTCAATGTCTACCTCAACGCAAGGCTGGTCGGACGGCTTCGCCGCGAGAGCAGCGGTGCCATCGACTTCCAGTACGATAAGGACTGGCTAGCCTGGGAAAGCGCCATTCCGGTCTCCGTGTCGCTGCCGTTGCGCGAAGACCGCTACATCGGCGATCCCGTAATCGCGGTCTTTGATAATCTGCTTCCTGACAATGACGACATCCGCCGTCGCGTGGCTGAGCGCTCGCACGCGGACGGCTCGGATGCCTACAGCCTGCTCTCCGCCATTGGCCGCGACTGCATCGGCGCGCTGCAATTCCTTCCCGACGGCCACGCGCCCGCCGCAGCAGGCACGATCGACGCGAAAGACGCGAGCGATAAGGATATCGCCGCCATCATCGCGAATCTCGCGAGCAATCCGCTCGGTATCGGGCCCGACCAGGACTTCCGTATTTCTCTGGCGGGCGCGCAAGAAAAGACGGCGCTTCTGTACTGGAAGGATAAATGGCACGTGCCACACGGTACGACCGCGACCACGCATATCATCAAGCCGCAAATCGGCACGTTGCCAAACGGCATCGACCTCACCAACAGCGTCGAGAACGAGCATTTATGCCTTGGGCTCGTCGCCGCCTTGGGGCTGCCTGTCGCCAAGTCGCAGATCGTGGATTTCGCGGGACGGCGCGTGCTCGCGGTCGAGCGCTTCGATCGCACCTGGACGCGCGACGGCCGATTGCTGCGCCTGCCGCAGGAGGATTGCTGTCAGGCCCTCTCCGTCCCGCCGTCCCGCAAGTACGAATCCGAAGGTGGCCCCGGCATCCGCAAGATCTCGGATTTTCTCAAGGGCAGCGATACGCCGGATGCTGATCAAGCGGCCTTCTTCAAAGCACAGATCGTGTTCTGGCTTCTCGGCGCAACGGACGGCCACGCCAAGAACTTCAGCATTCGCCTCGCACCTGGCGGGCGCTTCGGCATGACGCCGCTCTATGACATCGTCTCGACTCAGCCGAGCCTCGATGCCAAGCAGATTGGGCAAAATCAGATGAAGCTCGCGATGGCGGTCGGCGACAACCGGCACTACGTCGTCCATACGATCACGGGACGGCATTTTGTGCAGACGGCGAAGAGCTGCGGACTGCCTGACAAGACTGTCAAGGACGCGATCAACAATCTTGCGGATACCGGCGAAAAAGCCATCGATCACGTGCTCGGCGCGCTGCCGAAGGGCTTTCCCGAGAAGATTGCCGCCTCAATTGCCGAAGGCGCGATGCGCCGCCTGAGGTCGCTGGCCGTGAACGGCAGCAAGGACTGACCACGTGCTGTGCACTTGGCTTCGGTGCTTGGCCGGACTGCTTATGATGAAAAATACACGCATGAACGACTTTTATCATATGTCTGCCAATCCGCTTGTGATGGGCGCGGAAATCCACGGCAACGGAAAAGACAAGGTCGATCCGCGAATTGAAGCCGAGCTCGAAAAACGCCGCCCGTGCGACATGCTTTCACGCCGGGATGCCGTTTATGCACGTCCAATCTCCGACTTCAGCCGTTGCGGCATTGTTAATTCCGGCTACATTTATCGTGTTCATCTCAACGGTAAGACACAGCGACACGATCTTAGTTGGATCGGGCCGATGCAGATGGCCCTGCTCAAGCAGAAGTACGCCGGCACCTTGTCCGAAGGGATGAAGAAACATCCCGACTGGACGAGCGAGCTGGTCGAGCGGTGCTGCGCCAACTATTGGGCTGGAGCCGACTCCGGCGAGGCCGTGTGGGAGTGCCTGGCGCGATCCTTTACGGTTCTTGAGGCCTTATCCGATCAGCCGGTCACTGTTGGTGCGACAAAGGGCGGCTGGCCTCCGGCGTCCGCCATCTGAAACAAATTCATGCGGTCGGCATCGTGCTGATGCTGCTGCTGCTGATGATGATCGCTAGTCTGTCGATGAACTTGCGATCTTAACATGCGTACAAAGAGCTAGCCATGCCGGAAATATTGGATGATTCATTCGCTGACAAGCACAGCATAATAAACGAGCTATTCATTGCGACTGCTGACGACAACTACGTCTTGGCTCGCTCGTGTTTCCATCAGCACCTGAACATCGACTTCTTTTGGCTCGCCGTTCACGCACTTGAAAAATATCTAAAGGCAGTTCTGCTGTTGAACGGAAAGACCGCGAAGTCATACGGCCACGACATCGTGAAGCTATATGCGTCCGTGACGCCTCTTGCGCCTGAACTGCTTCCCTCGATCCTCGGCAAACCAGAAGATCGCATGCCCGATTCGTATTGGCATGTAGAGAAAGCAGCCGATTTCATCGCTCGGCTACATCGCGACGGCCAGGCCGATAACCGATACCAATTATTCGGATATAGCAGGCAGCCGGAAGACCTCTGGAAGCTCGATCAGATTGTCTTCACCATACGACGAATGTGTCGGCCGCTTGAAGCATACGAACTCGGCAAGCCGCACGATGGAGCCGCCAATCTCTCCAACAGGGACATCCTTGGGAAATATCCGCAGCGATGGAGGCTAAATTCCCGCCTAGAAGAAACTATGTCCGGCCAACGTGGAGAAGAGCTAACGCGCGCCGCTTTGACTTGGAACTTTCCATTTGCGCCCGCCGACTACAAGCATCCTCCTATGTCGTACACGTCATCAGCACAGAATCCCGTTTTGGTGCGACGTCTCTACGATCCGCTCGAAGCCGGCCCCGCGCACTTCGCACATAACGATGCCGTGTGGCAGTGGGTGAAGGACAATATCCAACTCCCGAGAACGTTGACCGCCGAGATCGAAAGCGAGCGCCAGAAGATTAAAGCGAAGTCGAGCGCGGCATCGTAGCGCTTCAGGCCGCAAGGCGCGGCTGTCCCTCGATCTCCGCAGGTCGTCCCTCCGCGGCTTTGCGAAGGAAGCGAGCAAGCGCCGCTTTCCGTGAATCGCGATCGAGGGCGTATGCGGTCTGCTTGAACTCCTTACCCTCGAGCAGACCCTGGATGTAGCCGGAGATCGTATCAGCAGCCATGATGAGCGCCGTGTCGAGCATGTGGATGTATTTGCTCGTCACAGATCCTTTGGCATGCCCGACCAATGCAGCGATCGTGACCTCGGTGAATCCCAGATCATTTGCAATGCTTGCGAAGCTATGGCGGAGCACGTGCGGGGTAATGTCAGAGAGCGGCGTATCTCCGAATATCTTTTTCCAGTGATTGGGAAAGCTGCCGAAGGCGTTGTCGTCGCCCTGGCCTGGGAAGACATAGGTTCCGGCAGAGGCCGTCCTGCGGCGCTCCAGGTACTCAACGACAGGCAGGCCGATCGGCCGGATGGAAGCGCCTTCCTTACTGTCGATCAGTCGTAAGCAGCTCGCTCCGGTGTCGGCCTCAATCCATTGCAGTCTGATCATCTCCGTCCGCCGGCATCCAGTGAGAGCAATCTGGCGAATGATGTCGACTGATATTTCGAACTTTTCGTCTTCCGCCGCTTTGCGAAGGATCTCTCCGAGAGTTCGATACTCTGCTTCCGTCAAGCGGCGGATGCGTACGTTGTCCTTCGGTTTCCGAACTCCATGCGCCGGATTCGTCTCGATGATACCTGCTTCCACGGCATAGGTGAGGATGCCTCCCAGAAGACCAACGGTCCGCGTCGCGGTACCAGCACCGCCGCGCACGATCGCCTTGCCGCGGAGCTTCTTTGTCTTCACGGACGCACGGGTCTTCCCCGCCATGATGTCTTTCAGGACCTTGTTGATGTCGGCTTTCACAAGATCTTTTACCCGCCTAGCGCCAATCAGCGGCACGATATGACGATTGATGCGACCCGTGTCGGTGACGATCGTTGATGCTTTTTTCGGGCGCCCACCCTTTCCAAGTATGAGGCCCGCTTTTAGGTCGGTGAAATAGAGATCGCACAGCTCCTTGACCGTAATCGCCCTGTGATCGAGCAGACGCTCTTCGGCCGGATTGTCACCTTGAGCAACCCGCCCCAACTGAATCCTAGCCTCTTTCCTTGCGAGCTCCGGCGTCCAGACGCCGTGCTGCCCGATAGTGTAGCGACGCGAGCGCCCGGCCGAACGATACTGGATCAGGTAGCTACGTTTGCCTGAAGTGAACACTCGGAGACCAAAGCCGGGCAGTTCATCATCCCAAATGACGTAGTCTTTTTCCCGAACTTCCGTAGCGTCCACGATCCGCTTACTGAGCTTTGTCATCGAATTTCTCCGACTTGAAGCCCGTATTCCGCGTAAGCACTACGTAAGCAGGTGGAGGGAAATCGGGGTGCACAGCAGAGTAGGTGCTGCGAGCCACCGATTCCAGTTTCCATAATGATATTAGTATGATAGCGAAGCATTGAGTGCCCTATCGCGCATTTGCGTAGGGCAGGTTAAATTGCTCCGAAGGCAAAGGTCACACGTTCGAATCGTGTCGGGTGCGCCAGGAAAGTCAGGGTCCGTTCCGGACACATGGGTTAGGTTTCATTCCGAGGACATAGGTAACACTTTTGGTCCGAATAGATTTGCAAGGGGTTCGAGTCTGCAAGTCTCGTCGGGCGAAGCATTTAGACTATTTCTTATCGTGACAGGCTGATGACATCGATTTCCGACCCAGTTGCCGGACCACCTCTTGCCGACCCAGTGGATTCCATCGCGCAGCCCGCCGCGCCAGCAGTGAGCGTCCTTTCGCTCCCTGCGGCCGGGGTTCGTGAATTGCGGCTGGATCTTTTTCGGGGCCTGGCACTCTGGCTGATCTTCATCGATCACGTATCGCCCGATGTCCTGAGCTGGTTCACGATCCGCAGTTACGGATTCAGCGACGCCGCGGAAATTTTCATTTTCATCTCGGGCTACACGGCGGCGTTTGTTTACGGCCGCGCGATGCTTGAGTCCGGCTTCGTGATTGCAACCGCGCGCATCCTGCGCAGGGTCTGGCAGATTTACGCCATGCACGTGCTGCTGTTCGCGGTCCTGGTTGCGGAAGTTTCCTACGTTGCCGTCGGCATGGACAAGCCGTTTTACGCCCAGGAAATGGAGATCACCGATTTCCTCAAGCAGCCCGGCCTCGCCATGGGCCAGGCGCTGCTCTTGAGATATCGCCCGCTGAATATGGACGTTCTGCCGCTCTACATCGTGCTGATGTTTTTCCTGCCGGTGATCCTGCAGCTGATCAAATGGCGGGCCAATCTCACGCTGGCAGGGTCGGTCGCGCTTTACACGCTCACCTGGCGGTACGATCTGCACCTGACGGCCTATCCGAACGGCTTCTGGTCCTTCAACCCCTTCGCGTGGCAATTGCTGTTCGTGTCCGGCGCCTGGTGCGCGCTGGGCGGCGCAAGGAGAATCTCGCGATTTCTGACTTCCCCGGTCACGCTGTCGGTTGCAGTGCTCTATCTGCTCGCGGCATTCGGCGTGACCCTGAGCTGGTACTTTCCTCAGCTGAGCTTCCTGGTGCCCCACTGGCTCGAGCAATGGATGTATCCGATCAACAAGACCGATCTCGACGTGCTCAGGTTCGGACACTTCCTGGCGTTGTCGGTGATTGCCGTGCGCTTCGTGCCGGCGGGATGGGTCGGTCTGGATTCACACTTGCTTTGGCCCATGATCCTGTGCGGGCAACGTTCGCTGGAGATTTTCGCCCTCGGCGTGGCGCTGGCGTTCACCGGCTACTTCGTGCTGAGGGAGCTCGATGCCGGTCTTGCGCTGCATGTCGTGGTCGGCATTTGCGGGATCCTGATCATGTCCGCCGTCGCATGGCTGTTGTCTTGGTACAAGCATTACGTCGACCGGGGTGGCCCGCGAACCAAGCGCGCTGCCGGATCTTAAGCCAGCTCCGACGGACGACCGGCACGGCGAAGCAGGAAGATGCCCACAGCCGCTCGCCCGACGCTCACCGCGTCGCCGTCGCCGGCGGCTGGATCAACGCCCGTCGGTCCTTGACGTATGCGATAACAACGCCGAGCCGCTCGACCGTGCCGATAATCTCGCCATCGAGATCTCTGTCGCAATTCAGGTGAGTTGGTGCGATGAAGAACTGCGACTGGTTCCATTGCTGCATGAAATCCCAATGGAGCTGCGGGAGCGTGACCGCCTTCTCGAAGGGGAGGCGTTCGCCGCACACCGCGACGGAGTAGACCTGCGTTGGCCAGTTCGCATCGCCGGGCGCGGTGCGGCGCAAATAGGCCTCCAGCTGCTTGATTGCCTCGGGCATGCTGCCGAACCAATAGTCGAGGTCATAGCGCCGTGACGCTCCTTCGAGACCTCCGACCACGGAATTGTAGAACAGATATTCGTAGGGATGCAGCCTGACCAGGGTCCCTGCATCCCAGAGGAAGCATGCCGCCGTGACCGCTACCGCTCCGGAGGCCACCATGCGGCCGCGCGCCTTGAGCGTTGCAAGAGCCTTGTCGAGACCGATACCCGCCAGGGCTGCAAGGACCGGGATCAAGAACAGGAAATGGCGCAAGCCGGTAAATGCAGGGCCGTGCCAGATAACCTGACAGGCCAGCGGAAATAACACGATCATCGACAGCAGGGTGATCTCCCTGCTTTGCTGTTGGCTCAAGCCCGACACGCGATCCGGCAATTGTACCGACAGCATTGCCAGCGCCGCGCCGAACAACATAATGAGCGGCACACGGACCATGATGTAGATCGGCACATACAGGCGCGGCACGTCCGCCATCTCGTAGATCCGGCCGACGAGGACGGTTCGGATGGAGTAGTTGAACTCGGAGAATGCGAGCAGCCCGCGGACCGGATTGAGCGGCGCCAGCGCCGCCCAGGGCCAGGCGAGTATCATGATGACGTAGGCGAGCGCCAGCGCCGGCAAGATACATGCGAATGATTTGAGCGCGAAGCGCAACGGCGTGCGGTCACGGCCTAACCAGGGCCGGGGCATATACAGGACGATCGCAAAACCAACGTATATCACCAGCAGCAAACCGATCACCCGCGTGCCGAGCGCCGCGCCGGCAAGGAGTCCGAATGCCGCAATATCGCCGGCGCGAGGCGACGGCAGCAGTCGCGCGATGCGGATCAGGAACAGCGTCGCTCCCATCATCGCGGCGGCGAAGGGAATATCCTTGGTGTGGTTGAACATCGAGCCATACCAGGCGCCGCATAGCGTCAGGCTGACCGCGGCGATCAGACCCGCGCGCGGACCGGCGATCAGCCGCGCGGTCGCCGCAGCCGCACCGATCCCGCCGATCCCGATTAGCGCGCACAGAATATGGCGCAGGTCATACGGATCGATCGGGACCACATGACTGAGGGCGACCGCAATGATGTCGAACAGGCCACCATAGAGATAAAGGTTTTGGAAACTGAAGAGGCTGTGGTCGGTGAAGCCGCTCGCATAATAGGCAACGATCAGTTCGGCGTAGTGATGCTGCACGCCTTCGTCGTTGGAGATCGCGTAGTCCTTGCAGGTCAACAGCGCGACGACGATGAGCCCAGCCAGGAGAACAAGGACAGCGATATCATGGAATTCGACGCGCGAGGTCCATCGTAGCCCGATCCGCAACGGCGTAACGCTGTCCGCAAAACCCGACAGGCGTTCTCTGGCTAACTGCACCTCCGACACTATGCTCTCGGATCCGGTTCTCGTGATGGCCCCGTACTCGCACACCGGCTCAAACTGCCGCGGTGCAGCGCGATTTGGGTCGTTGCGGGCAACGCCCACCTGCAAGTTAATTGTCCGGCAAGAAGCGTGTCAACCGTCCCTTGGGATTGTCGGCTGACGGCACCTTCCGGGCCCGGTCGATCTGGCTGACGAGGTTTCCTTCTTCAGACGTAGCCGAGCCAGTGCCAGTAGGTCGCGCCAAACAGAAGCGTCAGCAGATAAGCGGCCACCGTGAGCGCAATGCCGGTGCGTATGAAGTCGCGCGCCAAGAAGGCGCCGGTGCCATAGCCCACCATGCCTTGCGGCGAATTGACCGGCAAAATGAAGCCGAAGCTGACGACAAATTGCAGCACCAGCGTCATTCCCAGCACGCTGATGCCGGGTGTTTGAACCTTCTGCAGCACCGCGATCACGATCGGAATCAGCGAAGACGCAAGCGCGGTTGCGCTGGCGAATCCGAGATGGACGATCACCAGAAAGGCTCCCATGACCGCAAGGATGGCCAGCGACGACAGGTGGTTGAGCCCGAAGCCCTCGACGATGAGGTTTGCCAGCCATTGCGCGGCCTGGGTCTGCAGCAACGCGGTGCCGAGGCTGATCCCAACTCCGAACAGGATGACCGTGCCCCACGGGATCAATGGATTGGCCGCTTTCCAATCCATCACCCCGAGACCCGGCAAAAACAGCAGCGCGACGGCAATGGTCGTCGTCGTCGAACTGTCGAAGCTGTGCAGGATGCCCTCGGTCGCCCAGAAGCACAGCAGGGTGAGAGAGATAGCCAGAAGCCGGGCTTCCTTGCCGGTGATCGGACCGAGTTGGCTCAACGATTGTGCGATGGCGCTCTGACCGCCTGGTACCTCGCTGGTTTCAGGCGGCATCATCGTCATCATGATGAAGTAGAGCGCGACCGACAGCGCGATCGAAAACGGCGCTGCGGCAATCAGCCAGCTCAGCCATGTGATGTCATGGCCAAGCATCTTCTGGATAAAGCCGACGGCGACCATGTTCTGCGCGGCTGCGGTCTTGATGCCGACGTTCCAGATGCTCACCGCCTGGACGGTCGTGATCATCAGTAATCCGGCGAAGTGGCTCTTCTTGTCGACACCGAAGGCGAGGATGATACCCATCATGATCGGGATCACCGCTGCCGCCCGGGCTGTCGCGCTGGGAACGAGCAAGGCCATGACGGTGGACGCGAGAATCGCGCCCGCGACGACCCTGTTGGTGCGCGCGCCGACCCGCGACAGGATCAACAGGGCGATGCGGCGATCGAGGCCGGTGATGGTCATGGCTGCGGCCAGGAACAAGGCGGCGGCCACCAGCGTCAGGGCGGTGCTGCCGAAACCGCTCATCGCGATGGTGAGGCCCTGCACCGAGCCCATCGGTATGCCGGGGTTTGTCATGCTGGGCGAGATGCCCAGGAAAAATGCCATCAAGGCCGCAATCACCACAGCGCTTACGGCATAATCAAGCGCATCGGTTACCCATATGATGACCGCGAAGCCGAAGACGGCGAGCATGCGCTGGCCCGCCAGCGACAACCCCACTGGGGCCGGCACGAAAAGGACGACAAGAAGAACAGCAAAGCCTAATACCAATCCCCAATTGTCTTTGATCCAGCTACGGGTTTGCTGCTGCTTAGGCTGCGCGTCTGCCAAGGCTTGCTCCGGTAACGCCACGATTTTTCCTCCGATGACATAGGGTGGGTGGCGTTTTCGCCATTGGACGACAGACCCATGAACTTTTGTGAGCGGCATCAAGCCTTGCGGACTTGACCTCGATCAAATCCCGTAACCGCCGTGCGGCCGCTTCAAGAAATTTTCCGGCAACCGAAACAGGTTGCCCCGGGTACGCCTAAGCGAGGCAAGCGCGTTCCTCATAGTTAATACCGCCAAAATGTCCCGCGCAAAGTTGGCGTGAACCGTGAAACCGCGTTGCAAGTTCGGATGGATAGGATGCGGCGTTCATAATGGCCGACCAAACCGCATCATCAATCGCCAACATGCCGGGGAATACCATGCGCGGGCTGCTCTTGACTTCATCTGTCGTTTTCATGCTTTCGGTCGCCTCAAGCCTTGCGGGCGCGGGCTCCCGCATCATCGCGGTCGATCAGGCCCCGGAGGTGCCGCCGGGCTTTGAGACCTATCACGGCTTCGTCTTCGACCTTTCCGAAAATTCGGACCGCAAGGACGGCGGGGCCATTGCGGAGGCGTTCCGCCGCCAGCTCGACGTCGTCGAGAACGCCGGCTTCAGCCCGAAGGTGCTGCAGTTTTTTCACTCGGTGCCGATTATCGCCAGCGAAATGACCTGCCTGGACCTGGGCGCCGGGATCGCCTGCTATGGCCCGGTCTCGCCCGATCGGAACCAGCGCAGCAACAGCACCTTCACCACCTGGGATGCACGCAAGCTGCGCTGGAGCAATCCGGATTTCGTCGATCTGGCGGCCGATGCCGGACCTGGCGTCATCATGGTGCGTCCGGTGATGCTCAAGCATGCCGAAGACCCCGTGCTGCTTCACGAATTTCTCCATGCCTACCATGCCAAGCTGATGCCGCAGGGCTACGACAATCTTGGAATCAGGGCCTTCCACGCCGATGCCGTAAGCAAGCAGGTCTTCTCCAAGGAAGAATATGCGATGATGAACCACAAGGAGTTCTTCGCCGTGACCGCGAGCATCTTCCTGGCCGGCAAGGAATCGATGCACGAACCCAAGACCCGGGCACAACTGAAAGAGAAGCTGCCGAAATACTACAAATACCTCGTCGAGCTGTTCGGATTCGATCCCGAGCCGTCGAGCGATAAACCCATGGCTGAAACGACCAGCCCGCCGCCGTCCGATGCGATGGCGCCCGGCGGCACCTGATATAGCGATAGCTGACTATCTACCTGTCGGCGCCGGAATGTCCGGCGCCGATTGCTTTATTTCTTAGGCATAATCTTTTCGAAAAACCGGTTTCCACTTTTCCGGATCATGCTTTATTCGATCTTGATGTCGGCGTATTTGACGACCTTTTCCCATTTCTCCGTCTCGGCCTTGATCATCGCACCGAAATCCTCCGGCTTGGTGATCAGCGGCTCGCCGCCAAGTTCGACCAGGCGTTTCCTGATCTCCGGCTCGGCCATCACGGCGTTGATCTCCTGGTTGAGCTTGGCGATGATCTCCGGCGGCGTCTTGGCCGGCGCGCCCATGCCGAACAAGGCGCTCGCCTCATAGCCGGGAACCGTCTCGGCAACGGTCGGGACGTCGGGCAGTTCCGGCGATCGTTCCGCGGTGGTCACGGCAAGCGCCCGCAAGGCGCCGCCGCGGATATGCCCGATGATCGAGGGCATATTGTCGAACATCACCTGGACACGGTTGCCAAGCAGGTCGGTGGTGGCGGGCGCCGCGCCCTTATAGGCGACATGCAGCATTTTCGCGCCCGTCATGGCCATGAACATTTCGCCTGACAGATGCACCGACGTGCCGTTGCCCGACGATGCCAGGTTCACCTTGCCGGGATTGGCCTTCACATAGGCGATGAATTCCGCAACCGTCTTCGCCGGCACGTCCTTGGCGACCGTCATCACATTCGGCACGCGAAGAAACGAGGCAACCGGCGTGATGTCGCGGATGAAGTTGAAATTGAGATTGGCGTAGAGCGAGGCGTTGATGAAATTGGCGGGGTTGACCAGCAGCACCGTGTAGCCGTCGGGATCGGCCCGGGCCACGGTTTCGGTGCCGATATTGTTGCCCGCGCCGGGCTTGTTCTCGATCACGAGTTGCTGGCCAAGCCGCTCCGACAACCGCTGCCCGATCAGGCGCGCGATGATATCGGTGGAACCGCCGGCCGGATATCCGACCACGAAGCGGATCGGCCGGGTGGGGTAATCCAGGGCGGACGCCGCAGGGAGCGGCAAGGCGAGGACGCTCAGACCGAGTACAAACAGAGCCGTCGCGATGCGATGTAAAGCCATGCGTTTTCTCCCTCCCGTGGCGTGCCCGTTCTGGATTGATGTTATTGAACGGGTGACGATCGCCGTTGTAACAAACAAACCGTGATGCAGCCAAGCCGCAATGGAATACGACGAAAGGATTGCCGATGCCGGTCAAGGTCAATGCACTCGATCATATCGTGATCAACGTCGCCGATGTGGCGCGCACGGTCGATTGGTATCGCAAGGTGTTGGGCATGGAGGTGAAGGTGTTCGATCCGGGCCACGGCAAGCCGGTCAGGACGTCGCTGATGTTCGGCCACCAGAAGATCAACGTGCGGCCGCTTGGTGCCGACAAGGTCGAGTGGTTCACCGCCGACCACGAGACGCCGGGCAGCGACGATCTGTGTTTTCTCACGTCGAGTACGCCGGAGCAGGTGGTGGCGCATCTCAAGGCGTGCGGGGTTACGATCGAAGAGGGACCGGTGACTAAACAGGGCGCCCGCGGGGCGCTGCGGTCGGTCTACTGCCGGGATCCCGACGGCAGCCTGATCGAGATTTCGTCGTATGAGGGTGAGGTGACCTAAGCTGGAAACCGTTTCGTCATTGCGAGCGTAGCGAAGCAATCCAGCGCTTTTCCAAGCGGTAAGATGGATTGCTTCGTCGCTTCGCTCCTCGCAATGACGGCTATATCGATGCGAGCGTCAATACGCGCCGAGCGTGACCGGGCGGAACGCATGCAGCAAATGCTGGTCGATCTTGCCGTCCATCTTTTCCATCATCGAAAAGGCCTTGGCATGGGTAAACGGCACCCGGTAAGGGCGCTGCTCGATGAGTGCCGCATAGATATCGACGATTGTGGTCAGCCGCACGATGTCGCTGATCTCGTTGGCGGAGAGGCCGTCGGGATAGCCGGTGCCGTCGAGGAATTCGTGGTGATGCAGAACGACGTCCAGCATCTCCGGCGGAAAACCACCCTGGACCACCAGCGCTTCATAGCCGAGACGCGGATGCTTGCGGATCTCGCTCATTTCCTCTTCGGTGAGCAGACCCGGTTTGTTCAGAATCGCTGTCGGAATGAACGCCTTGCCGACGTCGTGCAGAAGTGCCGCCCGCACCAGGCGCCGCTGATCGTCCTCGCGCATGCCAAGATGCTGCGCAAAGGCCACCGCAAAGCCGGTCACAAACAGGCAGTGGCGAAAGGTATCGGCGTGGTGGCAGCCGACGGTCGTCAGCCATTCACGCAATGAGGAATGTTTGAGAGCCTTGAGAATCTTGTTCTCGGCCTGAACGATGTCGCTGAATTTCAACGGCTCTCCGGCGGGGAGCTTATGGAAAATCTTGACCATGACCTCATGGGCGGCGGCGACGCCCCGGTTCAACGTCTTGCCGCGATTGCTCGCATCGAATCCATCGCTGTCGGGAAAGGCCGCGCGGATGCGTTGCAGGATGCCTGCCGCATCGAACGGCCGCGATATCGTATCGGTGGCGCCCAACGCCCAGGCCTGCATCGATCCGTGATGAAGCGCGTCCGCCAGAATGAACAGGCGCGGCATCGCGCGGTAGGATTCATGGCGCAGCTTGTTGCGAACCCGCTGCACGCTTTCGGCGGAACGCAGATTGATATCGACCACGATACCGGAAATCTGATCGGTCGGCGTATCGGGGAGATCCGACGTCGATACCGTATCCACCTCGCTGACCGATTGGAGGATGCGCTCCAGCTCACGGCTTTGTTCGTGGTTGTCGGAGGCTAGCAAGAGGCGGCGTTTGGACGGATTGGTTTGAACTGACATGACCCCTCGTCGGTAGCGTGCGCAGGATTGGCCGCAACCTAACCGAGAAAGCATTCCCCGAGGCTTAAGAGAGATTATGAATGCGCGGCTTTTGCCGAAGCTAAAATTTGAACGAGCCGTTGTAACGAAAAAAACCGCCGGAGGGTTCCCTCCGGCGGTTTGCCGACTTTTTCGCTGATTTTGAAGGCTTTATGCCTTCATCGCCGCCTTTACGGCTGCTGCGGTGATCGGCAGCGAGCGCACGCGTGCGCCGCTGGCATTGAAGATCGCGTTCGCAAGTGCGGGCGCGATCACGGTTACCGCCGGCTCGCCGACGCCGGTAGCGTGCTCGCCATTGGCGATAACGTTGACGGACACTTCCGGCATCTGGCTCATCCGCAAGGGCGTGTAGGTATCGAAGTTGGTCTGCTCGATACCGCCATCCTTCAGCGTCGCCTTTTCGTAGAGTGCCAGCGAGAGGCCCCACAATGCCGCACCCTCGACCTGGGCGCGGATGTTGTCGGGATGCACCTGGGTGCCGACGTCGGTGACCACGGTCAGTTTCTTGACCTTGACCTCGCCGCTCGGCGCAACCGCAACATGGGCCGCGCAGGCGGTGAAGCTTGCCGTTGCTCTTTCCTGCGACGATACGCAGGCGATGCCTATGCCTTCGCCCTTCGGCAATTCCTTGGTGCCGTATCCGGCCAAGCCCATTGCCGTGAGCAGCGCGTTGCGCAGGCGCTGAGCGCCGCCGTTGTTGGCACCCTTGCCGTCGAGCAATTCGATCCGGAACATTGCCGGATCCTTGCCGGCCGCGTGCGCCAATTCGTCGACCATGCTTTCGACCGCCCAGAAGGTCCAGCCCGGTGCGACCGACCGCAACTGACCCGAAGGCGTCGCCGTCTGTGCCATCTCGTTGAGAATGGCGCGGACATTGTGATTGGGCACGGAGTAGAAGAAGTCCGCACCATTCACCGTGAACGCATCAAGCGCGCCCTTCTTGTCGACCGAAGGCGACAGGAAGGCAGGAATGCCCCAACGCTTGGTCGGCCACGCCGCGACCACGTCATGGTTCATCGCGACCAGCTTGCCGTCGCCGTCGAGGCCAGCCTTGACCTTCTGGAACGTCAACGGACGCGAGAAGTCCATCGTCATGTCGCTTTCGCGCGTATAGATGATCTTGACCGGCTTGCCGACGGCTTTCGCCGCCTGCACCGCCGGTACCAGCATGTCGCCCTCGAGACGCCGGCCGAAGCCGCCGCCGAGCCACTGCTGATGCATCACGACAAACTTGGGATCGACGCCGGCAGCTCCAGCTGCGATCGCGCCGGAGCGTGTCGGAAACTGGTTGCCGGTGTAGAGGTGCCAGATGTCGCCTTGCTGTTCGGCGACAGCCGTCATCGGCTCCATCGGCGCATGGACGTTGATGCTGGTGGTGTATTCCGCCTCCAACACCTTGGCCGCCGTGCCGAAGGCCGCGGCCGTATCGCCGTCCTTGACGAAGAACAGGCCGGAATCCTCGAGCCCCTGAAGCCGTTTGGCCTCAGCAAGCAGCGATTCGCTCGACAGCTTGGCGTTGGGACCACCGTCATAGGTGATCTTGAGCGCTTCAGCCGCCTTGGTCGCGTTGGCATAGGTATTCGCCACCGCCACCACCCATCCGGTCGTCGTCGTGGTCTTGTCGTCCAGGGTGACCGCCTTGATGAAGCCCGGCACTTTCTTGGCCGCACTGTCGTCGACCGATTTCACCGTGGCGCCGTAGCGCACCGGCGGCGTGACGACCTTGCCGTAGACCATGCCCGGCAGCATGACGTCGATGCCGTATTTGGTCGTGCCGTTCGTCTTGCCGGGGATGTCGAGCTGCGGAACCGAGACGCCGATCATGGTGTACTGGTCGGGCGTCTTCAGCTTGATCGTCTTGAGGTCGTCAGCGCTAAAGGTCTTGGTGATCTTTCCGCTCTTGACGACGTCGGCGAACGTCATCGACTTCTTCGACCTTGGATGGGTGATCGTGGAATTCCGCACGATCAGTTCGCCGGCGGGTACGCCGCCCATCGCAGCCGCGGCCGCTTCCGCCATGGCGATACGCCCCGCGGCACCCGCGCGGCTCATCGCATCGAAGTTCATCATCGTGCTCCAGCTGCCGCCGGTAACCATCGCGCCGAGCACGGGGTCGTTGAACTTCGGATCGTTGGAAGCGAGCTGAACCCGCACATCCTTCCAGTTCGCACCAAGTTCCTCGCAGATGATCTGCGCCATGGTGGAGGCGATGTGCTGGCCCATATCGGCCTTGCCGCTGGTGACGGTGACGATGCCGTCCGGCGCGATCGAATACCAAACGCTCGGATCGAAGTTGCCGGTCGCGGCAAAGGCCTGGTCGGCTCCCATCAGGCCGGGGACTGCGGAATAGCCGAGCGCGAGACCCGTGGCCGCGGAGCCAACAAGGAACGAGCGCCGGCTCAGATCGGCCTGCTCGCCAAGGATATTGTCTTGTGCGATTTTGTCTTGCGCGATTTTCACATGCGAATTCATGTTGCCCTCCGCTCGGTGCCGGTGGAGGCGGTGCGCATTTCGGATGCCGCGCGCATGATCGCCTTCTGGATGCGCGAATAGGTCATGCAACGGCAGAGATTGCCGTCCATGTGCGCCACCACTTCTTCCTTGGTCGGGTTTGAATTCTTTGCGAGCAGCGAAGCCGCCTGCATGATCTGGCCGGATTGGCAGTAACCGCATTGCGGCACCTGCTCGGCGATCCATGCCTTCTGCAACGGATGATCGCCCTTGGTGGACAGGCCCTCGATGGTGGTGATTTTCTTGCCGACGGCATCGCTCACCTGCGTCTGGCAGGAGCGCACGGCTTCACCGTTGATGTGAACGGTGCAAGCTCCGCAAAGTCCGGCGCCGCATCCGAATTTCGTGCCGGTCATCTGCAATTGCTCGCGGATGACCCAAAGCAGCGGCGTATCGCTCGCCGCCTCGACGGACATATTCCGTCCATTGATGTTGAGATTAGGCATGGTTTCGTTCCCTGCCGGTGAATGAAGCCGCTTACGGCGGTGGCTCATTTTTTGTTGTTGTTGAATGGCACCCACCGGGCCGGTGCCAAGAGTGGCAGAATGCTAGCGATCTATCCGGGAGGCAACGAAAATCCGCCGCGAAAAAATCCCGACCTTAGTTGTGTGCATTGCGGCAACTGTGTTGTCATATTACACCGGAACGACCGACGCCTTTTCCATTTGGCGGAAAAACCAAGGGGCCGCGCCGCAGTCGGAGGGTCGCGCCGCTTGGGAATCACGGATTCGTGTTGTGGTAGCCTCCGTTTCGCGGATCGCTTCCCACAGCGTCCGCCTTTAGTGACACTCGAGCCTAAAGCCATATTCAAAGGACAGGACAGATCGTGGGACACGACATCAAACTGACGGCTTCGGATCATTTTCAACTGGGCGGCTATCGCGCCGACCCGGCTACCGCGCCGAGAGCGGCGGTGGTCGTGATCCAGGAGATATTCGGCGTCAATCACCACATTCGCAGCGTATGCGATCGCCTGGCGCGCGAGGGTTACGCGGCGATTGCGCCTTCCATCTTCGATCGCCTCGAGCCCAACTTCCAGTCCGGCTACTCACCGGATGAAGTGGCGGTGGCGCGCAAATTCGTCGCAAATCCCGACTGGGCGGCGATGCTGCGCGATACCCAGGCCGCGATCGACGCCGTCAAGGATGCCGGTCCGGTCGGCATCGTCGGCTTCTGTTTCGGCGGCAGTATCGCCTACGCGGCCGCGACCAAGCTTTCCGGCCTGAAGGCTGCGATCGGCTATTACGGCGGGGCGATCGTGCGCTTTGCCGACGACAAGCCGAAGGTGCCGACACAACTGCATTTCGGCGAGAAGGACGCCAGTATCCCGCTTGCCGATGTGGAGACCATCCGCGCCAAGCGGGGCGATGTCGAGATCCACGTCTATCCGGGCGCGCAGCACGGATTTCACTGCGACGAGCGTGCAAGCTACGACAAAGCGAGCGCAGAGATCGCCTGGCCGCGCAGCCTGGATTTTTTCGCGAAGTATTTGCGGTGATTGTCATTGCCGGGCTTGACCCGGCAATCCATCGTTCTCGGGAGAGTCATTTTTGATGGATGCGCGGGTCAAGCCCGCGCATGACGAATGGTATTCAGAACCAGCGTTCGCCGACGAGGACGGTGTCGCCGGGGCCAAGCTGGGTGCCGAGCGGTACGATGAAGCGGCCGGTGCCGGAGGCGTCGCTATGGGTGAGGGTGACGCTGTCGCGCCTGGCGCGCGGCGAGAAGCCGCCGGCAATCGCAACCGCACTTTCCACGCTCATATTGGGCACGTAGGGATACTGCCCGGGGGCTGCAACTTCGCCGAGGATGAAGAACGGCCGGTAGGCCTCGACTTCGACCGCGACCGACGGCTCGCGGATATAGCCGTTGCGCAGTTTTGCGGAAATTTCCGCGGCCAGCCCCGCCGGCGTTCGTCCGCGCGCGGCGACAGCGCCGATCAGCGGCATGGTGATCGCGCCGCCGGCATCGATGGCATAGGTGTTGGTGAGACCTTCCTGGCCAAAGACCACCACGCGCAGCTTGTCGCCGGCATCGAGGTGGTAGGACGCATCACGCGAAGCTGCGACGGGAGCTGCGGCATAGGCGTTGGCGACAGGCGCATACGCGCCGCGCGAAGATGAAGCGAAGCTTGCCTGAAGCGCGCTGATCGCGCCGCCGGAATCGGCGGTCGCGGTTGGACGGGCGGCAGAATAAGGCTGGCCATAGGCCATCGCATCGAGGTCGCTGCGCGGCGCAACCGCAACCGGCGTGCCCGTTTGCATGCAGCCCGCAAGCGCGAGCGTGGCCATGGCGGCAGTCACCGGCAATAAAAACGCGCGCGTAACCCGCACCGGGGCCATCCTCTTTAGCAGACAGCCTCAGTCTTGCACCGGTTATGGTTAACAAATCGTTGTTTGGCCGCGCCGCGGGTTATTGAAGAAGGATGCCGTAACCTGCGGCCATCCCTCTACTCTGCGCCAGGCGATCAGGCCGTAACGCCCGTGGGGAGTGGGCAGGACACGCCGGTCCCACCCAGCCCGCAATAGCCGGCCGGATTCTTGGCGAGATATTGCTGGTGATAGTCTTCGGCGAAATAGAACTCGCCAGCCGGTGCGATCTCGGTCGTGATCGTGCCGAGCCCCTTTGCAGCGAGCGCCTTCTGGTAGGCAGCCTTTGATGACACTGCCGCATCGCGCTGCGCGTCGGTGGAGGTATAGATCGCGGAGCGGTACTGGGTGCCGACGTCGTTGCCCTGGCGCATGCCCTGAGTTGGGTTGTGGGTCTCCCAAAACGTCTTCAACAGCTTCTCGTAGGAAATCTTCGCCGGGTCGAACACCACCAGCACAACTTCGGTGTGACCGGTGCGGCCCGAACATACTTCTTCGTAGGTCGGATTTTTGGTGTGGCCGCCGGCATAGCCTGCGGCGGTGACGTAGATGCCATCGCCGAGTTCCCAGAACTTGCGTTCGGCGCCCCAGAAGCAACCCAAGCCGAAGATGGCTTGTGCAAGCCCTGCGGGATAAGGCGGTTGCAACGGATGGCCGTTGACGAAGTGCCGCCTCGCGGTCGGAATCGGATCGGCCCGGCCGGGGAGCGCCTCAGTGGCGCTCGGCAGCGTGGTGGTCTTGCGCATGAACAGCATGGGGTACCTCCTTGTCGGAACGCATTCGATCCTGGTTCGATTCCCGGCGGCGATAAAACGTGGGCCACCAATATAGGTCGTTACGCGAAACCCGGCAGCCCCCGTTACTTAAACAACCGCGCGGCTCAAATTCTCAGGTCAACCCCGAGGCCCTAGTTCCTGGAATAGCCGATCAACGGCTTCCTCGGCCGGAACAGCAGCATCAGCAAGATCCCCAAGACCGCCATCACAGCAAAAACCGGCTGGTCGAGGACGATCCGGGCGACATTGTTCCAGAGCCAGGGCGACAGGCCTTCCACCCAGGCGCGGAAGGCCTGTTGGCTGGTTTGATGGACGTCGTTCCAGAATTGGCCGAACCGGGTAAAGCGCAGGGTATTATCGGCGACAAACCGTGCCCCGTCATAGACCATGAAGATAAATCCGCCGGCCAACAGCAGCAGTCCTACCAGACGGAAAAAACCGCGGATCATGCCTCACCCTGTATCGCGCGCGATAAGACGCCTCCAGCCATTAACGGTGCGGCGCGGGAAATTCAACCTCGTCAGCATCTTATCGGGCCGTTCAGGGGCGCTTTGATGGCGCGGGCAAGGGGTGGAAAACGTTGACGCTGCAAGGGGAGGCCTCTATAAGACGCCGCAATGGCGGTGGGGCGATCCCGCCGCCGCTGTTCTTTGAGTTGCCACCGCGTGAGCATTTGCGGGCGTGGCATTCTCGACAGAGCAATCCGAAAACAATCAGCGTCGATCAGGAAAACCGTGGGCTCGTTCGCCCACCCGCGATCGGTCACTGGCGAAGGACATTTGAGAACATGGCCAATACGACTTCCGCCAAGAAGGCGACGCGCAAGATTGCCCGCCGCACCATTATCAACAAATCGCGCCGGACCCAGATGCGCGGCTCGGTGCGTACTGTCGAAGAGGCGATCAAGCGCGGCGACCGCAACGCGGCGATTAAGGCAATGGTAAGCGCCGAACCCGAGCTGATGAAGGCTGCGCAGCGCAATATCATTCACAAGAATACCGCGAGCCGAAAAGTTTCGCGGCTGGCCCATCAGATTGCGAAGCTGGCGAAATAAGCCAGTCGAAAGCAAAGACCCAAGGAAAGACCAAGGAAAGCCCGGCAAATTGCCGGGCTTTTGCTTTTTGATCTGCCGTGCATGGACGCGGGTTGTCCCGCGTTTTTACGGAAGCACGCGCCGGTGCCTATACGGTTGCGATGCGGCTTGGTCCTGGCAACCGCCGCTGTCTTCGAAGAAATCGCCATCGCAAAGTGGCCGCATCGTGGTCTTTCGAAGGTTACCCTTAGCCGACGAGCAAGAAAAAACGCGTTTGCGTAGTCACTTATCGGCATAGCGATGACGGGTGGTTTGAAAATTCGCTCCAGCCTCCGCCGAACATAACCGATTTATGAACTTTATTTTTGGCGGCGGCGCGAAATGTAACAGTAACTTTGCGTTTCGAATCTGCTTACAGTTTCAGGCCCTTGCGACCTTGCGCGAAAATCGCGCGCTGATTTGGCGAAACGCCAAGTTGTTCATGCAGGCGAACCATCCGAATCATTTTCGTTGCGGGAAATGAAGCTTGATGTATCTCTTAGAACGTTCGCAGCGCCCGACGGCTCTTGAGACCAGCGCGGATTAAGGGTCAGGGCGGACGTGCAAATCGGCGGCGGTGTGCGCGTTAGCGACGCTTTCCAAGCGATCGTAGGGTTCGAACCCATAGCAATATGGGTAAAGCAGTTCTGTGTCGAAATTTCTCAAGCAAAGCGTTTGCGCTTTGCCACCTTAAAAAGAGAAATACGAAACAGTCGAACCGGCGGCAGGAAAGCGGGGCGGGCGCGGGCGGACTTGAGTGAGGCGGGCGGAGCGAATGGCGTAGCGACTGGACAATCCTAAGGTTTCAGGCGTCGCCGATCGAATTTGACGAGATTTGAGATGACGACTTGCCGTGTCCAGTCGCGGCGAGAGGGGGAGGTAACATGTCTTACAAAGCAATAGAATTTTTCGCTTTTAGTTCATTTCCGAACGATCATGCGCTGAATATATCGTTGAGCGTCTTTTCGAACTTCTTGGAGGCGGCCGGTACACGGCCTCCCGCGCGAGCTCCGGACAGACCGTCGAGTACGCGCTAGCCTCGGCAAGCTTCCCTCCAGCCAAAGACATGCCTGACGGCTTTTCGCCGAACGGCCGGGCCATGGCTGAGACAGGCTTCGCGCAAGGCTGCCCCCGTGCGGCAGGCGTCACGGCAGTTCCCTCAGCAGAATCCCACAGGCCCCATCAGAGAAGTTCCCAGCAAATGACAAATATCGAACAGGATCGTTGGTCGCGTGTGAAAGGCAGGTTGCGCTCGAGCGTAGGTGAAGACGTCTATACGAGCTGGTTTGCCCGTATGGATCTGGAAAGGGTGCAGGACGAGAGCGTCCACCTTTCGGTTCCGACGCGCTTCCTCAAGAGCTGGATCCAGGCCCACTATGCCGAGCGCGTGCTTACGTGCTGGCAGGCCGAGATGCCCGAAGTACACCGGATCGATCTCACTGTGCGCTCGGCGATGCGGTGCGCGGCGCCGGTCAAGGAGGCCGCCAATGCCGCGCCCGACGCGCGCCGGTCCGAGCGGCCGGACAACCGCCCGGTGCCTGAGCTGCGCGCCATCGCGATTGCGCCGGTGTCGGCGAGCCATGACGCGCTTGGCGGCTCGCCGCTCGATCCGCGCCTGACATTCGGGAGTTTCGTCATCGGCCGCTCCAATACGCTGGCCCATGCAGCGGCGCGTCAGGTAGCCGAGGGCCGTCGCGGCGATGCCGTGATGTTCAACCCGCTTTACATCCACGCCGGCGTCGGCCTTGGCAAAACCCATCTGCTGCAGGCGGTGACCTGGGCCGGCAATTCGGGCAGCGAGCGCAAGGTGCTGTATCTGACGGCCGAGAAATTCATGTACGGCTTCGTCGCCGCGTTGAAGACGCAGACGGCGCTTGCCTTCAAGGAAGCGTTGCGCGGCATCGACGTGCTTGTGATCGACGATCTGCAATTCCTGCAAGGCAAGTCGACCCAGGCCGAGTTCTGCCACACCTTGAACGCGCTGATCGATGCCGGCCGCCAGGTGGTGATCGCAGCCGACCGTCCGCCTTCCGATCTCGAAAGCCTCGACGACCGCGTGCGCTCGCGCCTGGCCGGCGGCCTGGTCGTGGAGATGGGATCGCTCGGCGAAGAATTGCGGCTGGGCATTCTCAAGTCGCGCGTCGCGGCGGCTCGCGCCCATCACGCGAGCTTCGACGTGCCCGAACAGGTGCTGGAATATCTCGCCCGCACCATCACCCATAACGGCCGCGATCTCGAGGGCGCCGTGAACCGCCTTCTCGCTCACTCCAAGCTGAACAGCCAGCCGGTGACGCTGGAGATGGCCGAGCGCGAGGTGCGCGACCTGGTCCGCCCGCAGGAACCCAAGCGGATCAAGATCGAGGACATTCAACGGGTGGTGGCCCGGCAATATAACGTGAGCCGCTCCGACCTGCTGTCGTCGCGTCGCACCGCCAACGTCGTTCGCCCGCGGCAGGTGGCGATGTATCTGGCAAAAACCCTGACCTTGCGTTCGCTGCCAGAGATCGGCCGCCGGTTCGGCGGGCGCGATCACACCACGGTCCTGCATGCCGTGCGCAAGATTGAGGCACTGGTCGCCAAGGACGTCTCGCTTTCGGAAGAGGTCGAATCGTTAAAGCGGCAACTGCAGAGCGAGCAACCCTGAAGATCCGTTCGCCCTCCCGTGCGGGGAGGGCGAATACCAAAGACAAACCAGCCGGCGAAATTCCAAAAGTGGGGAACGGCCAGAGGCATCCCTTGCGCTTGGCGGCCATCCGCGCCACCTTGGGGTCCCCCCGAGCGGGCGGGTCGAATCCAGCTTCGATCGGGCCTTTCGGGTCAAACGCCGCGGCGCGCTTTCGAGCGCCGCCCGGCTTTTCCCTCTTCGGATCAGGCGGGTATGACAATGAAGGTTACCGTCGAACGTGCGCAACTCCTGAAATCGCTGGGCCACGTGCATCGCGTGGTCGAGCGGCGCAACACCATTCCA
>Ga0210394_10002570_pt1 | contig 24619 bp, 20 predicted proteins | sample IncBWC12MmetaG_FD_160121 | JGI IMG/M metagenome (GOLD analysis project Ga0210394, IMG submission 160121) | Forest soil microbial communities from Barre Woods Harvard Forest LTER site, Petersham, Massachusetts, United States - Inc-BW-C-12-M | ecosystem: Environmental > Terrestrial > Soil >... | reverse complement strand
CGCGCCCAGGCGGTGCCGTAGATCCGCTGCAGCATCTCGTTGCGACTGTCGCCGCGCCAGTAGGCGCCCGCCACCTTGGTCAACTTGAATACCTTGAGCCGCCCGGTAGACGGCACGTGCGGTCCATGGCATAGATCAATAAACCGCCCTTCCCGATAGAGCGTGATCGGCTCCCCGGACGGAATCGAGGCGATGATCTCTGCCTTGTAGCGCTCCCCGATCGATTCGAAAAACTGGACCGCGTCGTCGCGCTGCCACACCTCCCGCTGGACCGTCTCGTCGAGGGCGGCCAGCTCGGCCATCTTGTTCTCGATCGCCTGCAGATCCTCGGGCGTGAAGGGCCGCTTGTACGAGATGTCGTAGTAAAACCCGTTCTCGATCACCGGGCCTATCGTCACCTGCGCGTCCGGAAACAGCTCTTTGACCGCGTAGGCCAGCAGGTGAGCGGTTGAGTGCCGGATGATCTCGATTCCGTCGGCATCGCGGTCAGTGACGATCGCGACACTTGCGTCGCGGTCCACCAGGAACGACGTGTCGACCAGGCGGGCGTCGACCCGGCCGGCCAGCGCCGCTTTGCTCAGACCGGGGCCAATAGACGCGGCAATTTCCGCGACCGTGACCGGGCGGTCAAACGCGCGTTGCGAACCATCCGGTAGTGTTATCAGTGGCATGGGATTGAACGTGGTAGGCGCGATTGGACTCGAACCAACGACCCCCACCATGTCAAGGTGGTGCTCTAACCAGCTGAGCTACGCGCCTGCGGGGCGAGTGCCCATGATACACGAGGCATTACAATGGCTCGTCGCATGTCACGCGGGTGCCATCAGTTTTTAACAAACCCGAAAACGTGTTCGACTAATCTCCGTTGATTAATCAGGGGAAACGCCGATGTCTACACGCGATCGCGCCCCGCTGCTGGAACCGAGTCTTGAGAAGCTGCAACGCGAGCCGCGCCTGTCGGTCGGGCTGGCGCGCGGTCCGGCAGACATCGAGGACGCCCAGCGGCTCAGGTACGAGGTCTTCGCGCAGGAGATGGGCGCTCAGCTCGGGCCCACCGACGATGCGCTCGATCAAGATGAGTTCGACCCATTCTGCGACCACCTGATCGTGCGCGACGACGATACGACGCGCGTGGTGGGGACCTACCGCATCCTGCCCCCGCACAAAGCCCGCAAGCTCGGCAAGCTGTATTCCGAGAACGAATTCGACCTGTCGCGCCTGACGCACTTGAGGCCCTCGCTGATCGAGGTCGGGCGTTCCTGCGTTCACGCGGACTACCGCACCGGCAGCGCCATTTTGCTGCTGTGGGCTGGCATGGCCCAGTACATGAGATCGCACGGCTATCGGCACCTGATCGGCTGCGCGAGCGCGCATCTGGCCGACGGCGGCATGCAGGCGGCCCGTTTGCGCGACGAGTTGCAAAGCCATCTGGCAAGCCCCGACTACCGGGTGTTCCCGCGGTTGCCGTTCCCGCACGAGCGCATTCCGCGCGCCGCCAGTTTCGAGATTCCGCCGCTGATCAAGGGCTACCTGAGGCTGGGTGCCAAGGTGTGTGGCGAGCCGGCGTGGGACCCTGACTTCAACACGGCGGACTTCCTGATCTGGTTGTCCCTGGGCGGGCTCAATCAGCGTTACGCGCGCCATTTTGATCTGCTCGCGGCGCAGATGGTCGCCACCAGCCGCACCTGAGCCGATGCACCTGACCCGGACGCTTCAACGAGCCCTCTCTCTGCTTACCCGTCTGGGCCGGCCACGCCGCAAGCCACAGCGCCTCGACCCGCTGCGCCACATCTACCTCTCGCCGTTCTAATATCGACCGCGCGCGCCGCACGCGGATGGACGCGGCTGACGTTGTTCCCCCTCTCCCGCGGAGCGGGAGAGGGCCGGGGTGAGGGTGGAGTTGCTGGCGCGGTGATCGCCATTGGGGCGCCAGGCGCTTTTTTTGAATCGTCGCCCTTACAGGGGCGCCCACATCGTCTACACCACGGTGCGCTTACACCCTCACGCCCGCCCTCTCCCGCGGAGCGGGAGAGGGAAAATCTTCTGGCGCGCAGACGCCTAGCCCCGGCCGCCTGAGGGCCACGCTGTGCTCAGCGCCGGCGGGCGACCAGGACGCCCTTGACTTCGCCGATCTGGGCGAGCGTGCGACGGGTGACGGCGACGTCGGGGACCTGGACGGTGAACTGCATCCGCGCCTCGCCTTGCTGCGACAGCGTGTTCACGCCCAGCACGTTGAGCTTTTCGCGCGCGAAAACCTCGGAGATGTCGCGCAGCAGCCCGGGGCGGTCCTGCGCCAGCACGAACACCTCGGTCGGATAGCCCGCGCCACCTCCACCCCAGGTGACGTCGATCACGCGCTCCGGGTTGCGTCTGGCCAGAGCGCGAGCATTCGAGCAGGCCGCCCGGTGCACCGACACGCCGCGCCCTCGCGTGACGAATCCGATGATCTCGTCGGGCGGGATCGGGCGGCAGCACTGCGCCAGGCTGGTCATCAGCGAATCGACGCCGACCACCAGCACGTGGCCTTGTGTTGGCTTGGCCGTCGGCTTGGCCGGTCGCAGCAGCGCCGCGATTTCCTCCTCTTGCGCCTTCTCGTCGACACCCGACAAGGCCTGTTCGATGCCGCGCAGCCCCAGCTCGTCGCGCGCCACGGCCACGCACAGGTCGTCGATCGAGGCAAAGCCCAGCCGACCCGCCAGGTCCTCCAGGCTTACCGACGTGCGGCCGAGGCGCTGCAGCTCGTGGGTCACGACCTCCTTTCCGGCGGCCACCGTCTGCTGGTGCTCGATCGCGTTGAACCACTGGCGAACCTTGGTCCGGGAGCGCGCACTGGCAAGGAATCCCAGCTCCGGATTCAGCCAGTCGCGGCTCGGCCCACCGCTGCGCGCCGTAATCACTTCGACCGTCTGCCCGGTGCGCAGCCGCGTGTTCAACGCGACCAGCGAGCCATCGACCCGGGCGCCCCGGCAGCGATGCCCGAGTTCGGTGTGCACGTGATAGGCGAAATCGATCGGTGTGGCGCCGAGCGGCAGCTCGACCACCCGGCCCTGTGGCGTCATCGCATACAGGCGCTCGGCGGCTGCCGGTTGTGCTGACTGCCGGGGCGCCTTGCCGCCTGCTTCGGCGTCCGAAGATGCCTTCGCGGAGGCTTCGGCGTCCGAGTTCCAGTCGAAAAGCCGCCGCAGCCACGCGATGCGCTCATCGTCGGCCGCGCGGGCATCGCGCCGGCCCTCCTTGTAGCGCCAGTGCGCCGCCACTCCAAGCTCGGCGTCCTGGTGCATCTGGCGGGTGCGTATCTGGATCTCGATTGGACGCCCCTCCGGATCCAGCGCCACGGTGTGCAACGACTGGTAGCCGTTCCGCTTGGGCTTGGCGATGTAGTCGTCGTACTCGCTTTCGATGGCCCCCCAGCTCGAGTGCACCAGTGAAAGCACCTCGTAGCAGGTGGCGACTTCGTCGACGATGACCCGCAGGGCGAGCAGGTCGTGGACCTGCTCGACCGAAAGGCGCTTGCCGATCATCTTCTGATGGATGCTGGCGATGTGCTTGGATCGCCCGCTCACCTCGGCGCTGATGCCGGAATCGAGCAGCATCTCGCGCAACCGTTCGCCGGCCTGCTCCACGGTGCGCTGGCGTTGATCGCGCGATTGCTCGAGCTGGTCCGCGATCTCCTGGTACGTCCTGGGCTCCAGGAGGCGGAACGCCAGATCCTCGAGCTCCCATTTCAGTTGCCAGATACCCAGCCGATTCGCCAGCGGCGCAAGCAGCGTCGCCGTTTCGCGAGCGATCGCGGTCGCGTCGCTCGCCTCGGGGTTGCGCGCCAGGAAGCGCATCGTCTGCAGGCGCGATGCGAGGCGCAAAACGACCACGCGCGGGTCGTTGACCATCGCCAGCAGCATGCGCCTGAGCGCCTCGGCCTGGGGTTTTTGTCGCGCCGGATCCTTGGCCGGCGAAGCCTTGGCGAAGCCGGCCTGCGGTTCGGTCTGGCGGGCGCGCAGGCTTTGCGACAGCTGCATCAGCTGCCGCAGGTCACCGACCAGGACGGCGACCGCGGCCCCGGCGCGGCTGCGAACCCACTCCTCCGCATCGCGCAGCACGTCGTGCGCGCCGAACAGGTAGGACGCAGCCAGCAGGTCGGTGTCGCCTCGAACCGATTGCACGATCTGGGCGACGCCATCGGCGTGTTCCGCGAACGGCTCGCCGCTGCGAAGAACGTGGCCTTCGTACAGCGGAAAGATCAGCGCCCGGGCCGCTGCCGCATCCATGGTCGGGGTGGTGCCCGGCGAGCGATCCAGCTGCTCCGTTTGAATCACGTCAGAACCCTCGCACTACGAACGATTATGCACCGACGCACGCCTCGGTCGGGCACAATGCCGCATGCTTGCTCGCCTGTTCGCTTCGCTCGGCTCCGGTCGAGTGGATATCCCGACGCCGCTGTGGGAGACGGTGCTGGCCGAGTTGCCCTTCCTGCAGCGCCTGCAAGCGGCGAGCGAAGCCGAGCTGCGCGAACTGTGCGGGCGCCTGCTGGCCACCAAGGTGATGACCGGCGCCGGTGGTCTCGAGCTGACCGCGCCGATCCAGGTGGCGATCGCTGCGCAGGCCTGTTTGCCGATTCTGAAGCTCGGGATCGACTGGTATCGCGGCTGGAGCGGTATCGTGGTCTACCCGTCCGAGTATGTGGCGCCACGGCGTGTTCAGGACGAGGCGGGTCTGGTGCATGAATTCGACGAGACCGCCGCGGGTGAGACGTGGGAAGCCGGGCCGGTGGTCGTCTCGTGGGAGAAGGGCGCCGACCAAGCTGCCGAGAGTGAACGCGCCTTCAACGTAGTGATCCACGAGTTTGCGCACAAGCTCGATCTGCTGGACGGCGAAGCCGATGGCCTGCCGCTGCTGGACCGGCGCCTTCACCGGGGCCTGAATCCGCGCCGCTGGCGAAGCGTTTTGGACGATACGTTCGCGCGCTTCGCCGCCGCGATTGACTTGATCGAGCTGGAGCTGCCCTCGGACGTCGATCCGGACTCCAGCGAGGCCGACGTTTACTACGAACACCTGCCGTTGGATCCGTATGCGGCGCAGGATCCGGCCGAGTTCTTCGCAGTCTCCAGCGAAGCGTTTTTCGTCGACCCCCGGCGGCTGAGCAACGCTTTTCCCGAGTGGTACGAACTGCTCAGCGAGTTTTATCTACAAGATCCGCTCGCGGGCTAACCGGCCGCTGACAGCTGGCGTCTGCGCATCGACAGCCGGCGCACCGCCAGGGCCACCAGCGTCACCAGCACGCTGAGCCCGCTCATCGCAAGCTGAACGGCCAGGTCCGGAGTCACCGCCATCAACCAGAGGACGGCGCCGATCCCCAGGATCACGCCCCAGCTCAGCCAGGGGAAAAGCCACATCTTGAACTTCAGCGTCTCGCCCTGGCGCTCGAGCTGCCGCCGGAAACGGATCTCGCCCAGCGCAATGATCATGTAAATGAACAGGATGATCGCCCCCGACGTATTGATCAGGAAAAGGAACACTCCGTTGGGCGAGATGATCGACGCCAGCGCAGCCGCGAATCCGAAAACCGTGCCGAACAGGATGCCGAGGCGCGGCACCTTGCTGGCTGAGGTCGAGGCGAACACGGCGGGCGCATCTCCACGGCGAGCCAGCTCGTGCAGCATGCGGGAGGTGATGTAGAGGCCGGAATTCAGGCACGACAGTACGGCGGTGACGGCGATCACGGACATCGCGAACGAAGCGCCCGGAATCTTGATGATATCCAGCGTCCTGGTGAACGGCGAGTCGCCCGGCACCACGGTGTCCCACGGGAGCAGGCTGACGATGATCGCGATCGACGCGACGTAGAACACCAGGATCCGCAACGAGACGGTTCGCGCGGCTCGTGTCACATTGCGCGCCGGGTCGTCGGTCTCGGCCGCCGCGATGGTCGCCACCTCGCTTCCCATCATCGAAAAGATCACGACCGGAATGGCGGTCAGCGGGGCGCTCCAACCCTTCGGGAAGAATCCTCCGTGGCCGATCATCTGCTGCCATGCCTGCGCGGGCCCCGGGCCGAAAGCGAAGATGAACCCCAGTCCCAGCACGATGAACACGGCGATCGCAGCGACCTTCAGCGAAGCGAACCAGAACTCGAATTCGCCGTAGGTACGCACCGACAGCAGGTTGGTCGCTGTCATCGCCACAATCAGCACCAGCCCGATCACCCAGATCGGAGCGGCGATCCAGTGCTGCAACAGGGTGGCGCCGGCGATCGTCTCCACGCCGACCGTGATAACCCAGAAGTACCAGTAGAGCCAGCCGGTCAGGAAGGCGGCCCACTGCCCCAATCCAAGGGTCGCGTACTCGGCGAAAGTTCCAAGCCCGGGCCGAGCCACGGCCATTTCGCCAAGCATCTGCATGATCAGGAACACCACAATGCCCGACAGCCCGTAGCTGATCAGTACCGAGGGGCCGGCCATTTTGATGGCCGCGCTGCTGCCGACGAACAGGCCGGCGCCGATGATGCCGCCCAGCGAAATCAGCGTCACATGGCGCGGCTGCAGCGAGCGAGCCAGTTCCGTCGTGCTGCGATCGGTTTCCACGCTGAGCTCCATTTTCTAGTTATTGACTTCAATGGCCGGAGCACGAAGGAGTCTCCCGGGCCCCTCCCCCATTCGCCTGCTACGGTCCGAGCAAGAAGCGGCGCACGATGGCGATCTGGTCAGCGTCGAAGAACATCGGTGCATGACCGACCTGCGCAATCTCCACCAGCTGGGCGCGCGGCCCGCGCTGCGTCATCTCGATCGCCGTGGCGCGCGACAGCAGGTCCGATTCGGCGCCACGCACCAGCAGTACCGGCCCCTGAATTGCGTCGTACAACTGCCACAGCTTCGCCTCGGCCAGCGCGTTGCTCTCGGGCGTCGGCCCTTTGACCGACAACGCGATCCCCGGGTCATAGCGAAACACCCAGTTCGAACCGTCGAAGCGCATCGCCGGCTCCGTCAGCTCACGCCACTGTTGCGGGGTGCGCAACCCGAACCCGGTCGAGATCGACCGCACGTATTCGATCGCCTGGTCGAAGTCGGCAAAACGCTTCTGCTCGCCTACGTAATCACCGATCCGCACCAGGGCCTCCAGCTGCAGACGAGGCCCGACGTCGTTCAGGATCAGGCGCCCGATCGGCGCATTCGGCTGGCCTGCAAGCGACATTCCGATCAACCCGCCCATCGAGGTTCCCAGGAAGTCGACGCGATCCACGTTCAGCCGCGCGATCAAGCTCGTGATATCGAAGGCGTATTGCGGAATCCCGTAAAGCGTCGGGTCCGCGAGCCAGTCGCTGCGGCCCCGGCCAACAACGTCTGGACAAACGATGCGGTAGGAATCACCGAGGTTTTCGGCGAGGTGCGAGAAATCGTCGCCGACCCGCGTCAAGCCGTGCACGCACAGGAGCACGCGCGGGTTGTCGGCGGCGCCCCACTCGGCGTAGCGCATCGTATGAAATCCACTGCGGCTCAAGCAGCGGACCGCTCCAAACCGTGGCACGCTCATGGTGCAGACTCGCTGGACTGCTCGCTCATTCGCTCGTTAAGTCGCTCGCTCATTGGTTCGCTAATTCGCTCGTTGACTCTTTCCGGGCTTGAGTTTACCCACTTGGCGGGCTGATTCAGCCAATAGCGCCCGTGGTCGAGCCGCCACTGCTCCAGCGCGACGGATCCGTCCGCCCCGAAGCGCCAACGGGCCGCGCCGCTCCAATCGCTGCGGATGATTCGTGCGCCGTGGCGCGCATAGCGTGCCACCACTTCCGGATGCGGGTGTCCAAAGCGGCTCCGGTAGCCGGCCTGGACCGACACCCAGCCCGGTGCCACCGCGTCCAGCAGCGCCTCGCTCGAGGACGTCTTGCTGCCGTGATGCGGCGCGACCATCAACTGAGCCCGCAGTTCGGATCCGAATGCGGCCACCATCGCAGCCTCCTCGCGCACCGGGACATCCCCGGTCAACAGCACTCGGGTGGCGCCGATCCGGGCCAGGATCACGCAGCTCTTTTGGTTGGTCGTCGCCTTTGGCCGCTCATAGAGCGCGCCTGGGGGATTCAAGACACTTAGCTGTAGAGCGCCCAGGCTGAAGCGCTGGCCAACCTCGCAGCGTTGCACATCGCGCGCGGTTTTCAGCATCGGGCTGTCCCGTTCGATCGACGTCAACACCCGCTCGACGGCGATTGAATCGAGCAGCGACCGCGCGCCTCCGGAATGATCCGAATCCAGGTGCGATACCACCAGCATCGCGACGCGGTCGATTCCCCGCGCGCGCAGGTAGGGCACGACCACGCGCGCGCCCGCGTCGGCGTCCTCCGAGACCTTGGGGCCGGTGTCGAACACGAGCGTGCTGTCCGCGGTCTCCAGCACCAGCGCCATCCCCTGCCCGACGTCCAGTGCCGTCAACCATAAAGCACCGGCCGCAGGCCGTTCCGTCGGCATCAGGAAAGCGGGCAGCAACCAGGCCGCGCCAACCCAGCGCATCGGCCAGCCCGCCGGCGCCAGCATCCAGGCAATGCCGGCGCACGCGACGCCGACCGCCCAGATGGGCGGCGCCGCGAAGCCGACCCACGCGTAGGGCAACTGCACGAGCCAGTTCAGAAGCCCGGCCAGCAGTCCAAACAACGCATCCGAGGCCTGCAGCAGTGCCTGCGCCAGCGGCAACAGCGACTCGCCCAGGCAACACAGCAACGCCCCGATCAACGCCAGCGGAGTGACCAGATAGCTGACCAATGGAATGGCGACCGCATTGGCGATCGGCGAGATCAGCGACACCTGTTGGAACAGGACCAGTGTCAAAGGCACGAGCCCGAGCGTGACTGCGGCCTGAACCCGTGTCGCCTCGTGCAGCATCGCGGCCAGTCGCGCCCGCTGATCGAGTATCCGGCGAAACCATCGCCGCTGCGCACGGTTCGCACGCTCCGGCGCGCTCGCTTCAGGTAACCTGCCGTGGCAGACCAGGAAGATCGAAGCGACGGCTCCGAACGACAGCCAGAAACCGGTCGCGGTGACGGCCCAGGGGTCCCACAGGCAGACCAAAGCGGCCGCGGTCGACAGAATGGCTGCCGCACTGAGCTGCAGTCGCAGCATCAGCGCGACCGCCACGGTGGCCAGCATCACGAACGTGCGCTGAGCCGGGACGCCCCAGCCGGCCAACAGGCAGTACCCGAGCGCGCCGCACGCTCCGGCGATCGCGCGGACCGTCTGCACCGGGCTGAACGCGAGCAGGCGATGCGACAGGCGCCACAAAGCGCCGGCCGCCAGCGCCACCAGGCCGGCGATCATCGTGATGTGCAGGCCGGAGATACTGACCAGGTGCGAGATACCGGTCCGGTTGAACAGCGTCCAGTCCGCCTGGCCGATCAAGCCCTGGTCGCCCATCACCAGCGCGATGATCACGCCGCCGAAGCGCCGCCCTTCGAGCAGCTGCTGCAGACGCTCGCGCAGGGCGGCGCGCGCACGGTCGATCATCGGGTTGAAACGCCAAACGGTCTCCTGCAGGCATTGCGGCACCGGCTGCCCAGGTCCATCCCGCACGTAGCCGGTGGCCCGAGTTCCCTGCTCGAGCATCCAGAGCTCGGAATCGAAGCCAGCCGGGTTGAAGGTGCCATGCGGCCGCCGCAGTTTCACCGCCATCCGCCAGCGTTGGGCCGGACGAACGTCCTCCGCGTTCTGGTACCAGGACAGCCCGATCCAGCGAGGCACGTGCACGTCCTTCGGTTCAACGGTTTCGACTTCGAACGGGAACCGTATGCCGCGCTCGATCTGGCTTGGCAATCCCGCCACGATGCCGGTGACCCGGATATCGCGCCCCTCGTCAGCGAAGCTCAATTCGTCGGCCAGGCGTTCGTGCGCGATCCAGGCCGCGTAGTCGTAGCCGAGCAGCGCCGCGATCGCGCACGCGGCGATCCGAGTCGCAGGAACGCTGCTTCGGCGTAGGACAAGGGCACCGGCGGCCAGTGCAGCCGCCGTCGCCAGGATGCCAGCCATCGCCGGTAGCGCAGGCATCTCGCTCGCCTGCTGAAACGCGGCGACGGCGGCGACGAACGAGATCAGCGCATAGACCATCCTCTAGAGTTCGACCGGCGGGTGGACGAAAGTCACCCTGGCGGGGATGTGTGGGTCAGCTCGATCCGTGGATCAAGAAGCCGCGGGTGCCAAGGCGGCCAGTCGGGGAAACGCGTCCAGCACGTTGCGCTGGTTGATCGCCGCCAGCTGCTCGGGCGAGACCGAGCGCAGCTGCGCAATCACGGCGCCGATGCGCGGCAGCTGCGCCGGCTCATTGCGGCGCGGCCCGGGTTCCAGATGCATCCACTGCGGCGCGATGTCGGGTGCGTCGGTCTCCAGCACGATGGCCGGATCCGGAATTTCAACCACCAGGCGACGGATCCGCAACGACCCGCTGAAGGTCGCCGATCCGCCAAATCCCAGGCGCAGGCCGCACGCGGTCAGTTCGCGCGCCTGCTGCTCCGAGCCGTTGAACGCATGCGCAATTCCGCCAGGCACCTCGATCCGACGCAGGTACTTCAGAAGGCGGTCAGCCGAGCGCCTGACGTGAAGCACCACCGGCAATGACCACGAGCGGGCCAATCGAAGCTGTGCCTGATAAAAGTGCTCCTGACGTTCGGCATCGGGCGCTCCATCCGCGAAATCCAGGCCGATTTCACCGATACCGACGAAATGCGGATCGACCTGTGCGCTTCGCAAGGCCTCCGACAGCTGCTCCAGATCGCCGTCGGCTGCGCGCGACACATACAGCGGATGGATTCCGAGGGCGTAACCGAAGCCGTACCGGTGAGCGACCTCACGCACCCGCTCGAATGTCATGACCTCGACGCCCGGGATCAGCATCGCGCGGACACCGGCAGCTCGCGCGCGCTCGACGACCTCGTCGCGGTCGGCGTCGAACTCTTCGGCGTCCAGATGACAATGGCTATCGAGCCACACTCGGCAATTTTGAATCTGAGAGGTTCCAAGAGCAGTTTAGATGGGCCTGGGCCGCCCGGCGAAACCGCCAGCGGGAGTTGTCAGCCGGCCGGCTGCAGCCGGCCATCGCCCAGGCGAAGCACGCGGTCGCAGCGTGCCGACAGCTCCGGGTCGTGGGTTGCGATCAATATCGCGGCGCCGCTTCGGCGCGCAGCATCGAGCAGCACTTCGAACACGGCTCGGGCCGTCTCACGATCCAGGTTGCCGGTCGGCTCATCGGCCAGCACGCAGATCGGCCCGCCAACCAGCGCGCGGGCGATCGCAGTGCGCTGGCGCTCGCCGCCGGACAGCTCACTGGGGTGGTGCGCCAGGCGCCCCGCCAGGCCGACCGCCGACAGGACCTCGCTGGCGCGGCTCCTTGCCTCGGGCACCGCGACGCGCCGGATCAGCAGGGGCATGCACACGTTGTCGAGCGCAGTGAACTCGGGCAACAGATGGTGGAACTGGTAAACGAATCCGAGCTGCCGGTTGCGCAATTGACCTCGCTCCGTTTCACTCAGCGTCGACAGCCAGCGGCCCCCAATCGCGACCAAGCCGGCATCGACCGAATCGAGTCCCCCCAGGCAATGCAGCAGCGTGCTCTTGCCCGACCCCGAGGCACCGATCACGGCCACGACCTCTCCACTTTGTACGTCGAGGTCGACCCCTTTCAGCACCTCCACCGCGAGATTGTCTTCGCGGTAAGCCTTGAAGACGCCGGTGGCTCGCACCGTTTCAGTCATATCGGAGTGCCTCTGCCGGGCGGATGCGGGACGCCCGCCAGCTCGGATACAGCGTGGCCACGAACGAAAGAACCAGCGAGACGGCGCAGATCGGAATGATGTCCGAGGAGCGCGGATCCGATGGCAGCTCGCTGATGAAATAGATCGACGGGTCCAGGAAATGGATGCCGAACATTCGCTCGATCACGGGGACGATCGTTTCCAGGTGCGTGGCGAGCAGCAACCCTCCGGAGACCCCCAGCCCGACTCCGAGCAGCCCGACCAGCGCACCCTGGATCATGAAGATCGCCATCACGCTGCCGGGGCTGGCGCCCAGCGTGCGCAGGATCGCGATATCGGCGTGCTTTTCCGTGACCGTCATCACCAGCGTGGACACCAGGTTGAACGCGGCTACGGCGACGATCAGAGCCAGGATCAGGAACATCATCCGCTTCTCGATCTGGGTCGCCGCGAACCAGGTGCGGTTGACGCTGGACCAGTCGCGCACCAGCACCTCCGGCCCGATCAGGCGCGCCAGACGCTGCGCGACCTGTGGAGCCTGTTGCATGTCGCGCAGGCGCAGCCGCACGGCGGTTGGGGCCTGAAGCCGGAACAAGCGCTCGGCGTCCGACAGGTTGATCAGCGCCAGCGCGCTATCGAACTCGAAGTGGCCGGAACTGAAAGTTGCCACCACGCGAAACTGCTTCAACCGCGGCACCATTCCGGCCGGGGTCAGGTTTCCCTGCGGCACGACCAGCGTTACCTTGTCGCCCACGTCGACGCCCAGCGCGTGGGCCAGCTCCCGGCCCAGCACAATGCCGAATTCTCCAGGCGCCAGCGAGCTGATCGAGGCCCCTTGCAGGTGTTGCACGATGTCGGAGACCTGCGGCTCCTGCGCCGGATCGATTCCCGAGATCAGCGCGCCGCGCACGGCGTCGTCGCGCACCAGCATCGCCTGCGCCTGCACCAGCGGGGCACTGGCAATCACCTCGGGGTCGCTGCGCGCCTGAGCGGCGACCGCGTTCCAATCGCGCAACGAGCCATCCATCGCTTCGATCTGCACGTGCGGGATCACGGACAGCATCCGATCGCGCACGTCACGCTGGAACCCGTTCATCACGCTCAGCACCACAATCAGCGCCATCACGCCCAGGGCAATGCCCCCGATCGAGATGGCCGAGATGAAGGATATGAAGGTGTTGCGGCGACGCGCGCGGCGGCCGGCTCGGGTGTAGCGCAGGCCGATCCGAATTTCGAACGGAATGCTCAAGATCGACCGGGCGAATGGAAGGCGGAAGCAGCCGCGATATTAGTCCACTATGGCGATGCGCCGTTGGAGGCACGACCGTTTCTTACAATCCGCATCCAGATGCGAGATCTGCTCTGGGTCCGCCACGTCGACGCCGTGGCAGCCCGCCGTTGCAGCTGATAGGAATTTACCGGATGACCCATGTGGTGCTGGTCGGCGGTGCGCTGATCTTCGAGTCGGAGTGGAATCAGGTGCCGCCCGGGTTCGTTCCGGATCGACTGGCGCGCCACCTGACGCGCGCGCCACGCCGCTGGCAGGCGCTGCAGGCCCCGTGGGCTGACGGCGCCGCGCACATCGAATGGCTGGCGGGCGCGTTCGCCGTGCCGGGAGATCCGCCCGCCTGCGCGGCCTACTCCTGGAAAGCGGCGGGCGGTCCAAGCGCATCCGACGCTGCGAACCGCGACGTCTGGTTCTGCGACCCGGTCCATCTGAGCCTGCAGCCCGAGCGCACGGTGCTGGCGCCGATCGATTCGCCTGCACTGAGCGAAGCGGAGAACCGCGAGCTGTTTCTCGACGCCGCCGACGCGGTACGCGAGCATGGCGGCCTGCTGCAGCAAACCGCTGCACGCTGGTATCTGTTTCCGAACGAGCCGTGGGAGTTGAGGACGATGCCGCTGCAAGCGGTGCTGGGCGCGTCGGTCGAGGCGCGCCTGCCGCAGGGAGCGCGTGCGGCGCACTGGCGTCGACTGTTGAACGAGGTACAGATGCGCTGGCATGCGAACCCGGTCAATCGGCGGCGCGAATCGCGCGGCCAGCAGGCCGCCAATGGCCTGTGGCTGTACGGCGGTGGCCCGTGGAGCGTGCTGCAACCGTCTCGCTTCCAGCAGGTGCACACCGACGACACGGTGGTGCTGGGCTGGCAGCAGGCTGCCGATGCTTCAAAGGGGCGAGCCCGGTCCGACTCGCTCACCGTCTGGCCACATCTGTTCGAGCCGTACTGGCGCAGGGACTGGAGCGCCTGGGCCGCAGCGTGGACCCGGCTCGACCTGGAGATCGACGCGCTGTTCAGCACATCCGCAAGCGGCCCGATGCGCTCGCTCGAGCTGGTTGCATGCGGACGCCAGGGCGCGGCCACGTTCACGCTGAGTCGAGGCGCAAGCCTGCTACCGTGGCGACGCCGCGCGCTGCGCGATTGTCTGCTGGAGTCGACCAACCATTGAAGCCGAATTCCGATCGGGCACAGGAAAGCGACGGAGCATGCCCCGCTCCCTCACCCCCGTATCTGGTCGAGCGGCCTTACGATCCGGCTGCCGCCAGTCGGCTGGCTGCGTCTGGACTGCCGGCACCGCTGGCGCGTGCGCTGGCGGCGCGCGGAATCGTCTCGCCCGCCGAGCTGCAGCCGGCGCTCGCCGAGATGCATGCGCCCGCGCTGCTGGCCCAGTGCCAGCGCGCGGCCACGCTGCTGGCCGATGCGGTCGAGCACAACGAGCGGCTGCTGATCGTGGCCGACTACGACTGCGATGGGGCCACGGCCTGTGCAGTAGGCGTGCGCGGCTTGCGGGCGATGGGAGCTACGGTCGACTACCTGGTGCCCAATCGCTTCGAGTTCGGCTACGGGCTGACCACCGAGCTGGTCGACTTGGCCGCGCAGCGCAATCCCCACTGGATCATCACAGTCGATAACGGCATCGCCAGCGTCGAAGGGGTGGAGCGTGCCAATTCGCTCGGCATCCGCGTACTGATCACGGACCATCATCTGCCTGGGGACCGCTTGCCGCCAGCCCGTGCGATCGTCAATCCGAATCAGCCGGGCTGCTCCTTTCCGTCCAAGAACCTGGCTGGCGTCGGCGTGATGTTCTATGTGCTGACCGCGCTGCGGGCCGAGCTGAGGAATCGCGGCCGCTTCGACCAGGCCACCCAGCCGCGCCTGAATCTGCTGCTCGACCTGGTGGCGCTGGGCACGGTCGCCGATCTGGTGCGCCTGGATCGCAACAACCGGGCGCTGGTCAGCGCTGGCCTGCGCAACATGCGCGGCGGGCGCCTGCAGCCCGGCGTTGCGGCGCTGTTTCAGGTCGCGGGGCGCAATGCTCCGCAGGCGCGTGCAGAAGACCTGGGCTTCTCGATCGCGCCGCGCATCAATGCGGCGGGCCGCTTGACCGACATGACGGTCGGCATCGAATGCCTGGTCTGCGACGACCATGAGCGGGCCGTCGATCTGGCACGCCAACTGGACCGCTTGAATCAGGAACGCCGCCAGATCGAGGCGCAGATGCAGCTGGATGCGATGGCCGGGATCGATGAGTCGGGCTTCGGCCAGCGGCGCTCGATCGTGCTGTTCGATCCCAAATGGCATCAGGGAATCGTCGGATTGGTCGCTTCGCGCATCAAGGATCGCTTTCACCGGCCGACCGTGGCGTTCGCCGAAGCCGGGGATGACCTGCTGCGAGGATCCGGGCGCTCGATCGACGGCGTGCACTTGCGCGATACGCTCGATCACGTGACGAAGATCAATCCCGATCTGATCGATCGCTTCGGCGGCCATGCGATGGCCGCCGGCCTGACGCTGCGACGACAGAACCTGGCGGCCTTCATCGAGGCCTTCGAAGCCGCCACCCGTGCCGGCGCCGAACCGTCGCTGTTCACGCGTTCGCTGATCACCGACGGCGGCCTGGCGGGCGCTGAAATCCGCCCCGACCTGGTCGATTCGATCGAGTCGATCGTCTGGGGCCAGGGCTTTCCCGAGCCGCTGTTCGCGAACGAGTTCGACGTGCTCGAGCAGCGCCTCCTGCAGGACCGTCACCTGCAGCTGACGCTCGCGCTGGAGCGATCCCGCTTCCCAGCCATCTGGTTCGGGCGCACCGAGTCGCTTCCAGCGCGGGCGCGCCTGGCTTATCGGCTGAAATTCGACACGTATCAGGGGCTGCGCCGGATCCGGCTGCAGATCGCCGGCGCGGCCCTCACCCCCGGCCCCTCCCCCGCAAGCGGGCGAGGGGAGTAGCAGCGCTGCGTCGGATCCGACTGCAGATCGCCGCCGCCGAGTGAACCGCGCCGATGAGTCCCTTACCCTGAGGCGCTGGGGGCCGCAGTGACCGAGGGCGGTGGAGCGAAGTCAGCGCGCCCTCTTGGGCGCGCCTGGCAGGGCGCGCCCGCTCCGGCGGCGCGAAGCGATGCTTCGCGAAACCCCGCCTCCGGCCCAACCGTGATGGCGAAGGGCGTAACGTGAGCGGAGCCGCCCTCGGTCACTGCGGCCGTGCCACGGAGTTCGGCAGGCAAATGTGCTACAGAGTTCGCCGAGCAAACGTGCTACGGAGCGCGGTAGGCAAAACAAGGACATCATTTCTTCGGAGATAATGACTAATTCTGGATGGATCGACCCATGGACGCCGAAAAGCTGAATCAGATTGCCGCAACGCTGGCCGACCTACGCAATCGGCTGTCCGACCTGCGGAGGTATCTTTGACGTCGATGGCAAGCAGAAGCGCCTGACGGAGGTGGCCGCTGGCCTCGAGCAGCCGAACATCTGGGACGACCCGAAGCGGGCCCAGGACCTCGGCCGCGAGAAAAAGACGCTGGAGGATGTGGTCGACCGGATGGGCCGCCTCGACCGCGATCATTCGGACGCAAGCGAGCTGTTCGAGCTTTCGCGCGCCGATCAGGACGGCGCGGCGCTGGCGTCGATCGACGCCGATGTGACCGCGCTGGCCCAGCAAATCGCCGACCTGGAGTTTCAGCGGATGTTCCACAACCCGCTGGATCCAAACAACTGCTTCCTGGACATCCAGGCCGGAGCCGGCGGCACCGAAGCGCAGGACTGGGCCTCGATGCTGGAGCGGATGTACCTGCGCTATGCCGAGCGCAAGCGCTTCAAGGCCGAGCTGCTGGAGGAGTCCGCCGGCGAGGTGGCCGGTATCAAGAGCGCGACGATCAAGATGAGCGGCCCGTACGCCTACGGGATGATGCGCACCGAGACCGGAGTCCACCGGCTGGTTCGCAAGTCTCCATTCGACTCGAACGCGCGCCGGCACACGTCGTTTGCCAGCGTGTTCGTCTACCCCGAGGTCGACGACACGATGGAAGTCGAGATCAATCCGGCCGACCTGCGGATCGACGTGTACCGCGCCTCAGGGGCCGGTGGCCAGCACGTGAACAAAACCGAGTCGGCGGTGCGGATCACGCATCTTCCAACCGGCATCGTGGTGCAAAGCCAGAACGACCGCTCGCAGCACCGCAACCGCGCCGAGTGCATGGCGATGCTCAAGTCGCGCCTGTTCGAGCTGGAGATGCGCAAGCGCCTGGCCGAACAATCCAAGCTCGAGGAGTCGAAGACCGACGTCGCGTGGGGCCATCAGATCCGCTCTTACGTGCTGGACCAGTCGCGCATCAAAGACCTGCGCACCAACGTCGAGATCGGCAACACGCAGGCCGTGCTGGACGGCGATTTGGACGACTTCATCACTGCGAGCCTGAAACAAGGCGTCTGATCGATCTCCATGTCCGAACCGAATCCGCGCGACGGCGAGGCCGTCAATCCAATCGTGGCCGAGCGCCGCGCCAAGCTCGAGCGGCTGCGCCAGCTCGGGCCCGCCTACCCCAACGACTTCGTCCGCACCGAGCACGCGGCCGATCTTCAAGCCCGCTACGAGCACGCGACACGAGACGAGCTGGCCGCCACGCCGGTGAGCGTCGCGGTGGCCGGGCGCTTGATGCTCAAGCGCCTGCAGGGCAAGGTGAGCTTCGCCACGCTGCAGGACGGATCCGGGCGGATCCAGCTGTTCGTGGCGGATGACGACACCGGCGCCGAGGCGCATGAAGCTTTCCGCCACTGGGACATCGGCGACATCATCGGCGCGCGCGGCGTGCTGTTCCGGACCAACCGCGGCGAGCTGTCCGTACGCTGCAAGCAGCTGCGGCTGCTGGCCAAAGCGCTGCGCCCGCTGCCCGACAAGTTCCACGGGCTGGCCGACCAAGAGATGCGCACCCGTCAGCGCTATGTCGACTTGATCGTGAACGAGTCGACGCGCCGGGTCTTTCAAGTGCGAGCGCGCGCGGTGGCGGAGCTGCGGCGCCTGATGACCGAGCAGGGTTTCCTGGAGGTCGAAACCCCGATGCTGCAGCCGATTCCCGGTGGAGCGGCTGCGCGCCCGTTCATCACGCACCATCACGCGCTCGACATCGACATGTACCTGCGGATCGCGCCGGAGCTGTATCTGAAGCGCCTGGTGGTGGGCGGTTTCGAGCGGGTGTTCGAGATCAACCGCAATTTTCGCAACGAAGGCATCAGCCCGCGGCACAACCCGGAATTCACGATGCTCGAGTTCTACGCGGCCTACCAGGATGTGCGGTGGATGATGGATTTCACCGAACAGCTGCTGCGTCAGACCGCGCTGGCGGCCACCGGCTCGGCCACGCTGACCTACCAGGGTCAGACGATTGACCTGGCACCCGCCTTCGAGCGGCTGACGGCGGTTGAAGCGATCCGTCGCCACCGGCCCGATGCGTCCCTGGCGCAGCTGTCCGACCCGGCGTGGCTGCGCGCCGAGCTGGCGCGCGTCGGCGTGCAGACCTCACCTGCAGCCGGCACCGGCACCCTTCAGTTGGCGCTGTTCGACCAGACGGCCGAATCCAAGCTGGTCCAGCCAACCTTCATCATCGACTACCCGGTCGAGGTTTCGCCGCTGGCTCGAGCCTCCGATCAGAGGCCCGAAATCGCGGATCGATTCGAGCTGTTCATTGCGGGGCGTGAGACGGCCAACGGATTCTCGGAGTTGAACGATCCGGACGACCAGGCCGAGCGGTTCCGTCGGCAGGCGGAGGCCAAGGCAGCGGGCGACGAGGAAGCGATGTATTACGACGCCGACTACATCCGCGCGCTCGAATACGGCATGCCGCCCGCAGCTGGCTGTGGGATCGGCGTGGACCGCTTCGTGATGCTGCTGGCCGACGTGCCAAGCATCCGCGACGTGATCCTGTTTCCTCACCTGCGCCCCGAGGAGGACCTCGCCTGAATGGTCGTCGCAGCCGATCGTCTCGAGCGGCTGTGGCAGGCCTGCCAGGGGCACGCGAACCAGCCGATCCCACCACACCGGCTGCCTTTGGTGCTGGACGGCCAAAGCTGTGGCTGGCTGGAGCCGGATACGGCGCGCTGCCTTGTAAGGCCTCCGACCCAATTCGAGCTGAGCGGTGGCCGCCTGAGCCTCGCGTTCGATGCGCACGATCTGCCGGCCCGCTCGGCCGCAATGCAGCGGGCGGCCCGACGCCTGCACGAGGCGGGGATCGTGCGCGAGTGGCGCTCCGAGCTGCTCGACATCATGGGGAGCGACGGCGGTCCACTGGCCACGATCGAACGCGGCGCCTGCCGACCCCTGGGCATCGAGACGTACTCGGTGCAGCTCAATGGCTTTCGTCCCGATGGCGCGCTGCTGGCCGCGCAGCGCGCGGCGCATAAATCGAGCGATCCGAACCGCTGGGACAACCTGGCCGGCGGGATGATCGCCGCTGGCGAACACGACCACGAAGCGCTGGAGCGCGAGGCCTACGAGGAATCCGGCCTGCAGATCTCGGGCTTGCCGATCATCCGGGGCGCCCGCCTGCGCGTGCAGCGGATCGTGACTGAAGGGTTGATGATCGAGACGGTCCAGATCTTCGATGTTGAACTGCCGGCGGACTTCGTTCCGACCAACATGGACGGCGAAGTGGCAGCCTTTGAGTTCCGTTCAGTCGAGGCAACCGTCGACGCGATCGAGCGCGGCGACTTCACGCTGCAGGCTTCGATGGCGATCCTGGACGCCCTGCGCCGTCGCCGCGGATCGCCTGGGGGCACTGTGCGCGCTTGACGAGGCTACTAATGGCCGTTAGTGTAACGTCTCATACAGAGCTATTACGGTGTCATCGGCGTGTTGCACTCGAGATTCGACCAGTTCCGCAAGACCAACCTCGGTATCCAGCTCGAAGCGGTCTGCGCCGATCGATCGCGGTACGCGGAGTTTGCCGCCCTGGCCCGCGCACGAGTGCCTTCGATCATCGCGATCACCCACGAGCTCAGCGAGAAGTTCCCGGAGCTCGCTGACGACACCACCGCTCGCCAGTTCTGCGGCGCGATGGTCGCTGAAGTGATGCGCTCGCTTGGGCACGAGGTGGTTCAGGCTCGCGGGCGGGCGGACGGACGGCTGTTTACCTACGGTGCGGTGTTCAGCCCCCTGCCCCTGCAGCGGTCGTTCCCGCACCTGGTGGAGGCGCTGGACCGCTTTCCCGCGAAGCTCGCTGCCGCCGTCGCGTCCTTTCCGAAGCCGCTGTGGACGACGCGGCCGGCCGGCACCGGCTTCGCGTTGGTCGAGCACGTGTGCCACCTGCGCGATCTGGACGCTGTGTATGCGGCGCGAACGCGCGCGGTGCTCGCGCGGGACCTGCCGTCGCTGCCGTCGGTCGACGGTACCGCGTGGGCGGCGCAACGCGGCTACTTGAAGGCGAAGCTGGATCCGGCGCTGGTCGCGTTTCGCCGTCTGCGCCGGCGCTTGAGCGCACGCTTGAGCGCCGTCACGGAGCGGGAGCGTAGGCGGTGTGGACTGCGCGACGGCGTGCGCCGAATGAGCGTCGAGGATCTGGTGCGTGAGATGGTCGAGCACGACCAGACCCACGCGCTGGAGCTCGAAGAATTGCTGAGCGAATTGCAGCGATGAATGAGCAGCTTTCCTATCGGGAGGGCAGCATGATTCGGATCCACAGGATCGGCAAAAACCTGCTCGGCGCGGCCATCGCGCTGATGATCGTCACTGCGGCCCGGGCCGCGCACGCGGCGCCCATGAGCGTAGGAGGCCAGACCGCATTGGCGCTCGGTGCTCTGGTCGCGGAGCATTCACCGTCCCTGGGCAGCGTTCAAAAGCGCACGATCCAGCGCATCTTCAACGGCGATCAGACCGGCCCGTTTCCGACCACCCAGCCGATCACGGTCCAGGCGGATTCGATCCTATGCCGCGTGTCCAACGTTCAGATCGCGGTCCGCTCCTGCGTCCTCACGTTCGGCAGTCACTCGCACAAGCTGACCGGCCGCGCGGCACACGAGCTCTATGCGACGCTGGTCGAGGTCGGCAACCCCTCGAGCGGGGCGGCCGGAACGATCTTCGAGAGCCTGGCGCAGCTCAGTTGCACCATCGACCCGCAAGCCCTGAAGCAAAGCGGCGGAGGCGGTGCCAGCTGCACGTTCACACCCACGCCTTGATCTCTTGCGGATGGCATCACCCGAATTCGATGCAGCGCCTTACGCTGCGCAAGCCGCTGCCTTCTTCCCAATTCGCCGCTTGGATGGTCCGCAAAGGAGCGGTTTTCGACCTTTCGCGTGCACCTCCGAAACCGGCCGCGTTTTTTCGTTCGCGACCCGTAGCGGCTCTTAGGGTTAGAAAAGCAGACTTTCGGGCATTTCGGATTCCTGCAAGACGGAGGGCCTTACCCCGTGGGGGGTGAACCGCCCGTTCAGCAATTGATACGGCACTATCACGCAGCCTGACGTAGCAATGGCTTCCTCCGATACTTGTATTCGATCACGTGGATTCCAAACCAGGACTGGGTGCCTTCGACGCCAATAACGTCTCCAGATTCGATGGCCTGGAATGCTTCCTCCGAAACACAAATCTTCCCGAACCAATATTCCTTAAGTTCTTTGGGAAAGATTCGGTAGCAATGGTCGAATCTCGAACTCTCGCGCTCGGTTCTGGAGACGGTGAGCGACGCCCGATAGGGTTCGCCGAATACCTTCATCAGTACGCAAGGTGCGCACACAACAAACGGAACGTAACCCATCGTACCGATGACAAATAGCGGCACGCCCAGGTACGCCGAGAACGTAGGAAATGGCAACTTCTTCGCGCGCGCCCAGGCCAGCAACGGTTGGCCCGATTTCGTTGTGATCATGCGATATGAAGCGACATACGCGGCCACGCCCACAGTGAGTGCTGGCCAAAGAAATGCTTGGTAGTAGTTTGGGCTGACAAAGTAACCGGGGTCCCCCAAGAAATACCAGATCCCGACGACCGATGAGCTAAGAAACCACACCGCGAGAACGCGTTGCCAGAGTTGCAAGTCGCGCCATCGGGACGGCGTTTCCTCGGTGGGCTTGACGGCTTGCATCGACGTTGACCTCTCCGACGGACTTCAATTAGCTCGAAGCTCAGTCAAACAGGGTCGATTGACGGCTTCAAATAACGTAACGGAGCAGCGTCTGCCCATGTCTTCTTTTTGGGGAACAAGCCGGAGACCGGTATTGGCCGGGAAGGAAATTTCCGCAGATCAGCTCCATGCAGCGCGGATTTGTCGCTACCGGGCGGACACCGGTCATGACTAGGCCCCGCTACGATCGGCATTTTGGACCGGCCCCACCCGACGAGCAATTCCTCGCTGCGCTCAATTTCGCTGTAGGCGTACGATGGTCGGACTTCCATTAGTCGGCGACGTAATCCAATAATGGATCGACGAGCATTCATCGCCAGCGCCGCGGGCGGCCTCGTCACACTGGCCATCATTTCGCGGAACCCTGCCAATGCAAGAACTATCGACATTCCGCTTATATCTTCTACGAGCCGCATACCTGGTGATTGCAGTGGGGCTTGCCTTAATGATCTGGCCTAGATTGATCCATCACACCAATGATTGGGCCCTACAGAATGGTGACGTCTTTGGGTTGCTGGCGGGAATACAGGTACTGGCCATGCTGGGGATTCGATATCCAGTGAAAATGATCCCTCTCCTTCTGTTTGAACTGACGTGGAAGTCGATCTGGCTGTTAGCAATCGCGCTGCCGCTATGGCAGGCCGACCACCTTGATGCGGGGACGAGAGAGTCAATCAAGGCCTGCGGCTTCGGCGTGGTCATTTGTTTGGTCGCACTGCCTTGGCCTTACGTGTTTCGCACGTACATTCAGGCACGTGGGGATCGATGGCATATGAGAGCGGCCTAGTGCATGCGGGCGCCCAACAACCCATCCGACTCGAGGATCAAGAAACCATCGCACGCAGGGTAAAACCCACGACCGCGGACACCGCGAGGAACAGGGCCGTCGAGACGATGTAGGCGGACCAGAACTGCTGGGGCGCCGTATCCCGCCTGACCGGATCGAAGCCGACCCGGATTTGACCGCTAAGCAGCGGGTATGCAATGACCACGGCCGCAATGAACAGCCACAGGCCGATGACTGAGTAGATGACCGTTCTGGGAGTCATGCCCGTCAGTCCGCCTCGTCGATCCACGCCATCTGGATCGCTTCCAGGATCTTCTCACCCGAGCGCTTCGGATCGTCGTCGAAGCCCGGCAGTTCGCACACCCAGTCGTGCAGATCGGTGAATCGGACCGTCTTCGGATCGACATCCGGAAAGCGTTCGGCGAGCGCCTGCGCGATCTGGCTGGTATCGGTCCATTTCATCAGCAGCCACCTCCCCTCAAGTCGCAGCTCAACGCTTTTCTTTGACCTGATTGATCGAGTAGCGCGGAATCTCGATCACCACGTCGCGATTGGCCATTTTGGCCTGGCACGACAGGCGCGACTTGGGGGTCAGCCCCCACGCTCGATCGAGCAGATCGTCCTCTTCGTCGGTCGACGGCGGCAGCGACTCGAACCCCTCGCGCACGATCACGTGACAGGTTGTGCAGGCGCAGGACAGCTCGCAGGCGTGCTCGATTTCCACGCCCTGGTCCAGCAGCGTACGGCAGATGCTTTGCCCAACCGGTGCGTCGACGGTGGCCCCGTCCGGGCAGATTTCCGGGTGAGGAAGCACGCGAATGGTGGGCATCAGCGAGCCAGCACGTCGTCGATCCGGCTCCCGGCCAGCGCGTTGCGAATCGACCGATTCATGCGACGCGCGGCAAACTCCTCGGTTGCGCGCGTCAGATCAGCGGTTGCACTCTTCAGCAGATCGGCGTCGGAGTTGTCGAGCAACGCCGACAGCGCTGCGAGCGACTCGTCGATGTCCGCGCGCTCCGCCGCGTCCAGCAGGTCGGCATCGGCGGCAAGCGCCGCCCGCGTCGTTTCGACCAGGCGCCGCCCGTCGACCTGCAGTTCGCGCAGCTGCCGCAGGTGCTGATCGTCGCGGGCATGCCGGATCGAATCGGTCAGCATCGAAGCGACCTGCTCGTCGGACAGACCGTAGGAAGGTTGCACCATCACCGCGGCCTCGACTCCCGAGATCATCTCGCGCGCGGAAACCGACAGCAGGCCATCGGCATCGACCTGAAAACTCACGCGTACGCGCGCCGCACCGGCGACCATCGGAGGAATGCCTCGCAGCTCGAAGCGGGCCAGCGAACGGCAGTCCGCCACCAGCTCGCGCTCGCCCTGCACGACATGGATCGCCATCGCCGACTGGCCGTCCTTGAACGTCGTGAACTCCTGTGCGCGCGCGACCGGAATCGTCGAATTGCGCGGTATCAGGCGTTCGACCAGGCCACCCATCGTCTCCAGACCCAGCGACAGTGGAATCACGTCGAGCAGCAGCCAGTCGTCGCCAGGGGCACGGTTCCCCGCCAGTAGGTTTGCCTGGATGGCAGCGCCCAGCGCCACCACCTGGTCCGGGTCCAGGTCGATCAGGGGGGGCTGCGCGAATAATTCGGCCACCGCCCGGCGCACATGCGGCATCCGTGTGGCACCCCCGACCAGCACCACGCCCGTGATCTGCGACACGGACAGCCCTGCG
>Ga0210394_10002569_pt1 | contig 24621 bp, 20 predicted proteins | sample IncBWC12MmetaG_FD_160121 | JGI IMG/M metagenome (GOLD analysis project Ga0210394, IMG submission 160121) | Forest soil microbial communities from Barre Woods Harvard Forest LTER site, Petersham, Massachusetts, United States - Inc-BW-C-12-M | ecosystem: Environmental > Terrestrial > Soil >... | reverse complement strand
GCTGCTCGGCCTGAGCGAGCCGCAGATCGCAAACGCCATCGCCATGGCAGCAGCCAGTGATGCTTCCTTCGCCGTCATACGAGCGAAGCCGCTATCGCAATGGAAAGGTCTCGCCTCGGCGCAATCTGCGCTTGGCGCGATGAACGCGCTGTTTCTTGCTCGTCACGGCGTGGAGGGGCCGCTGCAGGTGATAGAGGGCCCCAACGGCATCGACAACCTGCTGCACATGCAGATACGCATCGACTGGGACAAGCAAGGTTACGAGGGAGTTTTGCAGAGCACCGTCAAAAAGTACAACTCCATGATCCACACGCAGTCCGCGGTCCATTGCATGGTCGAACTCGTCAGACAGAACAAACTCGACCCCGGCAAGGTGGTTTCGATCGAGGCCGACGTGATCCGGATCGCCTACGATTTTGCCGGCGGCGGCCTCTACGGCGTGGACAAGGTCATCCGGACCAAGGAACAGGCGGATCACAGCCTGCCATATCTGCTCGCGGTGGCGTTGCTTGACGGCGATGTGATGCCGGCGCAATTCGCGCCGGACCGTATCATGCGCGCCGATGTGCAGCAGCTCCTCAAGAAGGTTTCGGTCCGGCCGGATCAGGAATTCACCGAGCAATATCCTGCGAAGATGCCCGCCAGGATTACCGTCCGGCTACAGGACGGAAAGGTGATCGAGCATGAAGTTCAGGATTTTCCGGGCCTCGCCTCCCATCCGTTCACTTGGGAAGACTCCGTCGAGAAGTTCGACAGGCTCGTCACCGGACGCGTCGATGGGGGACTCTCTCGCGAGATCAAGGATGCCGTGCGTTCGCTCGAAAACATCCAGGTTAGGGACCTGATGCAACTGCTCTGGCGCGCGACTAGCGGTAAGCGGAAGACACTAGATAAAAGTGCTGCCTGAATGCTGCATGTGTCGGGATATCGCCTCATGAAACTACCCCACATGAGAGTCGTTCACTGGAAATACCTCCAACTGCAAAGGAGAATCTCTATGGACCGTCGCACCTTTGTGGGCACGCTGGCCGCAGCTGGCGCCGCCCTTCCGCTGCTCAACCAAGTCGCCAGCGCCCAGACGTCCCTGAAAACAAAGAATGTTGTTTTCGTCCATGGACTGTTTGCTGACGGTTCCTCCTGGTCGAAGGTCATTCCTCGCCTCCAGGAGAAGGGCATTAATTGCACCAGCGTGCAGAATCCTCTGACCTCGCTGCAGGAGGCGTCGGAGGCCGCGCGGCGGGCGATCGCATTGCAGCCGGGCCCGACGGTGCTCGTTGGCCACTCGTTCTCCGGAATGATCGTGACGGAGGTTGGGGTGGACCCGAAGATCACCGCGCTTGTCTACGTCGCCGCGCGGGCACCCGATGCCGGTGAGGACTATGCGGCACTGGCGAAGAACTACCCGGCGCCGCCTGCCTCAGCCGGCGTTGTGTTCAACGACGATTGGGGCCAGTTGACCGAGGAGGCTTTCCTGCACGACTTCGCGGGCGACCTGCCGAAGGAAGAGGCACGCGTCCTCTACGCGGTTCAGCAGCCCTTTAAGAAGTCGCTGAACGCAGACAAGACAACGAACGCTGCCTGGCACACCAAGCCCACCTTCTACGCCGTGTCCACCGAGGACCGGACGATCAACCCCGACCTCGAGCGTTTCATGGCCAAGCGGATGGGTGCGAAGACGATCGAAGTCAAGTCGAGCCACCTGTCGCTGATCTCACACCCTGATGCGATCACGGACCTGATCCTGCAGGCGCTCGCCGTCTGAGCGGATCACGGTCGATCTCAATGTGCGGGCGTTACCGGCGGTTTAGGAATGCGAGATGATTCTGCTGTGCGCAACTTTACATGATGTTTCAAGCTTCGCCGCAATGGCTGCGACTTCCAAACCGCCGATTGTCTTCCGACCAACCAAAGGAGCACCACCATGAGTACGTTCACGACCAAAGACAGCACACAGATTTATTACAAAGACTGGGGCACCGGACAGCCGGTGGTCTTCAGCCACGGCTGGCCGCTCTCTGCGGATGCCTTCGAAGACCAGATGTTCTTTCTCGCTTCGCACGGATATCGCTGCATCGCGCATGACCGCCGCGGCCACGGACGTTCCGGTCAGCCGTGGACCGGAAATTACATGGATACTTACGCCGACGACCTTGCCGAGCTCGTCAAGAAGCTCGATCTGAAAAATGCGGTCCACGTCGGTCACTCCACCGGGGGCGGCGAAGTCGCGCGGTATATTGCCCGGCACGGCACCAAGCGCGTGGCCAAGGCAGTGCTGATCGCCTCAGTGCCACCGCTCATGCTTAAGACACCAGGCAATCCAGGTGGCACGCCGATCGAAGTGTTCGATGGGCTGCGCGCGAACGTTCAGGCCGACCGCTCCCAATTCTGGAAAGACCTTAGCCTACCTTTCTACGGCTACAACCGCCCCGGCGCGAAGGTCTCGGAAGGAGTGCGCGAGTCATTCTGGCTGCAAGGCATGATGGCGGGCTTTCCTGCCGCGTACTTTTGCATCAAGGCATTCTCCGAGACAGATCAAACCGAGGACCTGAAGAAGTTCGACGTTCCGACGCTCATCATGCAGGGCGATGACGATCAAATCGTGCCGTTCGCCGATGCCGGCCAACTCCAGGCCAAGCTCGTCAAGGGCGCGATACTTAAGGTCTACAAAGGGGCCCCGCACGGCCTGTGCACAACGATCAAGGACCAAGTGAACGCCGACCTACTCGCGTTCGTCGAGCGCAAGGAAGCGCGGCGGGCCGCGTAACTCCGCGAGTACAGCCGCCAGCAGGATATTGAGCGCGCCCGAAATAGCCCGAACAGGCGCGCAGTACGTGAAAACGAAGAATTTTCACTGGCACATGTCTGGAATTGGATGCATGGGGCAGGGACGTGTACGCGCAGATGGTTTGCACGCTAGTTGTCCTTTCGTCGCAATCCCGCAATGTTAGGCACATGTTAGATGCCTTCTCTTAAGGGGGTTCCGTCGATGGAGGTAGATTAATTGATCGCGATCGTCGCACAATCCGGCTTGCCTCCTGTGCCACAGGCGGTGGTGCAGGCTTTGACACGTGCGGCGATCTTTATTGTCGCGACGGTCAACTCTGGCGGCGCTAGTCGTGAGGCGGTCCGGTCGTTTTGCGGCGACCTGCCGGCGCTGTTACGTGCCGTTGGTTTCCGCGATATCGAGGGAGACCTTTCCTGCGTGATGGGGATTGGATCCGACGCCTGGGACAGGCTTTTCGGTCGACCGCGGCCGGCGGAGCTGCATCCTTTTCGGGAATTCAAGGCCGGCTCGCGCCATGCCGTCGCCACGCCCGGCGATCTCCTGTTTCACATTCGCGCCAAGCGCATGGATCTCTGTTTCGAGCTGGCAACGCAAATCATGGCCCGGCTCGGCGACGCCATCGCAGTGGTCGATGAAGTGCATGGCTTTCGCTATTTCGACGACCGCGATCTTATCGGCTTCGTCGACGGCACGGAGAACCCGACGGCGCAGACGGCGAGCGACGCCGTTTATCTGGGCACCGAAGATGCCTTCTTCACCGGCGGCAGCTACGTGATCGTGCAAAAATATCTGCACGACGTTGCCGGCTGGAACGCGCTCTCCACCGAAGCCCAGGAGCGCATTATCGGGCGCACCAAGCTTTCCGACATCGAGCTCGACGACGCGGTGAAGGCGACATGCGCCCACAACGCGCTGACGACCATCGTCGAGGACGGCAAGGAAATCAAAATCGTCCGCGACAACATGCCGTTCGGCCGCGTCGGCGACCAGGAATTCGGCACTTATTTCATCGGCTACGCGCGCTCGCCGCGAACCATCGAGCAGATGTTGGAAAATATGTTCGTCGGCCGTCCGCCCGGCAATTACGACCGTTTGCTCGATTTCAGCGTCGCCAAGACCGGCAACCTGTTTTTCGTGCCGTCGGCGACTTTCTTGGAAAACGTCGGCGACGAGGCGCCGCCGGCCGGTCAAGATCCTTCGGACGCGCCCGCCGCTGCGGCGCCACAGCCGGCGCAAAAGCGCGACGGTTCGCTCGGTATCGGTTCGCTTAAGGGAGACAACGGCTCATGAACAACCTTCACCGCGAGCTTGCCCCGATATCCGACGCCGCCTGGTCTCAGATCGAGGAGGAAACCTCGCGCACCTTCAAGCGCTACCTCGCCGGCAGGCGCGTCGTCGATTTGCAGGGTCCAAGCGGCGTCGCTACCCCCGCCATCGGCACCGGCCATGTGCGCAATGTCGCAGCGCCGGGAGCCGGAGTGCTTGCCCGGCAGCGCGAGGTCAAGGCGCTCGTCGAACTTCGCGTTCCCTTCGAGCTCGATCGCCAGCAGATCGACGACGTGGAGCGCGGCGCCAACGATTCGGATTGGCAGCCGGCTAAAGATGCGGCGCGGCTTTTGGCCTTTGCCGAAGACCGGGCGATCTTCGAAGGCTTTGCGGCCGCCGGCATCAGCGGCATCCGCGAGGGGACCAGCAATCCGGTGAAGCCGCTTCCGGCCGACATCCGCGCTTATCCGGACGCCATCGCGCACGCGCTCAGCCAGTTGCGCCTCGCCGGCGTCAATGGCCCCTATTCGGTGTTGCTCAGTGCCGACGCCTATACGGGGCTGAGCGAGACCAGCGACCACGGCTATCCGGTCATGGAGCACATCAAGCGGCTCGTCGACGGACACATCATCTGGGCGCCGGCGATTTCCGGCGCATTTGTGCTCACGACCCGCGGCGGCGATTTCGGACTGTATATCGGCGAGGATGTATCGATCGGGTACCTCAGCCATGACGATAAGAATGTCCGGCTTTACCTCGAGGAGACGTTTACCTTCCTCTTGCTGACGACGGAGGCGTCAGTTGCGCTGACGACCGCCGAAACCAAGGCTGGCACCAATACGCGAAAATGATCAGCACGATCGGCGCCAGTGGCGCGCAACACCAAGGCCGAATGAGCCTTTCCGCCAATATTGGCAGCTCTTTCAGCCCTCTCAGCGCGTTGCGTTCAGCTTCGGCATGAACCGTGTCCGTGCATGTCCCTACATATGCATGCCATTCCAACGTGGCGGACTGGAGTGAAGGGGTGTTGCGTCGACCGGTTGAGTCCACCCCCCGAAAGCAGTCGCTGGACCTTGTCCGCGCGCTCTAGCCTATCCCCAACATCACACACCGAGAGCGAACGAGATTCATCGGACGTCGCCTTGTGCGTATTTAGCGACTGCGGACCCCGCGCGGCTGCAACTGAGGTCTTCCAACAGCAGTGCGGCGGCCCGCAAGTCGGCGGTATCGAAACCTTCCGCAAAACGGTCGTATATCGGTGACAGAAGAGCCAGCGCTTCGTCGACGCGGCTCCGCAGCCGCCAGTGCTTCGCGAGTTCACAGGCCACCCGCAACTCCCACGACAGCGCAGATTGGCGCCTGGCCTCGGTGAGTGCTGCAAGGAGCGAGGATTCGCCGGAATCAAAATCTCCAGACAAGATGCTGATCGAGCCTTTAATTCGCAGCAGTTCGGGCATATACGCGAGGTCACCGGCCCGCACGGTCTCATCCATCGCGAGATCGATTGAGCTCAATGCGGAACCAATATCGGCATTTGCCGCCAGTCCTATAGCGCAGAAGCCCCGAAAAACCGACGCCGTAATCTGATAGTTGGTATCCTGCAGCGATCGGATGCTTGTACTCAGAAGTGGGACACCGTCCGTAGCTCTACCCTCTATGGTGGCGAGTGCGCCTTGCCAACCCTGTCCAAGGGCCAGCGTCGGCCCGAGCCCATGGCGTCTCGCCAGGTCGATCAAGAGGTTTATGATCTCTTCCGCGATTGTGTTGTCGCCGCGCCATAGGTGAACCGGAATGGTCCAGGCCAGTGCCGTCGTGTACGACATCATGTTGCCCCCGACCTGCCCTTCGGACACAACGTCGCGTGCCGTACGGAAAGCCGCGTCACAGTGACCCTCCAGCCACAGGATGCGCGCAAGCGTACAGAGCGCGTTGATGCGGAAATTGATGCCAAAGCGGCGGACGTTTACTAGGTGAGCGGTCGGCCTACTTTTGGCGATGAGCTCCAGATAACCGCGGGCAATAGTATGCTGCCCACTGAAATGATATGAAAGTCCCATCATGCAATGGGCCGCCGACGCGGCCTCCGAGTCTGTCAAGGTCTTGGCAATAGCATCGGCGCGGCGCGCCGTTGCAAACGCTTCGTCGAAATTGCGCATCCTCAGGTACGTCACGTGAAGGATTTCGTGCAGCTGAAGCTGGGAACGCGCGTCGTTGATCCGTTCGGCGATCGCCAGCGCGCGGCCAAGCGCCGACAACGCGTCCGATCCGTTCCCTTTCGTAGAGATCAACGAAACGCCATAAGCCGTTTGCAACATCATTTCACGTCGCGTGTTACGATCATCGGCGCCCAACGCTCCGATCGCCCGCTCCGTCCAGAGTCGGGATTCCGTCAACAGGGAAAGTTCGAGGAGCAAAGGAGCAGCGGCCGCGGCGAGCGCGGTACCGAGATCATACGTGTCGGCCGAAGAGAACACCCAGCTCAGCGCGGAGCGAAGGTCGCCAACGTATATGCTGTACTCCGCTAGTCCTTCAGGCACTTGACATGCCGCGGATCGAGCTTCGGCTTTCTCCAGGACATCCCGATAATAATCGGCATGGCGGCGCGCGGTTACGTCCGCTTCGCCGCTATCGGTCAGCTTGATGCGAGCGTAGGCGCGCGTGATGTCGAGGAGCCGGTAGCGTGTGTGCGTAGCGTCGGGCTCCCTGGCGACCAGGGACTTCGCCACCAAATTGGCGATGACGTCGAATGTAACGGACGCATGGTCGTCCGGAGCAGAAATTGCACGCGCTGCGTCCAACACAAACACACCTGCGAAGACTGAGAGGCGGCGTAAAACGACGCGCTCATTCTCCGCCAGAAGATCATAGCTCCAGTCCAGAGTGGCTGACAGTGTCTGATGGCGCGGCTGCGCGGTGCGTCTACCGCGGATCGACAGCGGCGATTGATCATCGAGAAGCGTTGAGATGCCGCCGATTCCGTGCGCATCCACTCGACCTGCGACGAGCTCGATCGCCAAGGGGATACCTTCGAGGCGGCGGCAGATCTCACCCACGAGCCGGGCGTTTGATTCGTCCAGTGCGAAGTTTGCGGTAGCGGCGGCACGTTCGACAAAAAGCTGAACGGCTGAATATGACAGCGCTTGCGTCGCATCAAGTGGTGATTCCGCCGTCGGTATTTCCAGCGGCGCCAGTCGATGAACGTGTTCGCCATCGACGCCGAGAGTTTCACGGCTTGTCGTCAGAATGTGAACGTCGGGGGCCTCCTGGAAAACCTGATCGAGGAGCATGGACACGTCGTCGATCACGCGCTCGCAACAGTCGAGGATCACGAGAAGGCGCTTGTCGCGCAGATATGCAATGATGGTTGGAAGCAGATCTTCCGAGCGTACAAAAAGCCCAAGCGACGATGCTATGACGCTCGGAACGAGACGCGCGTCCTGCACAGACGTCAGATCGATAAAGCGGACCGCGGTGCCGAAAGAAGGCAGCAGTTTGTGAGCGACGGCTATGGCCACTGTGGTCTTGCCGATTCCACCCGGTCCCACAATAGTGACAAATCGTTTCTCGACAACGGATCGGGCGAGCTTGGCGACGAACTCATCACGGCCGATCGTGCGTCGGAGACGCGGGAGCGAGGAACGCGACGAGTTGGGGTCGACTTGAACAGGCGACGCTTGCAGCGAGGCCGACGATCGTTCATGGGCGCCAGTGAAGCAATAGCCTCGGCACGGAACATTCGTTACGTATCTGGCATCGCCGTCGCCGAGCGCCTTGCGCAGCTTGGCGATATGGACTCGAAGGGCGACTTCCTCAACCGACACACCCTGCCAGACACGCGCCAGCAACTCCGATTTGGTTACAACTTTGCCGGCGCGCTCGACCAGCACCACCAGAATATCGAGTGCTCGCCCGCCCAGGTGGATGGGAACACCATCCTTCTCGATCAACCGTTCCGCTGGAAAAAGACGGAACGGACCAAACGAGATCACGGAGTGTTCCGGCTCGGACTCGCTCGTCGTCCCTGATTGAATCACAAAGGCTTCATGTTCCGGCAAGGGCATCGGAATGTTGCGCTCCCTGCTAGCTAATACTACCGCCCAACAGCCGTGAAGGATGGCACAAAGCCGCCCTTTTTGTAAAATCCGGCGCAAAACCGGAATTCATAATATCGCCTTTTCGCCACGGCGTTGAGCGCCCGTAACAACCCCGTAACAACAAATCACATCCCTTCACTGGCAAACCTAATACGGGAATGGGAGGCTCAAGATCGGTTGCTCAACACTGCAAAGGAGAATGGTCATGACACAGCAGATTAAGAACGTGGTCTTGGTGCATGGAGCTTTCGCGGACGGTTCCGGCTGGCTAGCCGTCGCCAAAATCCTCAAGGCTGATGGATACAAAGTATCAGTGGTGCAGCACCCCGAGACTTCTTACGCCGAGGATCAGAAGTACACGAAGGCTGCAATCGACGCTATGGACGGGCCGGTCGTTTTGGTGGGCCACAGTTATGGTGGGTCCGTCATCACCGAGGCCGGCAATCATCCAAAGGTTGCGGCGCTTGTCTATATTGCCGCGTTCGCGCTCGACGCTGGCGAAAGCTGTGCCACGATCGAACAAGGCCTGCCGCAAGCCTCAAAGGCATTCAAGCCGGATAGCAACGGCAACTGGTGGATCGACCCGGTGCATTTCGTGGCCGATTTCGCAGCGGACATTCCGCGAGCTGATGCGGAGTTCATGGCTATATCGCAGGTGCCGATCTCCACCGACGCGTTCACCCATAAAGTCACGTCGCCTGCGTGGAAGACCAAACCCACCTGGTACATGGTGGCCACCGCAGACCGATCGATCAATCCGGATCAGGAGCGCATGATGGCGAAGCGCGCCAAGGCCAAGACAATCGAGGTGGATTCTAGCCATGTGGCCTACATGTCTCACCCAAAGGAAACAGTCAAAATGATCGAAGAGGCCGCCGCCAACGCGTATGCCAATCAGGGACACCGCGTCGCGGCGCGAGCGTAGACCGACTCTTCCTCCGCGCCGCACGCTGAGTTGGCAGCAATCGCACTTTGGACTGCTGTCAGCTCGCGGCGATTCATCGACTAATCAGCGAGGCGGCAATCAATCGGGAGAGCAATATGGAAAATCAAACCCTCGTCCACTCCCCGGATGGAACATTCCGAGCTTACATTTCGCGGCCCGCCAAATTACCCGCGCCGACGGTGGTCGTTCTCCAGGAATTGTTTGGCGTCAACGCCGACATCCGAGCGACCTGCGATGAGCTGGCGGCCCAAGGGTTCATCACGATCGCGCCTGACCTATACTGGCGGCTAGAGCCTGGGATCGATCTCAATGTAAGGTCCGAAGCTGACTGGCAACACGGTCTGCGACTGAATACGGCGTTTGATCGCGATACGGGCGCGAAAGATATCATGGAAACTGTCCGAACCGCTGTTGAGTTGCCAGAGTCGACCGGAAAGATTGCCCTGCAGGGGTACTGCATCGGTGGATTGATGGCCTTTATCACGGCCGCCCGCTATGAGGTCGACGCCGCCGTTTGCTATCATGGCGGCGATACGGAAAAATACCTTGGCGAGGTTGGCGGGTTGCACGCTCCCTTGCTGATGCACCTCGGCGAGGAGGACGAATTCATCTCAAAGACGGCGCAAGCTGAGATCAAAGCGGCGCTCGCAAAAAAGCCGAACGCGACCGTTTACAGCTATCCGGGTCAGCGTCACGCCTTCTCTCGGCATAATGGACTGCACTACAATGCCGCGGCGGCAGCGCTCGCCAACGTGCGGACGAGCGAATTTCTGCATCAACAACTGCGGTGAGCTACGGTTGCATGTGGCGCGATGGCTGCCTCAGTGACCGGAGTCAGAGAATGGGAATGGCGGTGCGACATGACCCAAGCCACCACGCAAAACTTCATTACGTCACAGACGATTGCGGTTGAGCACATCAGGATCTCGTCAGGACGATCGTTCGTAGAGGTGTGCCGGAAGCTTGAGAGCACGGTACCTAAGCTCGATTCCGGTATCGCCGAGGCGCTGCGGAGCGGCGATCAGAAACGCGCTAAGGATTACGAAGAGAACGGACCAAAGCTGTCGATATTCGGCGAGCGCGATCATGGCGCCTTGTTGCAGATTGTGGGCAACAAACGTAACGCGGTGCAATATGAGATTGGCAATCCGCTTACCGCCTCAAAGATGACCCGCCATCAGCTTCCCGCTGCTCTCTACGCGCCGTTGCGAGTAGTTCTGTTCGAGGATGAGCATGGTCGGGGAATCTTCGAATATGACAGGCCATCGTCTTTCTTTAGCCAGTATGGCGATGAGCGCGTGACGGAGGTGGGACGGTATCTCGACGCCACTCTCGAAGCTGCTTTGCGCAACGCTGCCGACTAACAGTGGCGATTTGCGCGCGCCTCCGGCTCCCCGTAATCGGACCGCGCGGTGGGGTATTCCTAAATCGTGGGATGAAATTTGCTGATGTGCAACGCAACAAAATTGACCACCGAATGGCAGAGATGGGTCAGTAACGACCGAATTGCGATGCCGGCGCCATGTCGGCTGTTGCCCCAAGAGCGACCAAACCGCTGCGTCGCAGTAAGTGACGCGATGGGCCAAAATCGGCACGTGATACGGGCGCCTCAGGAGGAGGTATCGGGTTGGTCCCTAATGGGGCAAGTGGTCATTCCATCACGAGCGTATGATCCGCACCGCCTCCGGGCATTTTCTTGAACACGATAAGCAGCGGGATCACCGCGAGCGTCGCGATCATCAACAACTTGTAATCGTCGATGTAAGCAATGATCTGTGCCTGCTGCGTGATCACGGCGTCGAGCGCGGCGCGTCCGGCCGCGGTCAGGGGATCCCAGAATTGCGTGATCGCTGGGCTCTCGAACGCCCGGTTCACCGCTGTGACGTGCTGCGCGATGTCGGCGTGATTGACCTGCGTGTTGCGGGTCAGCAAAGCGTTCACGACCGAAATGCCGACGCTGGAGCCGATGTTGCGCGAGAGATTGTAGAGGCCGGCGCCCGCAGTGCGCTGCTCGGCAGACAACGTGGCCAGCGTCACCGTGCTCAGCGGCACGAAGAGAAAGCCGAGACCGACGCCCTGGACGACCCCGACCCACACGATCGTCGTTTGCGACACGTCAGGCGTCCAGCCGGTTATCATGTAGAACGCCCAGGCCGTAAGCCCGAGGCCAAAGCCGAGCAAGAGCCGCGTATCGACCCGCCCGATCAGCCTGCCGACGACCAGCATGGCCGCCATCGTGCCAACGCCCCGCGGGCCCAGCACCAGGCCGGCGGTGATAACCGGATAATTCATGAGGGTTTGCAGATAGGGCGGCTGGAGCGCCAGTGAGGCGTAATAAGTGAGGCCGACAATCGCGACGAAGATCGTGCCGGCCGTGAAATTGCGGTCGCGGAACAGGGCCGGTCTCACAAAGGGCTCGGACGCCGTGAAGGTATGGACGAGGAACAGATAGAACGCGGCGCTGGCAACGACCGCCTCAATGATGATCTCCCCGGAGCCGAACCAATCGAGCTGTTCGCCGCGGTCGAGCAGGACCTGTGCGGCGCCGATGGCGAGGCTCAGCGTACCGAAACCGAACCAATCCAGTTTCTCGTTGGCGTTGCTCGCGGTGTCGGCCAGAAAGGCCCTCAGGCCGAGGAAGCAGAGAATGCCGATCGGCACATTGATGTAGAAAACGTAGCGCCACGTATAGTCCTCGGTCAGCCAGCCGCCGAGAACCGGACCAAGGACGGGGCCGGCCATCACCGCGACGCCCCACATCGCCATCGCCGATCCCTGCCGCTCCGGCGGATTGATGCTGAGCAGCACGGATTGCGACAATGGCACGAGCGCCGCGCCGAATGCGCCTTGCAGAATGCGGAACAGCACGATCTGCGTCAGCGACTGCGACATGCCGCACAGCATCGACGCGACGGTGAAGCCGGCGACGGAGACGAGGAAGAGGCGCTTGAGCCCGAACCGGCTGGCGAGAAAGCCGGTCGGCGGTGTCATGATCGCGGCGGCGACGATGTAGGAGGTCAGCACCCAGTCGATCTGGTCCTGGGTCGCCGAGACACTGCCTTGCATGTAGGGCAGCGCGACATTGGCGATGGTGGTGTCGAGCGCCTGCATCAGCGTGGCGAGGATCACGCAGGCGGTGATCGCCAACCGATTGCCGCCAGCTGCCGTGCGCTCCACAGGCATCACGCACTCCGGTGAGCATGGCCGAACAGTGCGGTCAGGAAGTGCGGCAAGCCACGCGCGTGGCCGGTGTCGACGTCGACTTCGACGCTCATGCCGGCGCGCAGCGGCGGCAGGTCCTTGCCACTCAAGTCCTTGCCGCCAGTGTCGACGCGCACACGCATCGGAATGCGCTGCACCACCTTGACCCAATTGCCGCTGGTGTTCTGCGCGGGCAAGAGCGAGAACTGCTGCGCCGCCGCCGGGCTGATGCTTTCGACGGTGCCGTGCCACTCCGCATCCGGATAGGTGTCGACCGTTACCGCGACGGGCTGCCCCGGCTGCACATAGGTCAACTCGGTCTCTTTCGGTGTTGCGTCGACCCAGACGTGATCCCTGTCGACGAGAAAGAAGGCGGTCATCGAGGCGGCGAGATACTTGCCGGGCGCGATCGAGGGAACGTTCGTCACGGTGCCGGCGAACGGCGCCTTTACGACGGTGTGATCGAGCTGGCGCTGCGCTTCGTCGACCTGTGCCTTGACCTGCAGGTACTGCGGGTGCTCCGTCACCGGAATATCCGGGTTGCCGGCGAGCCTTGCAAGTTGCACCGCGGCCTGCTGGCGCAAGGATTGCAGCTTGCTCTTGTCGGTTTCGAGCGTGTATCGCGCCTGGTCGTAGGTGGCTTTGGAGGTGCTGCCGCTCGGCAACAGCGCGGCGTTGCGGTCATAGATCGTCTGGTCGAGCGCGACCTGCCCTTGTTGGGCGGCGGCATCGCTGAGCATGCGTTGGTAGTCCTGCTTCATCGCGTCGATGGTCAGCGCCGTCTCCGCCAGGTTGGCTTTGGCATTGTCGAGAGCGATCTGGAACTGTTGGGGATCGAGCCGATAAAGAACCTGGCCAGGATCGACATGTTGGTTGTTAATGACATCGATCTCTTTGACGATGCCCGGTACATCGGTCGAGATGCCGACCGTGTCGGCTTCGACATAGGCGTCATCCGTCGACATCACTTTGCCGCCGGCGACGTACCAATAACTTCCGGCAATAAGGGCGAGCGGCAGCAGCGCAAACGATGCCCGGCGTATCCACGGTCGCTGCGGAGACTGCGTTTTCTGAGGCGGCTTCTCGGCCGGACGTTCCGGCAGCTCCGATGGTGCATCGCGTCTCGTCACCGGCGTATCGGCCGGACGTTCCGGTTGCGGATGCGGCGCCTTGGCCGTTTCCGCGGTTCGCAAAGCCAATTTCGCGTCAGCGGGCATGGACGACTCCCCTTCACTGCTCAGACACTTAGGTGTTGATGCAGGAAGCAAATGAAAATCCTATATCTATTGCATTCTCTGTTGAGAGGAATTCAGCAATGGATCGCGGCAACCTCGCCGATCTCACCGCGTTCGTCGCTATTGCCGATCGTTTGAGCTTTCGCGCCGCGGCGTCGCAGCTTGGCGTCACGCCATCGGCGCTCAGCCATGCGATGCGGCAGCTGGAGGAGCGTCTCGGCGTGCGCTTATTGCACCGCACGACGCGTAGCGTGTCGCTGACCGACGCCGGGCGGCGCCTGCTCGATCGGCTGCGGCCGGCAATCGATCAGATCGCAGACGCGATCGAGAATTTGAACCAAGAGCGCCAACGGCCCATGGGGCGGCTGCGGATCTACGCGACCCACATGGCTGCAGTCACCGTCGTCGCGCCGATCTGGTGGCGTTTCTTGTCGACCTACCCGGAAGTCCACCTTGAGCTCGCCGTGGGCGAGGCGCCGCTCGACATCGTGGCGAAGGGATTCGACGCAGGCATCGGGCCGCACGACCGGGCGCCGTCCGACATGATTGCGGTTCGGGTGATGGGGCCGATGAAGCTCGCCGCCGTTGGTGCGCCGACTTATTTTGCGCGGCGGCCGCCGCCGCGCACGCCCGATGATCTCGCCCGTCACAGCTGCGTTCAATATCGGCGGGCAGCCGAGGGCGACGTATATGCGTGGCCGTTCGAGCGCAACCGCAAAACGCGGCGGATTTCAGTGGATGGCCGAGTGATGGTCAACGATCCCGACCTGGCAGTTCGCGCGGCAGTCGATGGGCTGGGGATCGCATACACTCTCGAAGCTCTGGCCGACCCGTTCCTGCGCTCTGGGCAGTTGATCCGCGTGCTGGAAGACTGGTCGCCATCATTCGAAGGACTGTATCTCTATTATCCCGGGCACCGGCAGGTCCCGGCCACTCTGCGCGCCCTCATCGACATGATCCGTACGACCCGCGGCGCGGCAACGGCGAGACGTTCAATCCAAAACCCTTTTACCAAGGACTGAGCGAGCTACGTACGTCAGGTCCTCAACTATTTTCCGGACCTATTCCCGCTCTGGAACGGGTACATTGAACCCGTTCAACGTCGTCGACACCAGGCTATACAAGCCAACCAGATAGATCATCTCGTTGGTGCCTTGCTGACCGAAAGTACCGACGGCAAGCCGATAAAGCGGCTCGGGCAATGTCCCGCCGCGCACGAGCTTATAAGCGACATCGAAGGCGACACTCTCTTCCTTCGACAGATCGGTCGGTTTTAGGTCGGCGACCAACGTCGCCAGCCGGTCAAGACGCATCCCTTCGTGCTCAGCGACCGCAATATGGGCGTATATCTCGTAAGCCGCGTCGAAGCGTGCGCCGACAACGAGGATGACAATCTGGCGAACGTTATCGGCCAAGGTGGCGTTGGCGGTCATTGCCAAGGTCAGGTCCCAAATTGCCTTGCCGATGCCGGGCTCATGCAGCCACGGATTCCATGGGCCCATCAAGGCACCATCGTCTCGCACGGCCTGGAAAGCATTAAAGTTACTGACAATGCCTTTGCGCATGTCGTCATAAAGCGCCTTCTGTGCTGGCGTGAGGTCGGCCGGCGCGATAAGAGGTAGGCGCATGAATTATCCTCTGGTTGGAGCCGCGCAGCGCGACGGCACCGCAGGCGGATGGAGAGAAACTACTCTTTAATGAAGGCCGGCAAAACCGGTCCATTTCATTGATCCGGGAATCTCAAAAGGCAACGCGCACCTGACCTTCGTTCCACCGTGAAGGTTCCTTTGAGCCGCTGCGCCAACATCATTACCAGGCCAAGACCTGATGACCGTAGTTGGGCGTCCTGCAAGTTGAAACCCCGTCCTTGGTCTTGCACAGAGAGTACGATCTCTCCCGCACGCTGGCACAGTTCCACGTTGATGATGACCCGACCGCGTTCGTTGGCGCCATATTTTGCGGCATTCGTCAGCAGTTCATTCAAAGCCAGCGCCAGTGGTACCGCCGTCTCTTTCGGCAGAGATCCGGCGGTTGCTTCGTAGTCGATCGACACGTCGTTGCTGAAGAAGGCTCTGGCATTGGCACAGACAGCTTCGATAAAACTTTGCCCGCTGATGTCGGTTGAGCTACGGACAGAGTAAAAGACCTGTTGCGCGGCCCCCATCGCCCCAATACGCCGGCTCGTGTCGGATATGACCTCGCGAGCTTCCGCGTTGTTGGTTTTGTCGCGCGCGATTTGCAGGAAGCCATAGAGCATCTGTAGATTATTCTTGAGCCGGTGATTCAATTCATCCAGCAACTGCTCGCGCAGTTCGGCAATCTCGGCGTGCGGACCTAGAAAATCCTGAGGCGCACTCTGCGGTTTGATAAATCGATCGCCGTTTGAGTGATTATCGGTCGAAAAGACTGTGGCTTTCGGCGCAGCCGTGGCGCCGCGTCGGTTGGTTGGCCGGTCGGTCAGGCGAACGGGAGGCATCGATCAAACCCTTTCTATTCGCAGTCGTCGTGGGAGAGGTCGAAAGTGAAGACGCCTTCGTGATTGGTGGGGCGCTCAAGCACTTGCGGATGGCGCAACGTGCGAATGGCGTCGCAGTAGCCGGCGCGCCAGTGCTCCTCCATGCTGGCGCGCGAAAAGTCGTAATCCTTCGATTGGCCCTCGTAGCTCTTGGCGCGGTAGATCAGGTGTACGATGTTGTAGACCTTGTGATCGCCAAGCGGCTGAAGCAGCTGCGCCTCGGGGCCGTTCCGCAGCGCCTCGGGGAGTTTGTCGAACAGGTCGGCCAGGGCCCCGCGCAACCGCTGGATATGTTTGAAGCTATCGGTGCCGGCGCGGGTACGGCTCGAATACTGAATTTCCTTTTGGCGGGTGGCCACGTCCGCGATGGAGAACGGCAGTTCGCCACGTGCATTCCACAGGTCGACTTGGAATGCCAAAGTGTCGAAATGCGGACGGCTGTCGGCGATCCATTGCAGTGGGGTGTTCGAGACCAGGCCGCCATCCCAATAATGCTCGCCTTCGATCTCTACCGCCGGAAACCCGGGCGGCAGTGCCGCGCTCGCCATGACGTGCTCCGGGCCGATGGGGTGCGTTGCGGTATCGAAATAGACGAAATTGCCGCTCCTGACATTGACGGCGCCGACGCTGAAACGCAGGCGTTGGGTATTGATGCGGTCGAAATCGACCAATTCTTCGAGTGTCTGCTTGAGGCGACTGGTATCGTAAAAGCTCGTAGCCGATGTGGTGCCGGGCGGATGCAGCCACGGCGCGGGAAATCGCGGCGTGAAGAATCCAGGCGCGCCACCGGCTAGGGCGAAGTAGGCGCTCATCTGGTTCAGCCACTGCCGCGCGGCATCGGTCTTTGCCCAAAACGAGCGCTCACCCCAATCAAAACACGGTTTGTCAGTGACGCGCTCCCAGAACGCACGCAGCTTGTCGACGCGTACTTCCGGCGCATTGCCGGCAATCAGCGCACCATTGATGGCGCCGATCGAGATGCCGGAGATCCAGTCGGGATGGAGATCGGCTTCGGCCAATGCCTCATAGACCCCGGCCTGGTACGCACCGAGCGCACCACCCCCTTGGAGGACGAGCGCAATGCACTCGAACGGCGGCCGCGGCCTCGTCCTCGAGACCATATCGCGGGCTGTAGGTGAGAGCCGCCGAGTAGGACACCCGGCGGCTCTCGCGCGTCGGCGATCGTTCGGGGGGACGGGGCTGATCGTCGGCGCGAGCGGTGAATCTTCGTGACCCGTTTCAGCCATGAGCTTTTCCGCGCTTTGTTGTTTATTCGCGACAATTGGGTCTACATGTGCCGGCTCACTCGGAGCGCGGCGGAACTACATGCAGGTCGGTACATGGAATTTCGACGCTTGAACGCCAACAATTGAACGCCAACAACGCTGAAGTATGGGTGAAGGGCCCGAATAAAAATCGTATTTCTATTGCATTCTCTATTGAAAGAAATTCAGGAATGAATAGTGGAGCGCGGCCGGGCGCCAGCTAGGCGCGAGCGCTCGGCATTGAGGTGCCGCAAGCGGTGCTCTCCATCGCCGATGAGGTCATCGAATAAGCCTTTCGCACTGCGGCAATTGGCAGTCGCGAAGTGTCGCTATGGGTCATGTGTGGACGGCGCCCTGGCAAGAGCTTTTTGACGATGCTGCAGCATTGGTCGGGTGCGGTCATGTGTGCGGCCTGTTAGTGCGGCACGGATGGCCGCTGGCCCTAATGCTCTGCGCGGATTGGGTCCCAATCGTTAGCCCGCACTTTAGAGTGCAATGACCCATACGGGTTTTCCCGATCCCCGGTACGACCTTGTCTGCATTACGTCGATCCGTCCTCGCCAATTCCCTCAGTTCGCAAGTAGTTGTTTCGCGTCCTTGAATTGTTGTTGCTTCAACGTGACCACTATAGCACTCCCGATGACGCAGAGTGGCGCCGTCCACAGCATCATCAACTGCCGCGTTGGTTGCTGATGCGCGCGGCAGCTATGACCCCGATAGCGACCCGGCGGGATTCAATCGTCAGCTAAGTGATTTGACAGTGGCAGGGCGACTTCCATTAAGGTCTCTGGTGGCGACCCGTCGGAAGGTGAATAACCATGTCAACGACCGTTTCCGGCATCGAGGCCGGACAACGCCAGCTTAATGGACCTCAGACCTCCGGTCGCGATTACCGCAACCTTTCCGAGCCAAAGCACGCCATGGCTCGCGAGGACGACGTTGCGATCCCGATGCGCGACGGCGTTCAACTTCTCGCCGACGTCCTTCGACCGGCTGCGTCGGGGCGCTATCCGGTCTTGATCGCCGCCTCACCTTACCCCCGCCAGATCCAAGATCTCGGTGCGCCGATGGGATTCATCGAGGCCGGCGCGAGCGACTTCTTCGTGCCGCGCGGTTACGTCCATCTCATCGTCAATCTCCGCGGTACCGGCGGTTCGGGCGGCACCTTCGGCTTCTTCGACAGCCAGGAACGGCAGGACATGCATGACCTGGTAGAATGGGCGGCCCTTCAGGCTTGGTCCGACGGCAACATCGGCATGATTGGGATTAGCTATTTCGCCATGACCCAAATGGAGGCCGCGGTCGAGCGGCCGCCGCACCTCAAAGCCATCATGCCAGTTGCGGGCACATTCGACTTGTACGATTCGGCCACACACCACGGCCTGGTGAGCACATCTTTCGTTACGCCATTCCTTTCAATGATCGGAATGACGTCGGGCCGCACCAACAAGCTTTGGCGGAGCAAGCTGCTCGATGTCGTCCGCAGTATCCTGCGGACGCCTAGCATTCATAAGAAATTCGCCACCTTCAACGGCGAGGCGGCGATGACGGGACTCAAAGTCCTGCTTAAGATTCACCACGACCCGCACCCATGGGACGACCTGTGGCGTGCCATCGTCGTTGAACACCCACTGCGGGACGCATGGTGGGAAGATCGCAATCTCCTCCCGTTGCTGCATAAAGTCGAGATACCGGTCTATCTTGGTTGCGACTGGCAGAATGTGCCGTTGCATTTGCCATCGACCTTCCCCGCCCTCAGGAGGTTGACGAACAGCAAGCACGTTCGAGTCACCATGTTGGGTGAGCACGGTCTAGCGTGGCCGTGGGAGAGCCTACACGTCGAGGCCTTGGCCTGGTTCGACCACTGGCTGAAAGGTCGGGACACCGGCATCCTCGATGGTCCGCGCATCCGGTACGTCGTGCCGGGTGCTGAAGGCTGGCATGTAGCCGATACGTGGCCGCTGCAGAACGCGAGCCACCGGCCGCTGGCACTTCGCGCCGATGGTGCGCTGAGCGACGAAGAGGGCGCGAGCGGTTCACGGACATTGATGACGCTGGGTGCCGGCCTGAACCGGGCCCAGGCCAGTGTCACGGACCCGCCATCGAACCTAACGTGGACCAGCGAGCCTTTGAAGAACGATCTTGACGTGGTCGGCGACATCGAACTTGAGCTCGATGCCATCAGTACCGCGGCGGACACCGCGTGGATTGTCATCCTTCAGGACGTTGACTCAACGGGAGCGATCACCAACGTCACGGCGGGATATCTCAGAGCAGGCTTGCGTGAAGTCGACGAAGCGGCCAGTCGTGCCGGAGTGCCCGAGCTACCATGCCGAGGCTTTCAGGCTGTGCCGGTGGGCGAACTCGTGCACTACCGCATTCCGATGGTGGCCAACGCCCGGCGGTTCAAGACCGGCAACCGCGTCCAGCTGTTCCTCACCAGCGACGACCAGGATTCCCATACTCCGGCGCTGTTGACCTTCCGCCATGCGACCGTGGGTACAAGCAGCCTGAACATCATTCGGTCGTCGTCGCGGCTGATGCTTCCTGTCATGCGCGTTGCGAGTTGCTGAGCGATCGCTTGGAAAGCCATCTTTGGATCACTAACGACTGAATGAAGCCATGACATATATCGTCATTTTCATAGTCACAGTCTATCTGGTGCTTGGACCTGTACCCGCGGCGTCACAAAATTCATTCTACCAAGCGTCCGAGAGCGACATGGCGGGCCCCATTGGAAGCCTTATTCGAGAAGAGCCTCGCACAGGGGCGGCCGCCGGCGCCACCGCACACAAAGTCCTTTATCGCTCGACCAAGCCTGACGGCACTCCGATCGCCGTGTCCGGCATCGTCATTGTTCCGGCCGGACAAGCTCCGGCAGGCGGCTGGCCTATCGTCGCGTGGGCTCATCCGACGACCGGCGTTGTACCGCGGTGTGCACCATCACTTGCCATCTTTCTCTTCCAGCAAATCGCAGGCAGCCGGCGTCTGTTGGAGGATGGTTATGCCATCGCAGCGACCGACTATCCGGGTCTCGGCACTCCTGGGCCGCATCCTTATCTTGTTGGCGAAAGTGAAGCGCGAGCGGTCATAGATTCCGTGAGAGCAGCGCGGTTGTTTCCCGGACTGGAAAATTCTAATCGGTTTGCGGTGTGGGGACACTCCCAAGGCGGTCAGGCGTCCTTGTTCACGGGCATGATCGCAAAAACATATGCGCCCGAGCTTCAACTTGTCGGAGTCGCCGCCGCCGCACCGGCAACTGATCTCGCGACGCTTGTTCGTCCCGCCGTGACGCACGCCTACATGCAGCGGCTATGTAAAGCGGGCAGCATGGTCAAAATGCTTGACCTGCCGAATGTCAGCCATGGCTTTGCTGGGTATGACAGCGCGGATGCAGCGGTCGACTGGATAGCCGACCGCTTCGGCGGGCGCGCGAAACCCAATGACTGCTGACTTCTGTCGATTACCGTCGCCGGCGACCAGCATCGCCGAGCCGCAAACTTGCAAATGTTGCGGTGCATTGAAGTTTCGCCGTAAAAGGTCCCTACCAGCGTTTGATAGTGACACTTCGACATTCCGAGACCCGAACCATCCTGACGCTTTCGGATGGTCCGGGTGGTCCGGGTAGGTCTTCATGGACAAAATGCCGGTCTAAAACTCGTCCTGACGCAAAATCAGGTGGTTCCCCCCTAAATATGTCCGACAACGATGACCCAGAACAACCATGGAAGCAAAATTGATTGACCATTGATTCGTTACGCATCTGCTCCCTGTGGGGCCGGAAAGACCCATCAGTTGGTAAAAAGGGCGGCCGATCTTGCCCGATCCGGGGAACGTGTTTTATTCCTTCAACCCACAACCGAACTAATCGAGAAAACCGTCAAGAACGAAATCCTTTGCCTGGATCGCCCGCCTCGGCACCACGTATTTCATGGGGGCAATTCAGCTAAATCGGTTGCGGGTGCCATTGCCCGTCATTTCAAGGAAGCCGATGAGGAAGGCCAGATCGTTTTCGCCACCCATGCAGTATTGCCCTTCGTTCCGTATTGGGCGAACAAAAACGATTGGCACGTTCTGATAGACGAAGATATCCAACCGTCCCTGTAGATCGGAAAGCAGCATCTCGCCATCGCATAGAAGGACGCGACGGGACCGAGGTGCAGCCCATCTCAGAAATGAACCGCGACCGGCGACAGCAAGGCCAATGGAAAGCGCGATCCAACTTTTTCCGATGCCCCGAGGCGCATACATCATCGACAGGCTTCGTTCGGGGAGGATGGGGTCCAGCAACATTCCACGCGGAGGGACTTCCATCGAAAGAAAATCGTGAAGCCCTACGGGGGCCGGTAATTGTGGGACGATCAATTGGGGGCGCGAGGGTTTTACCGCCCTACCAAATACAGGACCCAAGATATCTTTGAAAAGGTAGCCAAGGTTCGGCTTCATTATTTCCATGCCGCGAGTGCAGCCACTTGGCGGGCCGGGTCTTGTTTGATCCGATAAATTGTCTGCCGCCGAACCCCAGTTGTTTTGGCTACCTCGCTGACCCCAAGACCCTGCCCCAATAATTCCTGGACAAGTACCATAGTATCGAGTGTGAACGTAGGCTTCCGGCCGCGATATTTGGTGCCATCGTCGTTGGTGCGGGCGTGGGCGATCCCGGCACGTTGGGCTTCTTTTGTTGCTTCGGCCTGGGCCTGGGCCATCGCCGCCATGAATGCGAGCATGGCGTCCCTAACAGCTTGCTGCATCGGGTCGTCCTTGGTCGAGCCGTCAAAGACCATGCTGTTGATCACAGTTCGGACGATCACACCCCGCCGCATCAACTCCCGCACGGTATCGGTAACGTCCCCATAGTTCCGCCCCAGCCTGTCCAGCCAACGAACAACCAACGTGTCGTCCGCCCGAAGAAGATCGAACAACCGCTTTCCTTCCGGCCGTTCGCGAAGCGTGGTGCTGAGCCCGGATATTCCATGATCGGCCACCACTTCATCGAAGCGATAGCCAGCGGCCTCGGCGTGGCTGCGCTGGTGGGCCAGGGTTTGTTCGGCGGTGCTGACCCGGCAGTAAAGGACGGTTCGCCCTAGCCGCTTTTTGGTGTCCGCAAGGGCGGCGTCCTTTGATTTGCCTGTCCCCAAGGGGAATTCCACCCTAGGGGACGCCTGGGAAAGCATCTTCATCGGCTCCGTTAGGCCATACCCTTGCGGTCACTTGACCTACGTCCCTTTATATGACAACTGTCATATTCATGCAATAGGATTGTTCGATGTGGACGGTTACGGGCATTGATTACGAAGCCCCCTTGTTTGCCAACGCCGAAGCCCGAGAAGGCGCGGGGGTGGCGCCAATGCTCTGGGCAAAATGGATACAGCGGGGACTGGCCGGGCCTAGCCGAAGCGTGGGCGGCCGGGCGGGCCAGTATGCGGCCAAGAAGGTTTTTGAAATGCGGCTGATGAACGTCGTCGGCCAACAGACGGCGATTCCGGTAAGTGAAGCCCAACAGATCGCCGCGCTTGCCGCAAAAGGACCCTGGGACCCAACCGAACTAAAGAAGTCCGATAATTGGCGACGATACGTGATCAGGGACGATGATCCCCCGCTGGACATCCGCCTTTTGTTTTCCAAGAGCGACGATTGCTGGAGCTATCAAGCTGATCTGGGCGACTCCAAGTTCAAGCAAAGCGCGACTCTGGTTTTGGCAGCCGGGCGCGAATTGATTGCAGTCTCAAAATATTGCTGGAAACTTTTGAACGAGTCGGGCCGGACAACAACAGGGCGCGAGAATTGATATGTGCCCTGTAAACGATGGGACTTTCTGCGGCGGTTTGCCAATTGCTTTGGCTACCAATCAACGTGGGACGCAGCAACAGGTCTCTGGAGACGTGCAATTCCCGCAAAGCACTCTTGCATATGCCGAATTACCGCTCCTCCTAACAATCAAACAAACCGCCAAACGAATGGGTCTGAATGATGGTCAAGTTCGCAAACTTATTCGAGATGCCCGACTCGCGCACGTGAGGGTTGGCAGTCGCTTAATGGTTCCGCGCGGGGCCATCGAACAATTCGTCGTCGAAAACACGGTGCAGCCATGCCGAGGAGAAATTCCGGGCCCCGCCTACGCTATTTCGACCGGCGCGGATGCTTTTATATCTGCTGGACTGAATCAGGCCGCAGCCGGGAGCGCAGCACGGGCACTGCAAATCGCGAACAAGCTGAAGTCGCCCTTGCCGAATTCATCCACATCCGAGTTCGAAAAAGCGGCCCCAAAGAACCATCGCACGTCTTAATCACCGATATTCTGGCCGACTATGCGGAAGAACGCGGTTCTGAAGTCGCCGCCTCATGGCGCATTGCGGCTGCAATTAAGGGACTTGTACCGTTTTGGCAGGCCAAGACGGTAGCCGAGATAACACGGGAAACTTGTCGGGTGTTCTTGGCGGAAAGAGGAAGGTCCGCTGGAACGGTTCGGCGGGAACTTGGCGTTCTACGTGCCGCCATCAATCATGGACATCGTGAGGGGCGCCTCACGCGCGCCGTGGCAGTCCATTTGCCCGACTCACCTGAACCGCGCGACCGGTGGCTCAAACGTACCGAGGCAGCGGCATTGCTGAGGGCGTCGCTTAGAGAGTCTCGGGTTCGATTTTATCTGCCCCTGTTCATTTTGATTGGGCTTTATACCGGGCAGAGGAAAGAAGCGATCCTTTCCCTTCGCTGGCCTCAAATCGATCTTGACAATGCACGTATCGATTTCAACTCGGCGGGTCGAAGACGCACAAATAAACGGCGATCACGAATTCCAATCCCAAAGAAACTCCTTTCTCACCTCAAGCGGGCTCGACTTCGTGGAATCGAACTTGGCTTTGTTTTGAATGATAACGGCGCGCGAATTCGAGACATAAAGAGGGGCTTCGCCTCCGCATGCCGCCGCGCTGGTTTGGACGATGTGACCCCCCACGTTTTACGACACACTTGTGCCACGTGGCTAATGCAACGTGGTGTCAGATTGTGGGACGCTGCGGGGTTCCTGGCGATGACTCCCGAGACGTTAGAACGGGTGTATGGACATCATCATCCAGACTTCCTTCGAACTGCTGCTGATGCACTTTCATAACCGCTAACCTACTACACAGACTTCCTTGGAAGCACGACACGGCCAGGACGGACGAGTCCGGGCGACGGTCGCTAACCTTCAGAAGACGGTCGCTATACCCCCGATTGTGTTGCGAAACTCGATCGTTTTTGTGCAGCTGAGTTGGGTTATCGACTTATCCGGTTATGCGCTGAGAGCATTTTGCGGCGTTCTCGACGTTTTAC
>Ga0210394_10002568_pt1 | contig 24624 bp, 20 predicted proteins | sample IncBWC12MmetaG_FD_160121 | JGI IMG/M metagenome (GOLD analysis project Ga0210394, IMG submission 160121) | Forest soil microbial communities from Barre Woods Harvard Forest LTER site, Petersham, Massachusetts, United States - Inc-BW-C-12-M | ecosystem: Environmental > Terrestrial > Soil >... | reverse complement strand
CGGGTCGGTTGCGCACCGTTTCGACCCGAGCCTCGATCAGCGTCGAGTAGGTATCGAAGCCGTGATCGGCCAGCAGGTGCACGACCGGCTCGAAGCCGCCCTCGCGCTTGACGTAGATCGGCTCGGCGATCGAATAGCCTTGCTGCAGCGAGCGCGGGTTGGCCAGGAAGGGGCTCAGGTTGAAGTTATAGGGCCTCAACTGCTCGTCGCGGAATCCGTGGGCCACTTTGAGCCACTGCCACCAGGTGAACTGCGCGTCCTTGGCCACCAGCACCACCGGCGCGTCCTTCAGGTGCTCGAAGCGCTCGTAGCCCTGGCCCGGATGAGCGATCAGCGCCTGCGGGTCCTTCTGGAAGATGGCGGCAACCTGCACCGTGGGTACGCCGTTTTTCAGGTTGTCGAACGCGTGCAACAGGTTCCCCGTCATCAGGAAATCGATCCGACCCGCCGGAAGCAACGGCCGGTTATTGACCTGCGGTCCACCCTGTCGAATCGTCACGCTCAGGCCGTAACGCGCGTAAGTCCCGTCCACCACCGCCTGGTAGAAACCGCCGTGGGCTGCCTGTGCCTTCCAGTTGGTGGCGAACACGACGTGGTCGACCTGTGCGCGCGCCGCCGGCAACAACACCGTGCAGACGATCAGAACAGCTTGAGCCCGCTTCGACACGCGCGATCTCCCGGTCCGCCCGTCAGAGCCTGTCCCGCTCGACCGGGTGCCAGCGCCCGAGCAGCAGTCGAGACAGCGCGTTGGACGCCCAATAAATCACGATACCGGTCAGTGCGACCAAAGTCAGCGCGGCGTACATCTTCGGGATCTGGGTGCGGAAGCTCGCCTCCAGGATGCGGGACGCGAGGCCGGTTTCACGCCCGGCTGCACCCGCGGTGAACTCGGCCACCACGGCGCCGATCAGCGCCAGGCCCCCGGAGATCTTCAGTCCCGCAATCAGATAGGGAAGGGCTGACGGGGCGAGCAGCCAGCGCAGGCGCTGCCAGCGGGTGGCGCCGTACAGCGTCAGCAGATCCTGCAGATTCGGGTCGGCCGAGCGCAGCCCGATCAAGGTATTGGAAAGAACCGGGAAGAACGCCACGATGAACGCGCAGATCAGAAGAGCCGCCGTCGTACTGTCCACGTAAATCAGGATCAGCGGCGCGATGGCCACGATCGGCGTGACCTGGAGCGCGATCGCGAACGGATACAACGCCAGTTCGAGCGTGCGGGACAGCGCGAACGCGGCAGCCAGTGCGACCCCGCCGGCCAGCGCCAGAAACAGCGCGCCGAACGTGATCTTGATCGTGTACAGCCACGATGCGAGCAGCGAATCGAGGTTGCTCCATAACGTGGTCACGACCAGACTCGGTGCGGGCAGGATGTAGGCGGGAATGCCGCGCAGCCTTACCACCGCCTCCCAGGCGAGCAGGGCAGCCAGCCCGGCCGCCCACGGCACGACGGTGGCAACGCGACGCGTGGTGATCACGGACGATTCGCCTGGGCGCAAGCCTGTCCGCGTTCGAGCGCTTCGGTCACGCGCTGGCAGTGCTGCATGAACGACGGCTGCAGGCGCATCGCGGGCGCGCGAGGATAGGCAAGCTCAACCGACAGGTCCGCGATCAGCCGGCCGGGCTGCCCGCCCATCACCAGCACTCGCTGGCTCAGGTAAACCGCCTCGAACACGCTGTGCGTGACGAACACCGCGGTCGGCGCTTGTTCGGACCATAGCGTCAGCAACTCGTCGTTCAGCCGTTGTCGTGTGATTTCGTCGAGCGCAGCGAACGGTTCGTCCAGCAGCAGCACCGCAGGACGCGTAACGAGCGCGCGCGCGATCGAGGTCCTCATCTTCATGCCGCCGGATAACTCGCCTGGAAAGGCGTTGGCGCGATCGGCCAGGCCGAGCGCGGCCAGCGCTCGCTCGGCGGTTTGCCGCGCCGTCCGCCGGGCGCTGCCCTGAATCCGCAGCGGCAGCGCGACATTGTCGAGCACGCTGGCCCAGGGCATCAGGGTCGCCTCCTGAAAGACGTAGGACATCGCCTGGGTGCGCTGGTCGGCCGGTGCGCCGTCGATCCGGACCCGTCCGCCCGTCGGCGCCTCGAGGCCCGCAATCAATCGGAGCACGGTCGACTTGCCGCTGCCGGACGGACCCAACAGCGAGACGAACTGCCCCGCCGCGATTGCGATCGAAATCGACTGCAGCGCTTCCACGCCATTGGCAAAGCGTTTATCAACCTCGGCGAGTTCGATTTTGGCGGACATCGGGAAATGACTCGGGAACCGCCGTATCCTATTGGGTCTTGGCCGCTTCGTGAAACGGCCTCCGTCTTTGTGCCTGAGCCGATGATGGATGGGCGTGTCGAATATTGACCAGGCGATGAGCCATCCAGCGGCATCGACCGACGGCCGCCTCGACGGCGCTCGTCGCGAGCTACTCGAGGCCAACGAGCGGCTGCGGATGGCCAATGAAGAGCTGGCGCGCCGATATGAGAAGGCGCGCGAAATGGACGAGCTGAAGTCGCGCTTCTTCGCCAGCGTCAGCCATGAGCTGCGCACGCCCCTGACGCTGATACTCGGCCCGGTCGCCAGGCGCCTGGCGGCCGATGGTGTCTTACCCGACGAACGGCGCGAACTGGAGGTGATCGAGCGCAATGCGCGGCTGGTGCTGCGGTACGTGACGGATCTGCTCGACGTGGCACGCCTGGAGGCCGAGAGCAAGCCGCTCACCTACACAGAGTTCGATCTGGCGCTGCTGGTTCGGCTGATGGCATCGCAATTCGAGACGGTGGCAAGCGAGCGTCGTATCCGATTCGGCGTCGACGCGCCGGACGCTCTGACTGCGCAAGCCGATTTCGACAAGGTTCGTCGAATCCTGCTCAATCTTCTTGCCAACGCCTTCAAAGTCGTGCCGTACGGCGGAGTCGTATCCGTCTGGCTTTACGCCCGCGCCGGGCGGGCGATCATCGGCGTGCAGGACAACGGACCGGGGGTCGCGCCGGAAGTGCGCGAAGCGGTCTTCGAGTCTTTCCGCGAGTGGCGCGACGGGGTCGATCGCGAGGCCGCAGGTGCTGGCTTGGGATTGGCGGTCGTGCGCGAATTCGCAGCCCTGCATGGTGGATCGGCCGCCGTGGACGACGCCCCCGGAGGGGGCGCCTTGTTCACGGTGAGTCTGCCGCTGGTCGCACCGGACGGCACCGCGTTGAACGTTGCGCCATCGACGGCGCGCGAAGAATCGGACCTGCCGGGCGCCGACGTGCTGCGCGGGCTGCTGAGCCCGAGAATCAGCGCTCCACCGGCCGAGCCGGACCGTCCGCTGGTGCTGGTGGTGGAGGACAACCCGGACATGAACCGGTTCATCGCGGTCGTGCTGGGACCGCACTATCGGGTCGCGACCGCGTTCGATGGCAAGGAAGGTCTCGACATGGCGCTTGCCTTCCAGCCCGATCTGATTCTCAGCGATGTGATGATGCCGCGCATGAGCGGCGAGCGGATGGTGCGTGCGCTGCGAAAGCATCGCGAGCTTGCCGAGGTGCCGGTCATCATGCTGACCGGCAAGGCCGACGATGCGTTGCGCGTCGATCTGCTGACGGAGGGCGTGCAGGACTACCTGAACAAGCCCTTCTCGGCCGAGGAGTTGTTGGCCCGCATCGGGGCGCGCATCAGCGCTCGGCGCCGCCAGGAGGCGGCGCTCAAGGCCTTGCGTGCCGACATGGAGGAGCTCCTGAAGCAGCAGGTTGCCAGCCAGACCGCGGCGGCGATCGCCCATGAACTGAACCAGCCGCTCAACGCGCTGGCGTCTTACACCGACGCTGCGCTGCGTCTGCTCCAGGCTGGTAATCCTGCGCCCGAGAAGTTGCAGCGCGCTCTGGAGGGCGGGGCCGCTCAGACACAGCGCGCCGGACAGGTCGTGCGCGAATTGCTTCAATTCTTCCAGGGACGCGAGGCGGCAACCGAGGCGATCGACCTCAGGGAGGCGGTCGATCGGGCGCTGGCGGTCGTCGAGAGCAACGGCCTGGACGGATTTGATTCGAGGATCCGGCTGGCAACGGACCTTCCGCGGGTACGGGCGAACCGCCTGCAGGTCGAAAAGGTCCTCGTCAATCTCGTGTGCAACGGGGTCGACGCGATGCGCGGCGCCGGGGTCAACCCGCAGTCGATCGCGATCGAGGTGCGACAGGTCGCCGATGGCAGCATGGTGCAGGTGACGGTGCAGGATCGGGGACCGGGCTTGAGCGAGGAGGCGGTGCGGCGCGTCTTCCAGCCCTTTTTCACGACCAAGCCCACTGGCATCGGGATGGGGCTGGCGATCAGCCGCGCGCTCGTTGAAGCCAACGGGGGTCGCTTGTGGGCCGAACCGGCTTCGGGAGCGGGCGGGATCTTTCATTTCACTCTGCCACGGGTTGCATGACGTCAGCAGCGACCGTTTTCATCGTCGATGACGACGCGGCGGTGCGCGACGGTCTCGCGATGCTGCTCGATACGGCTGGCCTGGCGGTCGAAACTTATGACGGCGCTGCGGCTTTCCTGGCTGCTTGCTCGGCGCCCCGGGCCGGCTGCCTGATTCTCGATGTGCGGATGCCGGAGATGACCGGGCCGGAGCTTCAGGCCGAGCTGAAGCGACGTGGCATCGACCTGCCGATCATCTTCCTGACGGCGCACGGCGACATCCCGACGACGGTACAAGCGATGAAGCAGGGGGCGACCGACTTCCTGACGAAACCCGTCGTCGGTTCCGAGCTGCTTGAACGGGTGCAAGCTGCTCTGGAAAAAAGCGTCCAGCTGCACCAGCAGGCTTCGGTTACCCAGGCCTTGCGCGAGCGCCTGGAGGGCCTGACTCAACGCGAGCTGGAGGTGATGAAGCTGGTTGCCGATGGCCTTGCGAATAAGGAAATCGCGCGCACCCTGGGTATCAGCCATCGCACGGTCGAAGTGCATCGCGCGCGCGTGATGCAGAAGACTGGCGTCACGAACCTGGTCGAGCTGTCCCGGCTGGCCGAGGCGTCCGGACTGCTGCCTCGTTCCCAGTAAGTGCTCGCACGAATAGGCACCGGTTCGTCGCGCGACTAACTTGGCGTTCAAAATCGGGATCCGCGAGGAGGTCGTTCCGTTTGGCTTCCACCAGGGTCCGCGCGGGGCCACGGATGAACTTGCCTGATTCAACCGATCCGCACAGGCGCGAGAGCTGCGCCGGTTGCGCTGTGCGCGACCGCTGCCTGCCTTCGGGCCTGTCGCAGGCGGACCTCGACAGTGCCGAGCAGCTGGTTTCGACGCGACTGCGACTCAGGCGAGGCGCTGCGCTGTACCGCCGCGAGGATGCATTCAAATCGTTCTACGTGGTCCGGCTGGGGTCGCTCAAGAGCACCGTGGCTTCGGACGATGCCCGCGAGCAGATCACTGGATTGCACATGGCGGGCGAGATGGTTGGATTCGACGGCCTTGAAACGGGGGCGCATGCGTGCGATGTGGTTGCGCTCGAGGACAGCGAGGTGTGCGTCTTCCCGTTCAGCCGAGTCGATGAGACGATCGCGTGCGTGCCCGGCCTGCGAGGCCACTTCTACCGGCTGATGAGCCGCGAGATCGTCCACAAGCACGGCTTGATGCTGATGCTGGGAAGCATGCGCGCCGACGAGCGCCTGGCAACCTTCCTGCTGGATCTTTCGGACCGCCACCAATCGCGCGGATACTCGAGCACCGAATTCGTGTTGCGGATGAGCCGTGCCGAGATTGGCAGCTTCCTCGGCATCACGATTGAAACGGTCAGTCGCGTGATGTCGCAATTCGCGAAGGACGGGCTGATCGATCTGCAGGGCGTCAAGCAGGTCAAGATCGCCAATGTCGAGCGACTGCGCCAGCGCGCCATCGGGAGGGAGACCGGCAAGCCGGGCAACCGACCCGCTCCCGCCGCCGAAGCCCGCCCGGTCGTTGTGCACCGTCTCGCCGCCAGGGTCGCGCGGCATTCTCTGGTCGAGCAATTCGCGTAGCGCTCGGTGGCGGCCCGCTCACCCGCGTGGCCGTCTGCTTGGATGCGTTAGAATCCGTTCACTTATCGCGCGATTTTTCGCCGCAACGGAACGAAGCGCCTCGTAATGAATTACTTACCTGTCATTGGGTGACGCGATGCATCGTGCTCGCGCTGCAGCCGACGTGTTTCATGCCATCGCCGATCCGACCCGGCGCGCCATACTCGATCGATTGCGTGCCGGGCCGAGTCCGGTTCATGCGCTCGCGTCCGATTTCCATCAGACGCGGCCGGCGATTTCGCAGCACCTGCGCGTGCTGCGGGAGGCGCGCCTGGTGTCCGAGCAGCGGTCCGGCCGCGAACGCCTCTATCGGCTTCAGTCGGCGCCGCTCCAGCGCGTGGCCGGTTGGATCGAGGGCTATCGCGCGTTCTGGCAGGTCAATCTCGACAATCTGAAGCGCTACGTCGAATCCCGATGAACTCCATCCCGGTACCCAAGGCGGCTCGCGCGGTGGCTGACGTAGGCCAGGGCACCATCATTGCCACCGTCGTGATCGAGGCGCCGATCGAGCGCGTGTTCGCCGCGTTGACGAGGCCCGAAGAGGTGATGCGGTGGTGGGGCAGCGACGACACCTATCGCACCACCGAGTGGGAGGCGGATCTGCGAGTCGGAGGTCGCTGGCGCGCCTGCGGCCGTGGTCGCGATGGCCAGCTTTTCACAGTCGAAGGCGAGTATCTGGAGTTGGACCCGCCGCGCAGGCTGGTGCAATCGTGGAAACCGGTCTGGGACAATGGACATGTGACGACGGTCACGTACCGGTTGGATACGATGGGTGCCGCGACCCGTGTGACCGTACGGCATGAAGGTTTCGTCGGACGTCCGCAGGCGTGCGACAGCCACGCCCAGGGCTGGGAGCGGGTCCTCGGATGGCTCGGCGCCTACCTTTCCGCGCCACCCTCGGCTGGTCGTGCCTGAGTCGTTCCCCGATCCGGGCTGACATCGCCGCTGCAATCGCGCGCGGTTGCGTGGCAACTACGGGCCAGGGTAGATTTGATTGGAAGCCGGGCGAACTGGACCTGTGCGCGGCAGCACGCCGGGAGCCTGAGGAACGCCATGACCTGCAAAGCGATCGTGACTGCCCTGGTCGGCCTGGTCTGGATGTGGGGACGGGCCGACGCCGAGACTTATTACCGGTGGGTTGACACCGACGGCACGACTCACTTCACCCGCAATCAGCCGGGCTTGAGCGTCCCCTACAAGGCCTTCGATCTGCCCGATCCGATACCCTGGAGCAACGCACCCGGCATGCCGACGGAAATCGCGGCCAGCGGCAAACCGAGCACTCAGAATCTGTTCCAGGTCGCCTCGCAGTCCGTCTATTGGGTGATGGGAAAGCTGGCGCCGGGTCCGAATGGGAAGAGCTCGGGCATGTACGGCTCGGCGGTCGCGATAACCGACAAGCTGGCCATCACCAATTGCCATATCGTCGAGGCCGCCGGCGAAGAGATTTACCTGGGAGCGAGCGGTACCGAATCGGTCGAGCAGGCGCGGCTGGTTGCTGCAAACTACGAAGGCGATCGGTGCGTCCTCGAAGTTCACAAACTGGACCTGCGGCCGGTGGCGGGCATCCGGACCTACGATGCGCTGGAGGTCGGAGAGACCGTTTATGCGATCGGCAATCCGCGGCAAATGGACCGAACCCTGTCGGATGGGCTGCTTTCCGCCAAGCGGACGATCGGCGATTCGCGCTACCTGCAGACGACCGCTGCCATTTCTCCTGGTTCCTCGGGTGGCGGACTGTTCGACGCGCGCGGCAATCTGATCGGCGTGACCTCCTATTCGCTCAAAGGCGCGCAGAGCATCAATTTCGCGATCCCTGCCGAGGATTTCTGGAAATAGGGGCGCGCGATCCCGCCATGGAGATGGCGAAGACCGATCCGCTGCTGCGAAACGTGCGTGGCGATCCCCGCTTCCCGGCGGTGCTGCGCGAGATGAACCTGGCCCGGTAGGCTGACTCGATGCAAGCGGTCTTTGCCGATGGTGCATCCGTTCCGGCGCTCGGCATCGGCACTTACCGAATGGGCCAATCGGCCGGTCTGTACGACCAGGAAGTTGGGACGCTCCAACTCGCGATCGACTCCGGCGTGCGGGTGATCGACACGGCGGAGATGTACGCGGATGGGGGCGCCGAAAGGGTGGTCGGTGCGGCGCTGCGCGGAAATCGTCGCGACCGGGCTTTCGTTGTCACCAAGGTGCTGCCTTCGAATGCGGCGCGAAGCCGCGTGATCGCTGCTTGCGAGCGCAGCCTGGTGCGGCTGGCGATCGATCGGATCGACCTGTATCTGCTGCACTGGCGCAGTGCGACGCCGCTTGTGCAGACGGTGGACGCGTTCGAGCACCTGGTTCATCAGGGTCGGATCGCTCGCTGGGGTGTCAGCAATTTCGACTTGGCGGACATGCAGGAGCTGTGGTTGCTTGCAGCGGGAACCCATTGTGCTGCCGATCAGGTCTATTACTCAGCCTCGCGCCGCGGTGTGGAGTTCGACCTTGCCCCGTGGTTGCAGGCGCGCCGGATGCCGTTGATGGCTTACTGCCCGTTCGACGAGGGGCGGCTGCTCAGCGACCGCACGCTGGCGGCGATCGCCCACAAGCATGGGGTGAGCGCCGCCCAGGTCGCACTGGCCTGGCTGCTGGGCAAGCCGGGCGTGATCGCGATCCCGAAAGCGAGCCGTGCCCAGCACCTGCGCGAAAACCTGGCTGCGACCGAGCTGAAGCTGGATGCTGACGATATTGCGCAGATCGATCACCGCTGGCCACCACCGGCCAGCAAACAGGGCCTTGCGATCGTTTAGTACGCTCAGGCACTTACCCCATGCGCGGTTGCGGGGCCACCCGTGGTTTCCCACATCCGTGCCATGGTGTAGCGTGCGCCCTCATGACGTCGATCTCAGCTCCTGTGCCCTCGGTGCGACGCTGGCAATGGCTGCCGCTGCCGGGCACCTGGCAGTACCACGCGTTCCTGGCGGCGATCGGCTTGTTCGTGCTCGGACCGTTGGGAGGTCTGGCGGCCTCCTACATGAACTTTTCGATCGGCTTCTATGTCAGCGGCCAGGTCCTGGCGGGAATCCTCGGTTCGACCGTGACCTTCGGTTACGGCGCCGATGGGAAGCATGGCGCGAACTACATCCAGACGATCGCCGCATCGGTTGCCCAAATGAGCGCGATGGCGGTCGTACTGCAGGCGATGGTATGGCTAGGCCTGCCGCAACCCCCGGTCTGGAAAGCGCTGCTGTATCTCACCTGTATCGGGATGTTCGGCGTGGGCATTGGCATGCTGCTGACTCCGATCCTGGTGGATCGGATGCAATTGCCCTATCCGTCGGGCCTCGCCGTCGCCAATATCCTGCGAGCACTGACCGACCCGGTGCTGCTGCGACGGTCGGTCGCCACGCTGGGATCCGGCATCGGCTTGGGTTTCCTGTCAGGGACCTGTGCCTCCATACTCGTGTGGCTGGGCAAGGCCGGGTTGGTCGGGTCGACGTTGGCAGAGTCGACGGCCGGCTGGCTCGGGAAAATCGGGCTTAGCGGATCGACCTTCGGCGCCGGCATGATCGTCGGCGCTCGCATCGCGATCCCGGTCATCGCGGCCGGTCTGACCGCGCATTGGCTGACTCCATTCTTCATCTCGATCGGCTGGTTGCACGAAGGTGATCCATTTCGAAAGATCACGTTCCTGATCGGCTTGGGGTTGATCCTGGGCGCCAGTCTGGTGGACGTGTCATTGATCCTGTGGGAAGCGGCGCGCCGGCTCAGAGCGGGCTCGAAGCAAGGCGTGGCAGCCGCGCCTGCGCCGGTCGCGTCGTGGAAGAAGACGAACAACGGTCGCCTGGTGGTCTGGGTCCTCGCGTGGGGTGCCGGCATTGCGGTTACCGGCACCAGCCTGATGGGTGTACCGCTGCTGTACCTGCTGTTTGCCCTGCTGCTCACGGTCGTCCTGGTGCTGGTCACCGGTATCTCGACCGGGATGACGGACAACACGCCGATCTCCTCCGCGTTCGTGGTGACGGTGATCCTGCTCGGCACGCTCGGACTGCGCGATCCGGCAATCGGGATGATCGCCGCCACCGTGCTGCTGGTGTCGTGCGGCGTGGCGGCCGACATGCAGCAGGATCGTTCGACCGGATGGCGGCTGGGCACCAACCGGACCATTCAGTTCCGTTACCAGGTCGGCGGAATTCTGGTCGGGGCCGCGATGGCGATCGTGTACGCGCGGCTGTTCATGAGCGCGTATCCGGTGCTGCTGGTGGATCAGACCTCGATACCGGCCGACCAGCAGCCGGCGGCCTGGACTTCCGCGATGACCTACAAGTTTGTCGGCGCGCTGCGCAGCCTGACCGACGACAAGCCATACCAGAGAACCGCGATCTGGATCGGGGTCGCGCTTGGCACGCTGGTGCAGATGGCCCGCCTGGCACTGCGCGCCAAGCCGGCTTACCACGAGTTTCTCAAGCGAAGCGCCACGGGTTACGCAACAGGCTTTGTGCTCGATGCCGTGCTGTTGCCGTCGCCCTACGCGTACGCGTTCGGCCTGTTCCTGAATCTGCAGACGTCCGCGTGGTTCGCCGCCGGCGGAACTCTCTCGAGCCTGCACAAGACCTGGAGCGAACGGTCGACCGCGGGCAAGGCCAGTGCAATGCCGTCCGATATGAGCCCAACTTCGTTGATCGGCGGCGGGCTGATCGCCGGCGATGCGCTGGCCGCACTGACGGTCGGGCTGATCGGCTTGAGCCACACCCTATTGGGTTAGCACGAGCGTCCCACGGACGCAACAACCGTACAAACGGACGTGCGGGGTCGTAGTACTGTAACGGGAATGAAAAAATGGGTGAGAGCGTTCGCCTCTCGCCTGCTCTATCGATGCAAAGCCCCACTGTTCCCAGGGCTGATGCTGGCGACGTTGGCCGCGCCAGCCGCCCCGACAGTCCGCTCGCTGATGGTCGCCCGCAAGGTCGCACCAGCAGTCGTCCGGTCTGGCGCGTCAACGAGATCGATTTTTCGAGCGTCGACGCGCGACACCGGTCGGATACGACACTGTTCTATCTTCTGGCGGGCGCCTCCTTTGTCGAATGCGGCTCGGAGTTGTACACCCGCAATCTGCTGACGTATTACCACGACGATCCGCAGATTGCCGAGTGGCTCAGCAACGTGTGGGAGCAGGAAGAAATGCAGCACGGCGCCGCGCTGCGGGCGTACGTGCTGGCGGTGTGGCCGCAGTTCGACTGGTACGAGGCGTACCGGCGCTTTTTCGCCGAGTACGCGCAGGCCGCCTCGCCCGACGCCTTCGAGGCCACGCCGCATCTGGAGTTGGCGGCCCGCTGCATGATCGAGACCGGCACGACCAGCCTGTACCGGATGCTGCACGACTATGCGCAGGAGCCGGTGCTGCGGAAGGTCCTTGCGCACATACGCGACGACGAAGTCAATCACTATAAGCACTTCCTGCAGTACTTCCGGGCCGGCCAGGCCGCGCAAGGCCCCCGACGCTTGAAAGTCGCGTGGGCGATCGGCCGCCGCGTGCGTGAATCCCGCTCGGACGACGCATGGATCGCGTTTCGTCACGCGTTCGAGGTAAGTAACCCGGGGCGCATTTGCCGACGCAGTGATTTCGAGCAATGGCAAACACAGTGGAAGGCCATCGTGCGCCGTGCGTTTCCGTTCCGGACCGCCGCCGATATGCTGGTCGCTCCGCTGGCGCTGCCGGCGTTGCTGCGGCGGCTGGCGCGGCGAGCCGCCGAGCTGGCGCTGCGCCGCGTGCTGCTGGCGTGAAGCGGGCAACTCGCTTCGGGGCACTGGCTGCCGGCACGATTGCCGGATGCCTGGCTGGGGCCGCGCCGGCAGCACCGATCGACGATACGCTGGCGCGGATCCAGCACATCGTCGTGATCTACGGTGAAAACCGCAGCTTCGACAACCTGTATGGACTGTTTCCCGGCGCCGAAGGCATCGAGCAGGCCGGTGCGCAGGCGCGCACCCAGCGCGACCACGACGGCAGCATCCTGCAGGTGTTGCCGCCGGTGTGGAACGGGTCCAGCGGCGATTTCGATCCGCGCTTCGGCACGAAGCTGGCGAACGGCCCGTTCCGGATCGATGCGGACCCTGCGCATTTGCCGTTGTCGGTTCCGACCCGCGATCTGGTGCACCGCTACTACCAGAGCATCGAGCAGATCGACGGCGGCCGTAACGACCGCTTCGCCGAGGCGTCCGACGCCGGCGGGTTGGTTATGGGCTACTACGACGGCAGCTCGATGGCGCTTTGGCAGCTGGCGCGCGAGTTCACACTGGCCGACCACTTCTTCATGGGCACGTTCGGCGGCTCCTTCATGAATCACCTGTGGCTCGCATGCGCCTGCGTCACCCGCTATCCGGGCGCGCCCGACGCGCTCAAGAGTCGGGTCGACGCGCAAGGACGCCTGCTGCGCAAGGCCGACTCGCCCTCCAGCGCGCTCGTGGGGCCGCCTCGATGGGAGCTCGACGGAGCGCTGACACCCGAGGGCGACGCCATCAATACGCTGCAACCGCCCTATCAGCCGAGCGGCATCGCACCCGAGGCTGGCGGCGATCCGAAGCTCGCTGATCCCGCCCGTCATCCGATGCCGCCGCAGGACCTGCCCACGATCGGCGATCGACTGACCCAGCGTTCGATCACATGGGCCTGGTATGCCGGTGGCTGGAACCAGGCGCTCGCCGATTCGGTGCTGCCCGGCGGCGGGTCACGCGGCGTGATCTACTCGAACAAGCCGGGTAGCGGAAACTTCCAGCCGCACCACCAGCCGTACAACTATTTTGGCCGTTACGCTCCGGGCACCGCCGCGCGCAGCGAGCACTTGAAGGACCTGTCCGACCTGCTGACTGATGTGCAGCGCGGTCAGCTGCCACAGGTGGCGTTCTACAAGCCGGTCGGCGACCAGAACCAGCACCCGGGTTACACCGACCTGCTGTCCGGCGACCGGCATATCTCCGAGCTGGTCCACAAGATCCAGTCGAGCGCGGCGTGGCCCTCGACGCTGATCATCGTCACCTACGATGAGAACGGCGGTTTCTGGGACCACGTTCCACCGCCCTCGGGGAGCGGCTATGGCGACCGCTGGGGGCCTGGCGTGCGCGTCCCGGCGATCCTAATCTCGCCGTTCGTCAAGAAAGGCTACGTCGACCACACGCCCTACGACACCGGCTCGATCCTGCGGTTGCTCACGCGCCGCTTCGCGTTGACACCGCTGCCAGACTCGCGCGCCAAGTTGGGAGACCTGACCGGCGCACTGGAAGTGCCCGCGCGAGCCGATCAACCGCACTGATTTTTCGTTCCGCGGCGTTCGAGTTACCGGGGGACGTGTCGGTTTCACCGCGCACCTTTCGTCTGGTGAGATACGTGCACGGAACTCCGGCCCTGGTTAATTCCCACCAAGCGCCCAATGATTTCAACCGCGCAACGCGCAATTCGCGAATAAGAAGGCGATACGTGTCGTCAACGGCACGGCTGGGTTGCAACGTTGACTGAGATCATCTGTCGAAAGAGGCGCCGCCCGAAATGGCGGACCCGGGCAGGCATCAGGGCGAGGCGGAGGCGGAGTACAACACCGTATGACTATCACTGGAATCGATCCGGATTCAGCCGATTCCGCCCCGATGGGACGGCGCTGGGTCACGCCGTCGGGTTCCGGTTCCAGGGCGGCAGCGGGCGCTGCGGGCGATTCACGCCTCGATAGCCGCGCCGGCGTTGTGAGCGAGCGATCGGCGGCTTCCGGCAGCGGGACCTCGTCCCCAGCGCCGCGGCGCTCTTCGGACGGCGCGGAGCAGGCGCCCGAAACGGCCGGCGCTGGCCCACCCGAGGCGCCGCGCAAAGCGCTGTTCAAGCGAGCCGAGTTCTGGGTGGCGCTGCTGGCCCTGACCATGGTCCTGGTCGAAGTGAACCTGCCGTATCTGCAATCGCTGTTCGTGTGGGGCGCCGTCACGGACATGACGTTCAAGGTCGAGGCGGGCAAGAGTCCCTCGATAAGTTTTCCGCAGTCCGGCCCCTATGACCAGCGCTTGGGATACGTTGCACTGCCGACCCTGATTCAACGACTGGGCCGCAACTTCGATATCGAGCGTCAGGCTCGCCAGTCGCCCGCGCTGCTGGACTTCATCCAGGCGGGCGGCTACGCCGTCTATCACGAAAAGTTCCAGGCGGGCCTGCTGTTGAAGGACCGTTGGGGCGATCCGCTCGAGGCTGCGCCCTACCCGTCCACGGCCTTTCAGCGTTTCGAAGACATTCCGCCCCTTCTGGTCGACACGCTTCGATTCATCGAGGATCGCGACCTGCTCGACCAGGAGCACCCCTATCGCAACCCGGCTGTCGAGTGGCGCCGCTTCGCACTGGCCGCGGCAGGCAGAATGGGCAGCGTTCTGGACCATGACCTGCGCCGGGGCGGCGCCAGCACGTTGGCCACCCAGATCGAGAAATACCGGCACTCGCCCGCGGGCAGGACCGATGGCGTGTCGGAGAAGGTCCGCCAGATGGCGACCGCCACCGCGAGGGCCTATATGGACGGCCCCGAGACGATCGCGGCACAGCGCCGCATCATCACGACCTACCTCGATTCAACGCCGCTCGGCTCGCGACCCGGTTACGGCGAAGTCATCGGTTTCGGCGACGGGATGCGCGCGTGGTTCGGTGTCGACCTCCCCGAGGCGAACCGGTTGCTGTCCGCGACCGGCGACTCGTCGGGGCAGAGCGAATCGCGCGCGCGGACTTACAAGCAGGCGCTCAGTCTATTGCTGGCTCAGCGCCGGCCGTCCTACTACTTGAACGCAGGTCAGCCGGATCTGGCGAAGCTGACCGATGCCTACCTGCGCTCGCTCGCCATCGCGGGCGTGATCGAACCGGCGCTGCGCGACGCAGCGCTCAGGCAACAGCTCGTCTTCACGCCGGAACCACCGGCACCTCTGCCGGGCTCCTTCGTCGAGCGCAAGGCAGTGGACGCGGTGCGCACCGAATTGATGACGGCGCTCGCGCTGCCCGACATCTACAGCGTGGACCACATGGACCTGTCGACCGAGGTGAGCATCGACGGCGCGGTTCAGAGCCGGGTCGCGGCCGTGCTCGAACGGCTGAAGGACCGGCAGGCGGTGAAGGATCTCGGGCTGGTCGGCGATCAATTGTTGGGCAGCGCCGATCCGGCCCAGGTTGCCTGGAGTGTCGTCCTGTACGAACGCGGCGATGATCGCAACCTGGTCCGCGTCCACGCCGACAGCCTGGAGCAACCGTTCGACATCAACTCGGAGGCCAAGCTGATACTTGGCTCCACCGCCAAGCTCAGGACACTCGCGACCTACCTGGGAATCATCGATGATCTGTACCGGGAAATGTCTTCGAGCACAGCGCCGGCGCTGAAACGCGACGCGGCGACGTCCAAGGATCCCCTGCGCCGTTGGGCGGCGAGCTATTTGCTGCCGATCCCACCGGAGCGGCGCGCGCTGCAACCGATGCTGGATGCGGCGATGCAACGGCGCTATTCCGGCAATCCATCGGAGGAATTCTTCACCGGAGGCGGAATTCACATCTTCCACAACTTCGAGCGCTCCGAGGACCGCGAGACGCCGACGGTCGAGCAGGCCTTTGCACATTCAGTCAATCTTGCTTTCGTCCGCTTGCTGCGCGACGTGATCCGGCACTACGAGGCCGATATCGGGGCGCGGGACGAAGTGCTGACTTCGGCCGATAACCCGCTGCGCGAGGAACTGCTGGTCCGCTTCGCCGACCGCGAAGGGAGCGTCTTTCTAAGCCGTTTCTATTCAGATTACGAGGGTCTGTCGCCCGACCAGGCGCTCGATCGGCTTGCCGACAAGGCGCGCCGCTCGCCGCGGCGCCTGATCGTGATGTTCCGCAGCGTGCGTCCCGACGCCTCGGTGGCCGACATGCGCAGCTTCCTGGCCCGCCGGATCCACGACGTGCCGTCGGAGCAATCCGCCGCCGAGCTGTATGCCCGCTATGGGATCGACAAGTTTTCGCTCGGTAATCGCGGCTATCTGGCCGGGGTCAATCCGCTCGAGCTCTGGCTGGTTTCCTATCTGCAGCTTCATCCCGACGCGACCCGAAACCAGGCCGTCGCGGCCAGCGTCGCCGAGCGCCAGCAGGCCTACGACTGGCTGCTCAACACCGCGAACACCCGCAAGCAGGACGTCCGTCTGAAGGGGCTGGTCGAAGAACAGGCGTTCGATCGAGTTCTGCAGGACTGGAAGCGCCAGGGCTATCCGTTCGGTCACCTCGTACCGTCGCTGGCCAGCGCGATCGGCAGTTCGGGTGATCGCCCGGACGCACTGGCAACGTTGATGGGAATCATCCTGAACGATGGCGTCAAGCAGTCGACCACGGACCTGGAGCGCGTGCATTTCGCTGCCGGCACGCCCTACGACACCGAGATGGCCTATCGTCCCGAGACGCCGGATCGCGTTATGTCCGAAGAGGTCGCAGCCACGCTACGTCATGCTCTGGCTGGCGTGGTCGACCAGGGAACCGGCTCGAGGGTTCGGGGCACGTACGTCGCCGTCGACGGCAAGCCCGTTCCGATCGGAGGCAAAACCGGAACCGGCGACAACCGCTTCGAGTCGTTCGGACCCAGGCACCGCTTGATTGAATCGCGCCCGGTGGATCGAACCGCGACCTTCGTCTTCTTCCTGGGCGATCGCCTGTACGGCACGATCACCGCCTACGTGTCGGGGCCGGAAGCCGGTGACTACCACTTCACGAGCGCGCTGGCGGTGTCGCTGCTGAAGGCGCTGGCGCCCGAGGTGCAACCGCTGCTCGAACCGACGGTCGATCGATCAAAGACGCAAGCTCAGGTGACGGCTTGCAGCTTCAACACCATGGCAACCCACTCGCTGGCCGCGGTTGACGGCGCTTCTGCGTTGGATCCGAGCTCGGCCCACCGGTGCAGGGCGTCGTAAGCGATCTGCCGTACGTTCCAGAGCGCTTCTCGCGCCAGCGCAGCCATCTCGGCGACCACCATCGGCTCCTCCCGCGCAGCCAATGCCGCTGCCTCCGGGTCTCCCAGGCCTGCGTCGGCGAGCCACCGGCGTAGCCGGCCGATGCGCGCTTCGATGAACCCGGTCGCCGGATCGTCGACGGGCGGCGGCAGCGATCGGCACAGCGTGGGCCACGCTTCGATCAAGTCGGCGATCTGCTGATATTCCGGGCAGCCGACGCATCCATCGCCTTCCCCCGTCGACAGCCGACGCAGCGCAGCCAGCACGATTTCGGACAGCTTGCTGTCGAAGCTGCGATGATTCAGGCGCAGCACCAGCGACAGCTGCAAGTCGGGTTGCTCCCGGTCATGCTCGAGCATCGCCAGCACGACCTCGACCAGCATCAGCACGCGGGCCAGCTTGCCGATCGATTCGCCGGCGAGGCCCCGGGGGTAGCCGGTGCCATCGAGCCGCTCATGGTGCTGCGCTATCGCGGTAGCGACCGCAGGACTAAGCGACGGCTCGCGCTGGGCGATCAAATGGCCCGTGACCGGGTGTGCATACAGACTGCGCCGGCCCGCGATCTCGAGCGGCCTTTCCGCCTCGTAGAGCGAAGGATCGGCGTACATCATCCCGATATCGTGCAGCAGCGACGCGATCGCCAGCAGCTGCAGGTCGCCATCGGAGAAGTGGGCGCGGGTACCGACGAACAACGCCACGAAGGCGGCTCGCAGCGAGTGCTCGTACAGCGCGAGCGCGGTGTCGCGGGCCACCGTCAGGCGCATCGCGATCGCGGGCGGCAAGGGGCAGGCGGTCAGGGCAGACCAAATCCGCCCCGATTGAGCCCCCAGGCTCGTTTCGAAATGCGAAAGCAGCGGCGTGGCGGCGACCAATTCCCGCGCGCCCCCGACCAGATCCTTGTGCTGGACGGCTTCGTCGCTGGCCACGCAGCGATCGATCCGATCGGCCAGCCTATGGCCGAATAGACGATCCAGAATACGGCTGTCGACTTTCGCGCCGCGATCGAGTAGCTTGATTCCGGTGGCCGAATAGATCGGTTGCGACACCACGAGCGAGCGTCTGTCGCCGCACGAAGCGATCGCTTTCAGATATTGCGCATCATCGTCCGGTTCGGCCGGCGCGGGGGTGGATGACCCATCCATGCTTCGTCTCTCGAGCCTCTTCGCCAAGAGTTGCACGCGCCGCTTCGACGAATGACGCGAAAAACTGCCCGATGACCCTCGAATCCGACCAAATCCCTGCAGCCGCCAGGCAATACATCGAGCGTGGATGGTCCGTGATCCCGATTCAGGCGCGTGGCAAGCGGCCGCTGGTGCCCTGGCTCGAGTTCCAGCAGCGGATCGCGGCCGCTCCGGAGATCGACCGCTGGTTTACTCAGTGGCCCGACGCCAATATCGGCATCGTTTCGGGCGGCCTGTCGGGCCTGATCGTGATCGACGTGGATTCCGGTCACCGGGGCAGCGACAGTCTGGACTCGATCGCGCGCAAATTCGGGACATTCCCACCCGGGATCGAGGCGACAACGGGCGGCGGCGGACGCCATCTGTACTTCGAGCACCCGGGCCGTTCGGTCCCGAATCGAGCCGGGCTGTTTCCCGGCATCGACCTGCGCTGCGACGGCGGCTATGTCGTTGCGCCCCCGTCGGTGCACCCCAGTGGGGGCCGCTACCGTTGGGTGCCGAAGCATGGGCCGGACGACCTACCGCTTGCACCCCTGCCTGGCTGGGCCCTGCACTTGCTTCAACCCGACCGCAAGCAAGGACACTCGGTTCGGTATTGGCGAACGCTGGTTCGGGAGGGTGTCGAAGTGGGCGGCCGCGATTCGACGTTGGCTTCGCTCGCCGGACATCTGCTCTGGCATGGCGTTGACCCCGACGTCACGCTCGAGTTGATGCTCGCGTGGAATCGTGTGCGCTGCCGACCCCCGCTGGCTGACGTCGAGGTGGCCTCGGTGGTCGACGGCATCGCGCGCCGGCACGAAGCCGAAGATCGCTCGAGTCCGCTGGCGCGCACCGGCGCGTCGTGATTTGCCGCTGCGCCTTGCCGACTTAAGAGGCGCTTTAAGAATCTATCCGAGCGGACGCGGATCCGCCACGGCGTCTGGTCCGCTGGGGCGATTCAGAAGAGGCGAGCCGGCGCTGAACTTCAGGCGACGATCAACCGGAATTCGCTATTGCCTGCAGCTGGACTCGCCGTAGGCTGCCCGCATGCAACTGCCGCTCGCCGCAGTGATCGTCGCGCTCCACGCGATCACGCCCCCTTCGACGCTGAACGTCGTGACGGCCAGCACGTCCTGTGGGGCAGCGTGGATACCCGTGCCGTCGGAGGCAGTGCGATGGACGAGGATCGACCCGACACAAGCGGTGCTGCGGGTCGGCGGCGAGATCGTGGCTCGCCTCGAATGGGCGGGCGGCCGCCCCACGATCGGCCCGCGGGGTGGCCGGGCCGGCTCGCTGGCTGAAGGGCGAGTCGAGCCGACCGACAACCCGGACCGACTGCGAGTCGAAGCGAGGATCCGGATCGACACCAGTTGCCATTTGACCATCCGGGGCCTGTTCGAAAGCGATCCGAACGCGCGCGTAGCCGACCAGGCCGCTGCGTGGACGCTGCTGGCAAGTGCGGCCGAGGCGGAAAAGGACGACGACCTGCAACGCGCCGGCGAGTTGGCGGCGCGAGCCTTCGGGCTTGTGCAGGCGGCCAGCATCTCCGAATTTCCCCAGAAATTGGAGTTTGCGGCGTTTGCCGTGGAGGAGCTGTTGCAGGCCGGCCATCAAGACAAGGCGGTCGAGACGGTCGAGGTGGCGAGCGGGTCTATGGCGTCGGATGTCCCGCCCAACCATCCGTCCCGGCTGCGATTCGAGATGGCGCACGCCCGTGCGCTGTCGTTTCTGGATCGGAACGAAGAGGCCTTGAGCCTGCGGTTGTCAATACAACCTCAGCTTCTGACCGTGTTCGGCCCATCTTCCGACGAAGCGCTCTCAAACCGCTTGCGGATCGCCAACCTCAGATTGGAGCTGGGCGACTATGGCCGGGCACGTGCCGAGCTGGAATCGCTGCGGCGATCGGTCGACCGATATCGAACCCCGGGCCATTGGCTGCGGATCTACGCGATCCGAGGCCTGGCCAATGCGCTGGGGTACCTCGACCTGGAGCAGGATAGCGTCGGGCTGCTCGCTCAAATGCGCCGCGAGTTGGTTATCGCGCATGGCGAAGACGACCGCAGGGTCATCGATGTCGACGAGCAGATGGCGCGGATGCAGATACGCCTGGAGCAGTTCGAAATCGCGTTGCAAGGAACATCCAGGGTGTTTCTTTGGCGGATGGAGCACCTGGGCTTCGCCGATACCCGAACGCTCGGGTCTGCCTGGATGCTGGCACTGCTGTACAAGGAATTCGGCCGCTATGACACGGCGCGCGCGCTGACCGCGGCATTGCTGGAGCAGACGGATCGGGCCGCCACGGCGGTTCCCAGCCCACTTGCCCGCAGAACACTGGCGCTGCTGGGCAGCCTCGAGGGCGCACAGGGTCATATCGAAGCCGCCCAGGAAATCCTGCGAGCGACCTGGCAGCAATACGCGTCGATCGTAGGCGGGGATTCGGACGATACGGCCAGAGCGCTGATGGCGTACGCGCTGTTGCTGGTCCAGAGCGGTCACATCGATCGCATGTGCCCGGTCGTGCAAGAAACCTTCGACCAGAGCCGGTTCAGCTTGCGACCCGATCTTCAATTGAGTGCGGTCGCAAAGATGCTGACCGGACTGTGCCTGCTGTCGGATTCGACCTCCGGCGGCGCGGTCCAGCAGGGCCTCGCGCGCCTGGAAAGCGCGTGGCGCGAACTGCAGGACCGGCAGGGAGCCGGCAGCTCGGCGGCGATGTATGCGCTGTCGACCTTCGCATGGGCCAACTATCGACTCGGCAATCGCGTCGCAGCCAAGCGGCTGCTGCAGGACCTGGTTCGCCTGGCCGAGCAGTCACGGCGTGAAGCGCCCGCAGGATCGTTCACGCGCGACTACTGGTTTTCACGGTGGCTCACGGACCACAGCCAGAACCTCGGCTACCGCACCCTCGCGTTGCTGCACGCACAGGATGGGGAGTTGGACGAGGCGGTTCGGATTTCCGAATTGGCGCGCGACCGAAGGCTGCACGACCGCTTCCTCGAACGCGATCGCCTTTCGAACCGGTTGCCGCTACAGGCGCGCGACGAGCTGCGCAGGCTGACCTCGGCCATTCACGAGCTCGATGCCGGGCTGGCGCTGGAAACCGATATCGTCGATCGAGTCCGCCTGGAGTCACGCCGCACCCTGGCTATCGACGCCCGCAACCGGTTCGAGGAGCTCGTCAACCAGCGCTATCGGATCGAGCCCTCGCAAGCCGCACTGCCTTCTCTGGAACAGTTGCGCACCCGGGTGGATCGGCAAACGGCCATGGTCTCGATTCAATCGTCGGCGGACCGGTGGTGGGCCATCGTGATCGCGCCGGACACTCCGATTCGATTCCTGATGCTGGATCGAGAGCCGGACTTGGATGTGGCGGTGCGTGCCTGGGTCGGTCTGCTGGAAGGAGCTCCGGTTCGAGTCTGGCCCGCGTCGGGCAACCGGCTGATCCAGAGCTACGAGCGTCCGATCACGGCGATTGGCCGTCATTTGACCCGAGAGGCGCTCGCCGAGCGCGTGTCCCGGGCGATTCTCGTGCCACTGGTACATGCCGCCCCGCGAGCGCGTCGCTTCGTCATCGTGGCCGACGACGACTTGAACGGGGTTCCGTTCGCTGCGTTGCCGATCGATGGGATTGCTGCAGTGAGCCGTTTCGAGATGGTCTACGCGCCATCACTGCGCACTTATACGGCGCTGTGTCGCGCGGTCGATCACCCTTCGTGGTCGCGAGACTTGCTTTCGTTCGCGGTCGACGGCGTCGCGCAAGGGCAATCGACTGCCATCGATGACACGGACGATCCGCCTTCGGGAGGCGACGCGATCCGGTCGATGTTCAAGTTCGCCTCGCGCAATCCGCTGTCGTACGCGTCGAAAGAGGTCGAAGCCGCCTCCCGCAACTTCGCCCCGAGCCGTACGACAAGCCTTCAAGGACCGGATGCGAGCAAAGCGGCGCTCACGCGCGCCAGCCATGACGGTTTGCTGGCGCGGTATCGCTACGTACACATCGCCGCGCACGCCTTTTCCTTCCCGAACGATCCCGAGCGCTCGATGCTGATCCTGAACGGGGGCGAGGACGCGGCGTCCCGTGTGCTGACGGCCGCTGAGCTTGCCAATCTGCACATGGGAAGCGAGCTGCTGGTGCTGGCAGCCTGCCGCACCGGAGGCGGCCGCTACGAGCCTGGGCAGGGGCTGCTCGGTTTCGCGTTCGCGGCGCTTGCCGCCGGCAACCGGGCGGCGGTATTGTCGCTGTGGGATGTCGCGGACGATCTGACCGAGCGCTTCATGTCGAGCTTTTTCGGGCGACTGAGGCAGGGGATGCGGCCATCCGGCGCGCTGAGAGCAACCCAACGCGAATTTGCGCAGGACCCGAATCCGAGAATGCGCAATCCGAGCACTTGGGCTGCTTTCGTCCTCTACGGTGGGCAATCCTAGTGGCCTTTGATACCCGATGCGCGAGTGCCCTGCGCGCCATTGCCTCCCGAATCGGGTGTTACAGGCCGCCCGCGCTATCGCGCCTCGATCCTGAGGCCGTCATCGGCCACCGGCACGAACAGATCGACCTGCGTGCAAGCTGGATCCAACCAGTTGGCGTACTGGTGGGGCTCGACGATCACCGGCATCCGATCGTGCAACGCGGCGAGCTTCGAGTTGGCCGCCGTGGTGACGATCGTGTAGGTCTCCACGGGTTGTCCGCTGTTCGGGTCGAACCATCGCTCCCAAAGACCCGCCAATCCGAACAGGGGACCATCGGTTGGGCAAATGCGCCATTTGGTGCGCTGGCCACGGATTCCGCTCCATTCGAAGAATCCGCTTGCAGGCACCAGGCAGCGTCGGTTGCGGTAGGCGGCCCGGTAGGCGGGCAGGCCGGCCAGCGTCTCCAGCCGTGCGTTGATGCAGCGACTGCCGATCTTTACGTCCTTGGCCCAAGAGGGCACCAAACCCCAGCGCGCCATGGTGCTTTCTCGCTTGGCAGACAAGGGATTGATCCGGATGATGGGCGCGCGCTCGGTCGGCCGAATATCGGGGCTGGCAGCAAACTGCGGCACCGCCGGCACGTCGAAATGGGCTCGGATCGCCGCAGGGCTTTCAGACAGGTCGTATCGCCCGCACATCGATCGGCTCGCAAGGAATCGTATCCTATGACAAAGAACCGGTGAACCGATGAAGACCAAGCTTGGCTTGGCGACGCAGGCGGTCACCCCTGTGCAGGTCGTCGGGCTGGACCACGTCGTGCTGCGCGTTGCCGACCTGGAGCGATCGAGCGCCTTTTACCGCGACGTGCTCGATTGCCGGGTTGAAAAGTGGCAGCCGGAGCTCGGCTTGCTTCAGTTGCGCGCCGGCTCCGCGCTGATCGACCTGGTGAGCTTGGACGGGCGCCTCGGCCGCGCAGGCGGCGCAGGTCCTGCGCGCGAGGGCAGGAATCTGGATCACTTCTGCCTGCGCCTGGCGCGTTTCGATGAAGCCGCGTTGCGCGCGCACCTGGCCGCGCATGGAATCGAAGCCGGGCCAACGGCCGACCGCTATGGGGCCGAAGGCTATGGTGCGTCGATCTACCTCCAGGATCCGGACGGCAACACGGTCGAGCTGAAAGCCCCGACGGGCGGCCCATAGCCACCCATTCGCGAGGCGGATGGTGTTTTTCAACAGCGTGCTAGAGCGGGCGCGTTTGGTCCCGGCTAATCGGGCGGCGCTGCGGCGCCAGCAGTATCCACGTCACCAGAGGCCACAGCACCGTCCCGACCAGGCTCTCGGTCAGCCCGATCCACCAGTTGCTCGAGGCGCCTCCAACCCACAGCCGCACGGCCGCCGAAGCGAGTTGGGCGACCAGCAGCAGCGGCAGCACGTACAGGCTCTGGCTGAGAACCGGGAACCACATGATGCGCCGGTGCAGCGCGATCGCGCCGTACGACAGCAGTGTATACGCCAGCGCATGTTCTCCAAACAGGGCCCCGTCATGCACGTCGATCAGCAGACCGAACAGGAAAGCGGCGCCCATGCCGACCCGGCGCGGCTGGTGTACGTTCCAGAACACCAGCGCGAGCGCGAGGAAGTCCGGCACCAGCGGCGTTCGCCCCCAGGGCAGCAGGTCGAGCGCCAGGCCGGCCGCCAGCGTCGCCCAGATGAAAACCGGGCTGACCGGCCGTAGCACCTGCTTCGGCGCCTGCCCGCGTGCCATCGAAGTGGCTGCAGGAATGTCGCCGTTGGCGCGGCGCAATCGCCAAAGTTTCATTTGCGCGGGCTCCGGCGAGGCGAGCTGTCGCTGCGCGCGTCCTCGCGCGGCGGGGGCGCCAACGGTGCCGCTGTCAGCTGCAGCACCACCAGCACGCTGTTGGCGTCGATTCCGCCCGCAGGATTGACGATAACTCGCGCAAACTGATCCTTTACGTCACGTTCGACCCGCGCGATGGTGCCGACCGGAAGCCCCGCCGGGTACAGCCCGTCAAGGCCCGAGGTCACTACCACGTCTCCGCTGATCACATCGGCATTGGCGGCCAGGAAGCGC
>Ga0210394_10002567_pt1 | contig 24626 bp, 32 predicted proteins | sample IncBWC12MmetaG_FD_160121 | JGI IMG/M metagenome (GOLD analysis project Ga0210394, IMG submission 160121) | Forest soil microbial communities from Barre Woods Harvard Forest LTER site, Petersham, Massachusetts, United States - Inc-BW-C-12-M | ecosystem: Environmental > Terrestrial > Soil >... | reverse complement strand
GCCATCCGCTGGCCGAATTTACCACCGTGAACCTCGATTTTCTCCAACATTACCGGCCGATGGCGAACGTGGTCCAGCGGCCACACGCAAAATCCGGCGGACGAGGGTTCGCCATCACCGGACATCATGAATTGATGATCCCCCTGCTGGCGGCGACGTTGATTGAATCCGCTGATTGAACCCAAATGATGCCAGCACCCGAGCCTCGCGAGTCTCCCTTCTGGACGTACGAGGATCTCGGTCTGTTCGTCGGTTCGGTGATTCCTGTGTTCCTGCTGGCGTGGGGGCTAGTCCGCGTGATCCCGTCGCCGAAAGGCGCGGTGGGGGCGATGGTGTATCAATCGCTGATCTACGCGCTGATGCTGGGCGTCCTTTATATTGTGGTTGCCTGGCGCTACGCGCGGCCGTTCTGGGCGTCGCTGGGCTGGACAACGTTTCGGCTTCCCTTCCTGTGCGCCGCCGCAGGCCCTTTGCTCGCGGTTTCCACTGCGACGCTTGGTATCCTTTTGAAAGCACCGCCCATCCCATCGCCTATCGAGGATCTGATCTCGGACCGCCGCTCTTTGTTCGTCATGATGCTGTTCCTGACGGTCTTCGGTCCGGTATTCGAGGAACTCGTGTTCCGCGGGTTTCTGTTCCCGCTGCTGGCCCGTTCGATGGGGCCGTGGCCGGGGATTCTGCTTGCCGCGACCCCCTTCGCGCTGGTCCACGGCAGCCAATATCACTGGTCCTGGCAACACCTTACGGTAGTCGGGCTGGCCGGCGTGGTGTTCGGATTCGCGCGTTACAAAACCGAGTCCACGGCCGCCGCGACGTTGGTCCACACGGGCTACAACGCGACACTTTTTATCGCTTTTCTGGTCCAGAAATCGCTAGAACTTGACAACAGCCGGAACCTCTAATAGACTTAACGGTGTTAAGTCTATGGGAGTCCAGGAACGCCGGGAGCGCGAAAAGAAAGAACTTAGGCAGGAGATCCTCGACGCGGCGCGCGATTTGTTTGTGCGCGAAGGCTTCGAAAACGTCTCCATGCGCAAGATTGCCGAGAAGATTGAGTACTCGCCCACTACTATCTATCTCTATTTTAAGGACAAAGCCGACCTGCTCGATTGCATCTGCGAAGAGACGTTCGCCCGGCTGGTGCGCAAGCAGAACAGCATCGACCAAGCCATTGCCGATCCTATTGAGCGGCTAAAGAAGGGGCTGCGGGCGTACATTGAATTCGGGCTGAAATATCCGAATCATTACAAAGTGGCGTTCATGATGACCGAGGATTTTGAGGAGCGACTGCGGTGCGAACGATCGCGCGAGATGGGCAAGAAGGCGTATATCCATCTGCGGAACGAGCTGGGGCGGCTGGCCGAGCTGGGGCTGATTCACGTGGCCGACACGGAGGCGGCGGGACAGGTTCTGTGGGCGAATATTCACGGGCTGACGTCCCTGCTGATTACACATCCGCGATTCCCATGGCTGGATCGCAACGTCCTGATCGACACGCTGATTGAGAATACAATGGCCGGGTTGCAGGTCAAGCAGTCGGCTTTAACAAACTGAACGTCGCCAGTTCCACGCCCGAGTCACGGAGAGCGTCGCGAACTTCGGGCGCGGTCAGGGCACGCAATTCCTCTTCGCGCGATTCCTTCAAACGGGTGCGCGCCGCGCGCAGTTCGGCGGTGCAGATCCCCGGGTGGCACATGAATTCGGTTGAGCCTTCGGGCAGCGAGCGGATCAACGCCGCCAGATCCGAAGCGTCGAATTTTCCGGTGATCTGAAATCCGGCGAAATGGTCGGTCGAACGGCAGCCGTGGCTCGCAAGCACGCGCTGAAACCGGCTGCGTACGACGCCCAAGGACCGACTGACCGCGCGCTTTTTCCAAGAAACGCCGCGCGGGGTTAAGGGAAAATCGAACGGGCGGCGCACCCAGGGAATTTTGAACTCCTCGGAGATTCTGGCCACCGCGTCCAGCACAGGAGGCAGCAGATGCGTGTGTTTATGGGTATCGAGATGGGTCGGTTTCAGCCCTGCGTCCAGCACTTTGGACACCTGCGCCGACAATTCCTCGTAAATCTGAATTTGTTTGAGCATCACCGCGCGCGTCAACTGCGCCACGGTCATCGGAAAAGGAGGCTGGCCGACCAGTACCAGGTGGACTCCGATATCGAGCGCTGGATTTTCCTTTGCCAGCCGCACCGCATCGTCGAACGCAGGGCCGTCGCTCATGATGGTGGTCGCGGTAAGGATGCCGTTCCGGTGCGCCTCGATAATGCCCTGGTTCACGTCGCGTGTGAAACCGAAATCGTCGGCGTTGACTACCAATTGACGCACTTATCTCCCGGTCGAATCCCCAAGCTGACGCCAGGGGTTATAACCCCGTCCCGTGAGGGCGGGGATCAATGGTTTCCCGTCTGTCCGAAGAGAGTGCACTAGAAAAGCTTCAAATAAATGGTCAGGAATTTTTTGGGATTCGCGCGGAAATCTTTCAGCAGCGCGCGAACCTCGCGCGTCGTTCCATCCAGCGATTCATAGAGCGCGGGGTTGGTCAGCAGCTGGCCGAGCGTTCCTTCGCCCTTGTTGATCTTATCGAGCATACTGTCGATGCGCGACATGGTCGACTTGATTTCCTGGTGCAACTCGTCGCTGTGGAGCAGCTTGCCCACGTCGCCTTCGCCATTGTCGATGCCGGCGAGAATCTTGCGGAAGTCGGCGATAGTTTTCAGCGCGTCGTTGTAGAGCGCCGGATCCTTCACGAACTTGCCCACCGAGCCGTCGCCCTTCTGAATGTCGTCGATCAGGCCGTTGATTTTTGCGATGGATGTGCGCACGTCGCCGTACATCGCCCCGTTGTCGTGGAGCAGCTTGCCAACGGAGTTATCGTCGGATTCGGCGGCTTTTCTCAAAGTCACAACCAGTTTCTCGGCTTCGACGACGATGCTGGTCATTTTTCTCGCGATGGTATCGTCCACCAGCAGCATGCCGATGGTGCCCTTGCCGGCTTCCACCTGGCTGACAATCCTGTCGGCCTTAGTGACGATACCCTGCAAGGCAGTCAAGGCGGTATTGCCCTGCTGTACGAAATCGTCGATGGTGGTCAGATTCTGACTGGGAATTTCGCCGCCCTTTGCAACGGCCTGCGCGCCGTGACCCTTCTTGATGTTGATGTACTTCGCACCCAGCAGATTTCCCGCGGTGATTACGGCGAGCGAATCGGTGGGGATGGCGTCCAGATATTTATCCTCGATCTGCATCGTCACTTTGATAATTTTTCCGGGCTGGCTGGATCCCGACAAAACCACATGGGTCACCTTGCCGACGGTGATGCCGTTTAGCGTTACCTGAGAGGCAACGGCGATGGCGGCCGAATCGTCAAAATAAGTGTAGATGTCGGACGTGCTCTTGAAAAAGGTATTCGTTCCGGCCAGCAGGAAAACCAAAATGCCCAGGATGCCCAGCGCGAACGCCGCCATCAGTCCAACCCGCAACTGCGACCATTTTGCTTTACTCGAAACCGGCATAGGCTAGTATTTCACGAACTTGCGCACGTAGACATCTTTCGATGCTCTCAATTCCGTCTCCGTTCCTTCGAATACCAAGCGCCCTTCGTTCATGACGAAAAACTTCGTTCTCACGCCGTCCGCCACTGCCGGTTCGATCTGACCACTGTCAGGATTGTAGCGAAAATTCGCCATCAGGTGCCCGTCCTGATAGCGATGCGTCACCAAAATCGCCGCGGTGTTGCGCGAATCGCGCTCTTTGATCAGCAGATGGATGATCAGGTTTGCGGTGATGGGATCGAGGCCCGCAGTGGGTGAATCGTAGAGCACCAGCGGAGGCTCGGTCACCACCGCGCGCGCGATCCCGACGCGGCGGCGCATGCCTCCCGATACTTCGCTCGGATATTTTTGAAGCGTAGAGCCTAATTCGACGAAGTTCAGCGTCTGAAGAACCTTCGCATCGATCTCCCCTTCAGATAGAGGACCATCTCCGTTTCTGCGCGCCTGCTGATTCAGCAGCGGGTACGCGACATTGTCGGCGATATTCATCGAATCGAACAGACCGCCTTCCTGAAACAGGATTCCGACTTTGGCGCGAATCCTAAACAGTGCCGATTCCTTGTAATCGGTGACGTCTTCGCCGAACAGAATCACCTGCCCCGCGTCGGGCTTTTCCAGGCCCACCGCTGTCTTCAACATCACCGTCTTGCCGCTGCCGGCCGCGCCGAACACCACTCGCGTTTCGCCCGCGTTCATCGAGAACGAGACATGATCCAGCGCCGGCGTCTGGTCGAAATGCAGGCTGACATCTTTGAAGCGAAGAACCTCCGATGTTACGGTTTCGGCCATGGGCTTCTAGAAGAACAACGGATCTATAAACGACGTAATCACGAAAATCCAAATCGACGCGACCACCACCGCCTGCGTTGTAGCGCGTCCCACGCCTTGTGTTCCGCCCGTGGTCCGCATGCCGTAGAGGCAGCCCACCAGGGAAATAATGATCGCGAAGAGAAACGGCTTGATCAGCCCCTGGAACAGATCCTGATAGATCAGCGCCCGCCACGCCGAGCTCCAGTAGAACGACCATGTAATGTTCAGCAAGCCGACGGAGATGAGCGCTCCGCCGATCAATCCGATAAAATCCGCGATGATCGTTAGCAGCGGCAGCACCACCATCAGCGCGATCAGCCGCGGCGTGACCAGTTTCTGAATCGGATCGGTGCCCAGCGCGCGCATGGCGTCAATCTGCTCCGTCACTTTCATGGATCCAATTTCGCTGGCGATACCGGAGGCGTTTCGTCCGGCGACCAGAAGCGCCGTCAGTACCGGTCCAAATTCGCGCACCAGGGAAATAGCGACAATCTGGCCGATCTGCTCCTGCGCGCCGTAGGTGGTGAGCGCGCGGCCCATTTGCAGGCCCATGATGATGCCGCTGAAGAACCCGATGAGAATGACGATCGGCAGAGAGCCCACGCCAATCACGTCCATCTGAATAAAGATGTCGTCGGCGTAGTGCGGAGTGCGGAAAATATTGCGGAATGCCCGCGCCCCGAGGAAGAGAAACTCTTGAAATGTCTCTATCCACGATTTCAAAAAATCGAGCAATCCGCGTCCCCCGATATTGTCGATGCTAACATGAGGCCATGAAAGGCTTGACGGACATCCCTGGAATCCTCGTCGGCCATGCATCCGATTATGACGGATTGACGGGGTGCACTGTAATCCTGTGCGAGCGCGGCGCGGTCGCAGGCGGCGAAATTCGCGGCTTCGCTACCGGCACAGGTGAGTGGGACCTGCTGAGCCCCTATCACGTCACCGAAAAAATTCACGCCGTAGTTTTCGCCGGAGGCAGCGCGTTCGGCCTGGAAGCGGCGTCGGGTGTTCGGCGTTTTTTAGCTCATAAAGGCATCGGCGTCGAAACCCCTTCGGCCCGCGTGCCGTTGGTGGTTTCCGCGATTCTTTACGATCTCTCGATCGGCAAATCGAGCGCGCATCCGACGCGAGAAATGGGCGAATCCGCAGCCGCGGCGGCGACGGATAAACAAGTAGCCGAAGGCAACATCGGAGCAGGCACCGGCGCGACGGTCGGAAAAGTTCTCGGGATGAAAGGTGCCATGAAGAGCGGCATCGGGACGTTCACGGTGACGCTCAACTCGGGTGTGATGGTGTCAGCGCTGGCAGCCGTGAACGCGGTCGGCGATATCATCGATCCAGCGACCGCAAAGATCATCGCCGGCGCGCGCGGGGCGAATGGAGAGTTCGCGAATAGTGCGCAGATCATGAAGAGCGGTTCCGGCCAAGGATTAGTGCGTCAAAACACAACGCTGGTCGTGGTCGCGACCAACGCTCAGTTGACGAAGGTCGACGCCAACCGTCTGGCACACGTCGCGCAGATTGGGATGGCAAGGACGATCAACCCGGTAAACACGACGTCGGACGGCGATTTGATTATCGCGTTGTCGGTCGGCACTGAGAAAGCTGCTATTGATGCGTTGGGCGTGGCCGCGTCAGAAGCTGTCGCGGAGTCGATCCTGCGAGCGGTGAGGTCGGCATCGACGCTCGGCGGGGTGCCGGGGCTGAAGAAATAAGGAACTTGCTGCTCGCCGGCGGTGTCCAGCAGGGTGCATGAAGGGAATCCAGTTTCGATGGGCTTTGCCGATCTTTCATCTGGCGATGGACTTGATTCTCGTCGCGATCCTGATCGATACAATGCGCCACGCGAGGCCTGCAATCGCCGAATCCAGGACCGGACCATTCGTTCCAGTTTCTTATAGCCAATATCGGACCGTGATCGATTTTCGCGGTCCCGGGCTGCTGAAACCGTTTCTCTTACTCGCGACGGGTACTGGCCGCCGCCAGTAGCGACCTTTATATCCCATACGATTCACGCGGCTTCCTGTGGTTAGGACTCTACGAAACTCTTGCGGTGCCGATGTGGTTTTTCGTTGGTCGCTCAGGACGCAGATGGAGTCTTGCCTCGATATGCGTGCGCCTCGCCGCAGGCTCAATCGCCTTTCCGAGGATCTGGGTGCTCGGCGTGGGTTTACAACTGCTTTTCTGGCTCGTCGTGGCGATCTATGTGTTCATCGCAAGCCTTCGCTGGCTCGTGAGTCGAATCCGACCTAAGAAACTCTCCTCGGGTGGACAACATTGATATCGGTGTTTCTGAAATCTCGATCCAGCGTCAGCAAAGGACAATCCTCTTCCTTCGCCAGCGCGTAGGCGAAGCAGTCTCCCATGTTTAGGGGATATTTCAAACGCGCAGCGGCCGCGATTTCTGCGTGTTGGGGTGTGGAAGCCACTACTCGAATCGAGGTTTGTTCAATCGCCTCGCGAATCAGGGCTGCGTGAGAAGGCTGTTTGGATTGCAACAAAATCAGAACTTCGGCATAGTTCACGCTGCTCATCAGAAGGTAGTCACGATTCGCTTGCAATTGATCGACCACCCACGGCCCGAGACTCTCCCGGAATACGACCGCCAGTAGCGCGGAGGTGTCTACGACCACAACTCGTCTTCGGTTTTGAATTGAGGATTGGGGTTGAGCGGCGCTTTGAGGCCGATGCCGAGCAAGGAATGAAAATCGCAATCGGATTTCGGCGTTGCCCGCGTTGCAAGTTCACGCAGAGCTATACGGATTGCATCAGACTTTCTCTTAATGCCCTTCCGCTTCATGAAGAGCTTCAAATCCCGCTCGAACTCCGGCGTGACATTCAGATTGAGCTGCTTCATACATACAGTATACAGCCCAGGGCTGTATCACACGATCGGCAACCCATGCCGATGCAGCACAGACTCGACATCCGTCTTCATCATTCGCGACGCGTCGTAATCCACGATGATTTTATCGAGCGACGGACCCACCTGCACGCGCGCAATGCCGTATGTGCTCGGCAGGTCGGCGACGCTCCCTAGTTCGGGCTCCGTCAACGGGCGGGCGAGATCGTAATGCAGAGTGACTTTGGTCATGAAAAAATCAGTTTAGCAACTTCCACTTGATCTGCCGCAGCATTCCCAGCCACACTTCGGCGTCGTGGGCATTCAATTCCATGCGCCGGACCAGTCGCCGGATTTTCATCTTCGTCGATCCCTCGACGCGCGCGTGCACATACCCGGAATGCTCCAGCACTTCTTCGAGCAGCGCGGTCACGCGCTCCATTTCCTCGGCGCTCGCTGGCCGTTTTGCCTCCGGCTTGGCGCGAGCGGCTGCCGGATTGCGCAGGATCTCATACAGACACACGGCGACGGCCTGGCCAAGATTCATCGAGCCGTGTTCTTCGCGCGTGGGAATGCGCATCAGCCAATGGCAGTAGCTCATGTCTTCATTCGAAAGGCCGAATTTTTCGGAGCCGAACAACAGCGCCACCGGAGCCGACGCCAGTTTCCTCGCGATGATGCGTCCGCCCGTTTCGAGACGCCTGAGCGGATGTTCAAGAGCGCGAGGGCCGATCGAAGTTGTTCCGACAATCAGAGCGCAGTCGGCAACTGCATCCGCGATCGTCTCGAATTCCCGCGCATTGGTCAGAATATCTTGCGATTTTACAGCACTTTTCGCTTCTAAGAACGCCACTTTATACGCATTTACGAGTCTCAGCTCAAAAACCCCGAAATTGCTCATCGCGCGCGCCGCGGCACCGATGTTTAAGGGGTTTCGAGGCGATACCAGCACGACGCGTAAGTTCATTTGCCGAGGTTCATTTTTCGCGGCTGACGGCGTCCAGCACACCATTGATGAAGGCCACCGATTCGTCGCCTGAAAACTGGCGCGCCAGGTCCAGCGCCTCGTCGATCGCTACCGCGGCGGGTGTTTTCAGATCGCTCATTTCATAAACCGCCAGACGCAGGATATTGCGGTCCACCGCCGGCATGCGTTCAATTCGCCAATTTGCTGATTTATCGGAAATTATCTTGTCAATGGAGCCGACATTTTCCACTGCGCCGCGCACCAGCGTCTCCATGAACTCATCCGGATCGGTAGGTTTCGGGTTCTCTTCCTCGGAGCCAAGCGTATCGTAGAAAGAAGAGATTGCCTCGCCGACGGCCTGCTTTCGCAAATCCCACAAAAACAGCACTTGCAACGCGCGGGCGCGGGAACGATGGCGGGCGGGCATATCAGTTCGCCACGCTGGTCGCAAAGCGCGCCATCTCGAGAGCGGTCATGGCCGCGTCGAAGCCTTTATTGCCGTCTTTTCCGCCGCATCGCGATTCCGCTTGCGCCACGGTATCGGTGGTAAGGACGCCGAAGGCCACAGGAACTCCGGTTTCGAGCGCCGCATCCTGCAACCCGCGCGCGGCTTCGCCGGCGACGTAATCGAAATGTGGAGTGTCGCCGCGAATCACCGCGCCCAGCGCGACGATGCCGTGATAACGGTGCGTTTGGGCCAGCATTTTCGCGGCTAACGGCAATTCAAACGCGCCCGGCACGTGAAAGACATCCACCTGGGCCTTGGCCAGAGCCTCGCGCGCGCCTTCCAGAAGTTTTTCGGTAATCGCGGAATTGAAGCGCGCCACTACAATTGCGAACCGGAGGCCGGTTGGGTCAAAATCGCTCCAATTGAGAGAATCCGCGGACATCGTGGGATAATTAGGGGTTTCCAGGTTCATCATACCGCATGCTCCCCGAGTTCATCCGAAATTTCAGTATTATCGCGCATATCGATCACGGCAAGTCGACGCTGGCCGATCGTCTTCTCGAAGCCACCCACGCGTTGGCGCAGCGCGAAATGATGGAGCAGGTGCTCGACACCATGGATCTCGAGCGCGAGCGCGGCATCACCATCAAGGCTCACGCGGTGCGGTTGACATATATCGCCAAGAACGGCATCGAGTATCAGCTCAATTTGATCGACACGCCGGGCCACGTCGATTTCACGTATGAGGTATCGCGCAGCCTGCAAGCGTGCGAGGGCGCGCTCCTCGTCGTCGACGCGTCGCAGGGCGTGGAGGCTCAGACTCTGGCGAATACCTACCTGGCGCTGCATCACAATCTCGAAATTATTCCGGTCATCAATAAAATCGATCTGCCTTCGGCGGAGCCGGAACGGATTCGCGAACAGATCGAGTCGCTGATCGGGCTGGACGCCAGCGGCGCGATTCTGGCGAGTGCGAAAAACGGCATCGGGATTCAGGAGATTCTCGAAGCAATCGTGGAATTAGTTCCGCATCCCAAAGGATCGCCCGATGCGCCCCTTCGCGCGTTGATTTTCGATTCCTGGTTTGACCCATATCGAGGCGTCATCATTCTGGCTCGCGTGATGGAAGGAACGATGCGCAAGGGGACGAAGATCAAGCTCTGGTCGAACAACAGCACGCATGAAGTGGAGGGCGTGGGGTACCAATCGCCAAAACCGATTCCGTGTGATGAGTTGTCGGCGGGTGAGGTAGGGTTCCTGTTCGCAAATATAAAAACCGTCTCCGATGCGCAGATCGGCGACACGATTATCGATGTTGCGAATCCGGCCCCGGAGCCCCTGCCCGGATTCGAACCTCTGAAGCCGATGGTGTTCGCGGGGCTTTACACAATCGAGGCTCATGAACACGGCCTGTTGCGCGATGCGCTGGAAAAACTGCGCCTCAACGATAGTGCGTTTAATTTCGAGCCCGAGAATTCGGTCGCGCTGGGCTTTGGATTCCGCTGCGGATTTCTAGGCCTGCTCCATCTGGAGATTGTGCAGGAGCGTCTGGAGCGCGAGTTTCAGATCGACCTGATCACCACCGCGCCGGGCGTGACGTACGCAGTCACCCTGACCGACGGCAGCGTGATTCAAGTCAATAATCCGTCGAAATTTCCCGACCCGTCGGACATCAAGAACATCGAGGAGCCGATTATCGACGCCACGGTGATCACGCACGAAGAGTACATCGGCGAGATCCTGAAACTGCTCGAGGAAAAGCGCGGGACGCAGAAAAAGTTCGAATACATCGGTGCGGGCCGCGTGATGCTGTTGTACGAGATGCCTCTCAATGAAATCGTGCTCGATTTTTACGACCGCCTGAAATCGGCATCGCGAGGGTATGCGTCACTCGATTATCACTTGGCCGGGCATCGAGCGTCGCCGATGGTGAAGCTCGACGTTCTCGTCGCGGGCGAACCTGTGGATGCGCTGTCGATGATCGTCCACCGGGATTTTGCTTACGAGCGCGGGAAGATTCTCATCGAGCGGTTGAGAAAACTAATTCCCCGGCAGATGTTCGAAGTCGCGCTGCAAGCGGCGATCGGGAGCAAGATTATCGCCCGCGAAACAATCGCGGCGATGCGGAAGAACGTACTAGCCAAGTGCTACGGCGGCGACATCTCGCGCAAACGAAAGCTTCTGGAAAAACAAAAAGAAGGCAAGCGAAGAATGAAGCGCGTCGGGAGAGTGGAGATTCCGCAGGAGGCGTTTTTAGCGGTGTTGAAGGTGTCGGGGAGTAGCGATAACGATTGAAACACAATGCTGATGGTGATCTTCGGTGCGGGTGCATCTTACGATTCGTTCTCCTCCGTACCTCCGGGCCCAGGCGGCTGGCGGAGGGATCTTCCGCAGCGTCCACCCTTAGCGAAGGAGCTGTTCGAAAACCTTCCGGCGTTTCGCGATCACCTTCTTAAATATCCTCAATGCAGGCCGTTGGTCCCGATTCTGGAGAAGGCGCCTGACGTCGAGAGGATCTTGGGCTTCATGCAAGTCAACGCAGACAATGTGCGATTGAGTCAACTAGCCGCCGTCCGATATTATCTGCGCGACCTGATTTATACCTGTGAGCAGCAATGGAGCGAACTCACACGCGGCGTTTCCAACTATGGAACGTTGCTCGAGCAAATTCGGACCGTACACAACGTTTCGCTTGTAACTTTCAATTACGACACGATGATCGAAAGAGCGCTTGGCGATCTCCGAGTGCACATAGGCTCGATGGATGGCTATCTCGCGCACCATCAGTTTAAGCTGTTTAAACTTCACGGCTCTACTGATTGGGCCCAACGAGCTTCATTCAAGGGTAGGGGGACCGACCACCGATGGAACAGCCCTCGAGAAATAATCGATCACGCCGCCGAGCTCGAGCTATTGCCTCGTTTTGAATGGGGAAAGCACGCATCGCTTCCAACGGTACTCACTGAAATGGAGCGCCGTCTCGGATTCACGAACCTTGTTCCGCTAATGCCTGCCCTGGCGATTCCCGCGGTAGGGAAGTCCGATTTTATTTGCCCCAAGGCTCACTTAGAATCCCTACGCGAGGTCATTCCGCGGGTGACGAAGATTTTGATCGTCGGCTGGAAGGCCGCTGAACTGCACTTTCTTAAGTTGCTCATGGAGTACCTCGGAGGGAAACACGTTAAGGTACTCGCTGTCCGGGGCTCGATTGATGGCGCCAAGGAGACTCTTCAGACGCTGGAAAACGTTGGGATTAGGGGCGACTTTCAGCCTGACCCCGGTGGGTTCACCGACTTTGTCGTTAATAATCGAGTCGAAGCGTTTCTCGCAAGTTAGGTCGCTTGGCGTCTGCGTGGCTGGTGTAAGCGTATCGCTGATGCTATTCGGATTTGCGCGCCGTACTCCTTCAGCCGCCGGTCGCTCGTCAGGAGAATAAGGGACTCCAAGTCAGTCTGCGCGATCAGCATTCGATCGAACGGGTCGTCGTGATGTCGAGGCAGTTTCGCAGCAGCGATGGAGTGCGCAACCGTAATCGCCAAGGGCACGAAGTGGCTGGCGGATAATTCTTCCTCAAGATTCTCCGGTGCGTTGAGTTTACCAAGCGCCCGCTTGATCCCAATCTCCCACGTGGTTGCTGCGCTGACGTAAACCACTGTACTTGACGTAATCATCTTGCGGGCGTCGTGGCTAAGACGAGGGCTGTCTGCCAACCACCACAAGAGGACGTTGGTATCGAGCAGGAGGTTCACGGACGCTCGCCGCGAAAGGCCGCTGCGATTGACTCCGGCAGTTCGTCGAAGTCCCGGCTCATCTTGACCTTCCCCTTCCAGGCCCCGGGCGTGCGCTTAGGAGGGGTAGCCTCATGATAAGCGACCATGCGCACGACAGGCTTGCCCGCCCGCGCAATGATGATCTCCTCACCGGCTTCAGCCCGGTCGATTAGACGGGACAAGTGAGTCTTGGCCTCGTGAATGTTGGTGACCTGCATGACTAGACTAAGTTTAGCTAACTTACGCGCAACCGTCAAATCGTGATTACGGCGGCGCCGTTGATTTGATCGCTCTTCACTGCTGCTAACGCTTCGTTCGCTTGATCCAGCGGAAAGACTGTCACTTGCGGCTTGAGACCGATCTTCGCCGCTAACTCCAGGAAATCCCGGGCATCCGCGCGCGTCATATTTGCTACGCTGCGGATCTGACGCTCGCCCCATAACAGAGAATCGTAATCAAATTGCGGCATGCGGTCGAGATGGATCGCGTTGATGGCGACCACTCCGCCTTTTCTCAAACTCGACAGCGCCGCGACCACTACATCGCCGCTGGGGGCGAATGTGACCGCTCGATCCAGCGGCACTGGCGGACGGTCCGTCTCCGTGCCGACCCATTTCGCACCCAACGATGTCGCCAGCGCGCGGTGCGAAGCGCCCCTGGTCGACACGTACACCTCGCAATTCCAGGAATGCAGCACCGCGATGGTCAGATGCGCGGAGGCGCCGAAACCGAACAGGCCGACTCGTTCGCCCGGCTCCACTCCTGCTACTCGCAGGCTGCGGAACCCGATGATCCCGGCACATAACAGCGGCGCGGCGTGCAGGTCGTTCAAGGCGTCCGGAAGAGGGTAGACGAAGTCCGCGCGGGCCAGCGCGTACTCGGCATATCCTCCGTCGACCGAGTAGCCGGTGAACGTCGGCGCATCGCACAGATTCTCCAGGCCACGAGCACAATACGGGCACGATCCATCGACGCCTCCCAGCCAGGACACGCCGACTCGCGTGCCGGCGGCCAACTCTCCCTGAACGACCTCACCAACGATCTGATGGCCCGGAATTAAAGGGCTCCGCAAGGACGCGAGTTCCCCTTCGACGATGTGCAGGTCTGTCCGGCAGACTCCGCACGCGCGGACGCGCAGCAGCACGTGACCCGGTTTCATGACCGGTTCGGCTACGTCTTTTATAAGGAGTGGACTATGCGGCTTTTCGAGAACGGCTGCTCTCATAAAAGCCTGAAAGAGGTTTACGCGGCCTTCTGAACCTTGCCGCTCTTGATGCAGTCCGTGCACACCTTAATGCGCTTCGGCGCGCCCGCGACCACCGCGTGCACCTTCTGCAAGTTGATGTCCCAGCGACGTTTCGTCACGTTGTGCGCGTGGCTGATCCGGTTTCCAAACTGGGGGCCGCGCCCGCAAAGATCACACACTTTCGACATTGCCTTCAAACGCTCCTAGTACTGTTTACTCTTTGCCAGTCTACCATATCGCGCTATCCGGTGGGAGAATGGGGTCGCAGACTGTTGAAATGGACCATGCTTACATCGACGCGAACTCAGTCGCCGAGCGCTATCTCGACCTCGCGCTCTCGCCCGAGGATCTTCGCGAGTTCGAGGAGCATATCGTCGATTGCCAGGAATGCGCCGACCGGCTGCTGCTGGCCGAGATGTTTCATGCGCGGAACGGGCATAAGACCAAGTCTGATCCGGGGCCGGATCCGCGCCTGATCGCGAAGGTAACGTTGTATAAACCCGGCCGGTTAGTGCTGATGCTGATCGCCGCCGCACTGGCGATTCCTCTCATCTATCTGTTGGTTACGCTTGTTTGGCGGCGCTGAAGGCGTCGCGCTCCAGTTCTTTTACGCGATCCTCCAGAATCCTGGTATGCGTCGAATCGAGCACCAGGCAGTGGTGTCCCACGAACCTCATTTTGTGATCGTGAACGGCCACCAGCAGCACTTTTAACCACACATGCGTCCCGTCGGCGCGCTGCCCGTAGGTGTCGAACCGGGTCTTGCCCGATAGCAGCATCTGGCTATACGCCTCTTTGACGCGGTCCTGTTCCATTTTAGGGAACATGGTGAGCCAATCGCGGCCGACAAAACCCTTTGGATCCGCAGTCAACGTCGCCGCCAGGGAGGAGTTTACCGTACCAAGGGTTCCATCGCCGCGCACCCACGCGACGCCGCTTTGCAGATGGTCGAACGCGACTTTCGTCGAATAAAGCTCGTCGGAGAGGGCGTTTGGCGCTGCATCACCCGTCCTAGCGCGATGACCAGAACTGTAACCGCACCCAAAAGGTAAAGCCACAACATAAACCAGGCATCCTGCTTCTATTGTGACTTATCGGCAGTTTTACGTAGGACCCTAGGCCGGGCGGCCCTATATAACCCCTGGCGTCAGCCAGGGGATTCATCAGCCAACTAGCCGACAAGAAGACCGCGGAATTTCGGCTGATCGTAGCCCGGGAAAACGTTTGCCATGTTCCGGTTGCCGAGCTGTCCCTGGACCAGTTCGCCCAGCACGTCGCGGAAATCCGTGGTCAGGTTCAGATCGCGATTCTCATAGAGCTGTTCCGGTTCCAGGCCGGGCCAGTCGCCGTACACCTTGCCGCCCTTGATGCGTCCGCCGAAGGCGAACATCACGTTGGCGTGACCGTGGTCGGTGCCTCGATTGCCGTTCTCCTTGGCGGTGCGGCCGAACTCGCTCATGGTGACCACGGTGACATCGGCGATCCGGTCGCCCAGATCGGTGTAAAACGCCGCCAACGAGTTGCCGAAATCCGTCAGCAGATTGGCGAGCTGCCCCTGCGCCGGCTTCGCGCCCACTTCGTTGACGTGCGTGTCCCAGCCGCCGACGTCGGTGAAGGCGACTTCCAGTCCCACGTCCGACTTGATCAGCCGGGCGATCTGCATCAGGGACTGGCCCAGGCGTCCGCCCGGATATTTCGCGCCGTTCGAAGGATTGTACGCCTGCTTCTGAATCGATTGCATCAGCTTCACGGCTTCAAACGTCTCGCGGCCGGTGCCGTTCAGAACCTTGTCGGCCGAATTGCCGTACATGCTCTCAAAACCCATCGAACTTGGGGCATCCTTGACCTGAAATTCAGCCAGATTATTGATCGCTACGGCATCGTTGTGCCCGCGCAGCGCGCGAGGCAGAGCCGCACCCATGCTGATGGCGCGAACAGGCGAAAGTTTGCCGCTTTCAGAAGGCAGTGCGCGATTCAGCCAACCGTCGTTGGTCGCCTTGCGGCCCGGCGTGCCGGATTCCATATAATCCTGCGCGTCGAAGTGCGAACGGGTCGGGTCCGGCGAACCTACGGCTTCGATGACCGCCAATTGTCCCGCGTCGTAAATCGGTTTGAGCCCGGAAAGCGACGGGTGCAGGCCGAACATGCCGTCGAGATCGATGGCCGTGTCGGGCGTGCCGTTGGGCCGAGGGATGGCGATCGTCGGCCGCATTTCGTAGTAGCGATTTTCGCCGTGCGGGATCACCACGTTCAGGCCGTCGACAGCTCCTCGCTGGAAAATCGCGACCAGAACTTTCTTGCGCGGCGAGGGTGCATCGGCGGCATAGAGCGCTCGCGAAAGCCAAGCCGGCGTAGCGCCGACGCCAACCATGGCCAGTGCGGAACTTTTAAGAAAAATGCGGCGGCTGAAATTCATGTCTTACTCCTTAACAGCGGGCTCCTTAACGTCTTTGGAAATCCGGCGATCCGATGACTAAGCCCGCCACCAGCGCCGGCGATGGGGCGGCTTTCGGGTTCTTCGACTTCTGCTCGGCGATGGCCTTGTCGATAGCGTCGCGCGTGGTCGCCGACGGATTGGTGAACAGCATCAGCCGCGCGGTGTGCGTGGGATCTTCATTGAAGCGCCCCTGGTCGACCTTGGTGCCCTGCACTTTGTTCTGCGTCAGGTCGAGCGCAAAATTCATCCGTGCCAGTAGCGACGCGGAGTTGATCCATTCGGCATTGGCACTTGAGTAGCCGGTGGGTGTGTCCTTGCGGTAGAGAGGCTGGCCGAGCTGCGCAATGCGGTTGGCCAGAGGGAACGCGTAATCGACCTCAGCACCAGTGGCGCGAACCGAGCTGACGATCATCTCGAGAGGTGTTTTTACCTTCGATTGATACGCGCCCTGCGAGAGGAATTCTTTCGACGTCAGCATCGTGTTGAGGACGGCGCGAATATCGCCGTCGGTGGCCAAAAACGTCTTCGCCATGCTGTCGATCAGCGTCTGCGGAGGATTGTCGGCGACGAAGTGCTGCGCCAGTTTTTTCGAGATGAAATGAGCGGTATTAGGGTGCTTCGCGAGAATGTCGAGCACTTTCTCGCCGTCGTCCTTGCCTCCGCCCGCGGGAATTGTTACGCCGAGGACGACTTTTTCACCCTTGTCGTGCACCCGGTCGTTATAGGTATAGGTCGAGCCTCCCTGCGGATTCTTGATCGTCCAACCAGTGAAGCAGCGCGCAACCTCCGTCACATCCTTCTGCGTATACCCATTGTCGACCCCCAATGTGTGGAGTTCGAGCAGCTCCCGTCCGTAGTTTTCGTTTAAGCCCCGCGTCTGCTTACCGCCTCGCCCTCGGCGCGCGACGTCGGGCGCGACGCTCTGCCAGTTGTCCAGATAAAACAGCATCGCCGGGGCGGTCGCGGTCGATTCCAGAAGCTCGCGAAAATGCCCCAGCACGTGCGGCCGGATCGCATCGCGCTCATAGCTGGGCACCATGAAGCGGTCGTTGCCCTTGTCTAAGAACACGTTGAAATGGTTGTACCAGAAGTCGACCAGTTGTTCCTGCAACTGGCGGTTGCTGAGGATCGCGCGATACAGCTTGCCTTCGGAAAGGTCGAACGCAATCACCTGTTGGGGCGCGTTCGAGAGCATAAATTTGCGCCGCAGCGTCTCCGGGGCGACGGCCATCAACTGGTTGCGCATCTGCTGCGGCATCGCGATCACTACGTCGTCGATCTGATCCTCCGAAATCGACGCGAGCAATTCCCTCTTGTCATCAGGCTTCCCGTTACGCAGGGTCTTGATCTGCTCCTGAGTCAGCAGTTTGTCGAGGGCCACAGCGGGCTGCACTGGATCGTTATCATTCGCGTCCTTCTTTACTTTAAGCCTGCGAACCTGGCGCTCCACCGCCGCGCGCGCTATTGGATCGTCCGGCAGAGCTTGCCGGCCCTGCGCGACTTGCCGGATCATCTGCGGCGTCGGATAACTGGCTTCCGTCTCGCCCTGCGTCAAGCGCAATGTTTCGAGCGGCGCAAGCTTGGCTTCGAGCGCGGGATTCTCGGCGATCTTGTCAGGGTGGAGCTGAAGATCGATCCACTTCTTCACGCCCATCTTCTTGACGATCTCGACATCGCCCGGCCGCGGCCCGAACGTCAACCGGTCGAGGGCGTGAAGAACCTGCTGGTCCTTAGTCAGCTTCTCCTGAAACCTCTTGGCGTCGACTTCCGTTTTCTTCTTCGTCGTCCATGCCGGCACCGCTGCACACAAAACCGTCAGTGCCAGAACCAATGACTTCCGCATTTTTCCACAGCCCCTCAGTCTATTAAACGCCATTCAAGGCAAGAAGTTGATACCAATTCTCGAAAAAGGGCATGATGGCCGAATCCCCGCCCTCACGGGGCGGGGTTGTAACCCATGGCGTCGGCCAGGGGACTCGACGTTATAGAATCTTCATCTGCTCACACGTCCGAACCAGAAACCCATCCGTCATCCCGGCGATGTAATCGCACACCTGGCGATACAGAGGCTGCCCGGCGGACTCCTCTAAATAGCTGACAGGCAAGCGGTTTGGATGCTCCATGAAGAACTCGAACAGGCTCGCGATCAGCCCCGCGGTCTGGTTCCGGTCCTCGGCCAGCCGTTCCGACTCGTAGACCTCCGCCCGGAGAAAATCTTTCAATTCCCGGCTTCCGGCGGCTGTTTCCGCCGAAAAGCACGCTACGCGAGTGCCGTGCCCGCGGACATCGTTAACGTTTCGCAGCCCTTCGGCCGCCGCTACCGTGCCCTCGATCAGCCCGGACACCATCCAGTTAATCAACCCCCGCACAATTTCATGCATCCGCACCCGTTCCGGGGCGCCCGGATACTGCTGGTCGAGAATTTCGGCCAACTCTTCAATTTTCCCGACCATCTGGCACGCGTCCTCCGGACGAATCAGCCCGGCGAAGTAGCCGTCGTCGAGGTCGGCCGTGTTGTAGGCGATCTCGTCGCACAGGTCGATCAACTGCGCTTCCAGAGGAGGTCTTAATCCCGGCAGATATTCGTCCATTTCGGGAATCTCGCCCGGCGCGAAGTCGCGCGAGTGCTTCACAATCCCTTCCCTCACTTCGAACGTCAGATTCAAGCCGGGAAACATCGCGTACGGATTTTCAAAACTCTCAACAATCCGCAGCGCATGGAGATTATGCTCGAATCGTTCACCATATTGTTTCATGAGGCGGTCGAGCTCAGCCTCTCCGGAATGCGCAAACGGCGGGTGCCCGATGTCGTGGGCCAGCGACAACGCTTCGGTCAAATCCTCGTCCAGCCCCAGCACTCCCGAAACAGTGCGTGCGATCTGCGATACCTCGATGGTATGCGTCAGACGATTGCGGAAGTGGTCGGAGACGCCGGGCGTGAACACCTGCGTCTTGTTTTCCAGGCGCCGGAACGCGCGGGCATGCACGACGCGGTCGCGATCCCTCTGAAATTCGTTGCGATAAGGGTGTGATAACTCAGGATAGCGTCGCCCCCGTGCGCTCGCGACCGGAAATTTGAGATGGGCGAGATGCCCTGGCACAGGGTTGACCAATATGACTAATTCGTCGGGCTGGCCAGCTCGCCCAACGCGGTCATCGCAGCTCTACTGATGGCGGATCTCTCCGTGCGGAGGCTTTCCAGGATCTTGCGCGCGCCATCCGGATCGGTTTTGGCCTTCACCCTTGCCAGCGCGAGCTGCGCTTCTTCTTTCGACACCGTAACCGTTGGGTTTTTGATCAGATTGTTGAGGATCTTCTCGGCATCCGCAGTCTTGCCTTCGTCGCGATAAAGCGACGCAAGCGTAAGCGCCGACTGTGAAGCGTAGGCCACGGGAGCGGAGTCGACGACGTCTTTCAGATATTTCTCGGCTGCCGCCAAATCGCCCCGGTCGACCGCTTCCTGCCCGAGGTTCATTTCCGCGATGGCGCCTTCGATGGTGCCGTGATACTTCGCCGCTACCTCGCCGAAAGCCTTCTGTGTCGCTGCATCCTTTTCCGGCTGCGTTTGGTACCACAGGTTCGCCGCCTGGTGGTTGGGACCCACGGTGGCATCGTCGATTTTCAGGGCCGCTGCCAGCGCTTCCTCCCGCACATCCGCCTGATGATGGATGAACCAGTACGTGCCTCCGGCCACCAATAGCACCGCCAGAGCAATTGCGCCGTATTTCTTCGCATCGTCGGTGTGGTGCTTTAGGAAATCGATGCCGTGCCAGACCTGCTCTTTAAACTCGTCGTTCTTAACTACCTTCTTAAGTTGTCGATCCACTGCGTGAGACTCCAAAATCAGTTTAGCACGCGAAATTTACTAGTGGTCTGCGTCGCAAATCCTGAACGGTAACGCTCTAACGCGCAAAAGGGGGACTGGCTCGAATTTCGCCGGTTTTGCGAAACTTCGTGCCTGTACCCCTTTTGCCCAGTCCCGAATCATACTGTTCGAAATGAGCGACGCACTACACTAGTTCGTGGAGGTCAGATCGCGGTGAATGGCGAACTTCACCAGTCCCGCGACGTCGTGAATGTCCAGCTTGCGCATCAGGCTGGCGCGATACGTGTCCACCGTTTTGGGACTCAGCTCCAGCCTCGCCGCGATTTCCTTGGCCCGAATCCCTTCCACCAATAACGTAAAAACCTGATATTCCCGCGCGCTCAGCATCTCCAAAGGATCGTCCGGCGAGGCCTTCTGGCCCGGACCGAAGATCTTGTTCAACTCCAGTTGCGGCGAAACATAGATCCCTCCGTCCAGAATCTGCTCAAAAGCTTCCAGAAGCTGCGCCGAGGGACCGGACTTCAGCAGAAACGCACTCACTCCGCAGCGCAATGCCTCCACCACGGTCTTGCGGTCGCGCCGCGTGGACAGGACCACAATCTTCGTGGGAAGACCCGCGTCTCTGGCCCGCCGCACGATCTCCAGAGTGAACAGATCGGGCAGATTCAAATCCAAAACGGCAATATCGGGACGCTTCAGCTCCATCATGCGCAGCGCCGCCGCCCCTTCTGAACACTGTCCGATGACGCGAAACTGGGGCTGCGCCTCGCACAGCGCCGCCAAGCCTTCTCTGACCAGCGTCAGATCGTCGGCCAGTAAAATCGAGTATGTTTTGGGTTCTCTAATCGGGACCATGGTCGTCCGTGGGGCGACCGAATCTAACAGTCGCCCTGCCAGTACAGTGAGCCGGAGGCGCCGTAATTCTCCGGTTTCCGTCACTTAAACGCAACCAATCGTCGATCCCAAAACAGCTACCCCGTTAAAAGGGCTTGGGTTACGTAGTCAACCTAAGCAAAACTACGGACTGCCGCTGCCTCGTCGTCGAATACCTCAAAAACGGTGTAAAGCTTCGTAATTTGCAGCAAATCCTTGACCCGCTTGGTCAGGTTCAACAGCTTCAGCACCCCACCCTGATTGGCCATGGTGGTGAATCCGGATACCATTTCGCCGATTCCGGAGCTGTCGATATAGCTCACTTCGCCCAGGTTCAACAGGATTTTCTTATGCCCGCTGGAGGCCAAATCGCGAACCGTATCGCGAAACGTGCTGGCCCCTTCGCCCAAAGTGATGCGGCCCACCGCGTCCACTACCGTCACATCGCCCACCTGCCGGGTGGTTAATTTCACGCTCACTGAACCCTCCCCAATTAACTGGCCTTCGCCAGGATCTTGACCATTTTGACTTCGGTACCCTTCGGCTCCCGGGGCCGGATCTGGAACTCATCCATAAATGCCTGGATCAGCAGCAGCCCTCGTCCCGAATGCCGCAATAAATTCTCGTTCGCCAGCGGATCGGGAAGGTCGGCCATATCGAATCCGTCGCCTTCGTCCTGAATCACCACCGCCAGCCGGTCCGCTGTCCGCTGAATCATCACATGCACTTTTTTGCGTGCATTGTAACGATTCCCGTGCACCACCGCATTCACCATGCACTCCCGCACCGACATCCCGATCTTATGCAGGTCGTCCTCTTCGAAGCCAAGCTCTTCGGCTTCCTTGAGCACTGCCTCCTCGGCAACATCGACACTATCGAGCGTCGAATCGAGCAACTGGTCGACCGTCCGCGCTTGCAAGCCCTCTTGATCCGCCATAAAAGGACATAGCCCGCACGTTCGCCCGCTGCGGCCTAGTCGAATCGTTACGTTAGAATAGGTTGGCAGCGAAAGTCAAGCGGCGGAGATTTCTGTGGTCTTTGTGGCGCGAACTTTAGTTTGCAGCGTCGGCTTCAGCCGGCGTGTCTGGGACGTCGGCTAAAGCCGATGCTGCAAGCTGAAGCTCGCGCCACACCGCGCTCGCGCGATTGAGGCAGCCCGAGATTGAATCAAGGCAGATTGTTCAACGGTACGTCTCGCCCCTCTCATCCTCTGCAAGGGCTTCCCGCGCCATGCGACGGATGACATCGCCTTTCTCTACAAAGCGCATCTTCCAGGCCTCTTCGTCGGCGAGCGACGCAAGGATCTGCGACGCAATCGCATCCTGCTCGTCTTGTGGGAGCACAACGACTTTTTCCAGCGCCTTCTCGAGCAGCGTCGACATGCCTCAATCTTATCAGCGGGCGGAACGATGTGCTAAATCAGCAATCCGGCCCGTAGATGTCCAGGCAGAGCAGAATGCCGCGCTCCCCCAACGCGTACAGCATTTCGGGCGAAATCCGCAACCCTTCGTTTTCCCGCTCCATGATCAAGCCGCAGAAGAGGTCGATCCGGAACTTACTCGCCAGAGATTTCCAGACTTGCAAGTCGCCAGACATCCTGCCGAGCAGATCGGCGATCTGCCCATCCAGATTTTCAGGTTCGCAGTCCCCTGTATGCAAATGCCACGAACCGGTGTGGCAGGTGCGTTCCCTCCCCGTCTTAGCACCCTGGATTACCTGCCCCTTCACCTGGCTCGCGCTAGGCTGGCAACTGAGGAGTGCTGTTATTTCATCGGGGACGAGTGTCTCGCCGATGATCCTGAGGCCCGCCGCGGATTTGCTTATTTGGCCCAATGGATTTGAAGCTACCGGAGCCTTAATGCACGATTGTCGACTGCTCTGCGTCATACTGCTCGCGGCTCTGTCCGGCGACCTGCGCATACATCGCATCGGGTGCCAAATCGATCTCACCGGGCCAAGTGACCGCGCCATTATCAACGAAAACCTGTTCGAAAAACCGCGCCTCCAATAGGGGCGCGAGGACACCCGTGAGGTCCTCTCGCCGCAACTGCACCCGCCCCGCGCGTCCGTCCTTGAAGCGGACAAACAAGCGGTAGTCGGTTTCGGCCTTCACTTCAACTACGTCCCAATACACGAAACATAGCTCCTTTCAAGGCAGCGGATCGATCTTCGCCGGTTGGGCATTTTCACGGCACAGCCGCCAGTCTTCCAGCAGCTCTTCTCTATGTATCATCGCCCATTCTTTGACGAGGTTCAAACACCGGGCTGGGCAAGCGGCCTTCCATGACTTCTAAAGTACCCAGATCGATCGTGGCTTCGAACTCTCCATACCGCGCGTGAAAGTGCGGCGGGTCGTGATCGTTGAAAAACATTCGGATCAAAATCCCGTAAAACGAGCTGATCGTCGGCATTCCGCGACGCCGATTGTATCACCCGACACCAAACCGCCGCCCGTAAGGGTGCGGACAGACGCCACCAAATCGCTCCCCGCGCGTCCAAATCAATATGCACTCCCGCGTCAATGCTAGCCTTATCTTCATGAGGATTCTCGTAACTGCCACTCTTCTCGGCGCGCTCGCGTTTGGTCAGACCAAAATCACGACCGTCGAAGGCATCACGGAATATAAGCTCGATAACGGACTCAACGTCATCCTGTTCCCCGATACCTCCAAGCCCACCGTCACCGTCAACATCACTTACCTGGTCGGCTCCCGCTACGAAGGATACGGAGAATCCGGAATGGCCCACCTGTTGGAGCACATGCTCTACAAAGGCACCGACAAGCGCAAGGACATCATGCCCGAGCTCCGCGCCCACGGCGCGACCTTCAACGGTTCCACTTATTACGACCGCACCAACTACTTCGAAACCATGCCCGCCACCGAGGAAAATCTGCGCTTCGCCCTGGAAATGGAATCCGACCGCATGATTCACTCCCGCGTCTCGCGCGCCGATCTCGATAGTGAAATGACCGTCGTGCGCAACGAATTCGAGATGGGCGAGAACAGCCCCTCGCGAGTTCTGTTCGAGCGTGTCATGTCCACGGCCTATCTGTGGCACAGTTACGGCCGCTCCACTATCGGCGCCCGCAGCGACATCGAACACGTGCCCATCGATCGCTTGCAGGACTTTTATCACAAGTACTATCAACCCGACAACGCCACCCTGGTCGTCGCCGGGAAATTCGACGACGCCAAGACGCTTTCCTGGATCAAAGAAACGTTCGGCGCGATTCCGAAGCCCACCCGCAAACTGATCCCCACGTATACAGAGGAGCCCACGCAGGATGGGGAACGCGAAGTGATCCTGCGCCGCACCGGCGATATTCAGGCCATTCAGATGGCGTATCACACGGCCGCCGGTTCGCATCCCGACGCCGCGCCGCTGGAAGTGCTGGCCGAGATCCTGAGCGAAACGCCGTCCGGCCGTCTTTATAAGGCTCTGGTCGAGACCAAAAAAGCGGTCTCCGCTTCGGGCGGTAATTTCGATCTGCACGATCCAGGCCTCATGGAGTTCAGCGCCACGATTAAGAAGGATGGTTCGCTCGACGATGTCGAAAAAACCATGCTTGGCGTGATCGACGGCGTGGTCAAGGAGCCTCCGTCCAAGGACGAAGTGGAACGCGCCAAATCGCGACTGCTGAAAAATATCGAGCTCGCCTTCAACGACTCCCAGCAGATCGCGATTGAGCTGAGCGAATGGGAATCGATGGGCGACTGGCGTCTGCAGTTCCTGTTCCGCGATCGGATCAAGACCGTGACGCCGGAAGAAGTCGCTCGCGTCGCGAAGCTGTATTTGAAAGCGTCCAACCGCACCACCGGCAAGTTCATTCCCACCGCCGCGCCCGATCGG
>Ga0210394_10002566_pt1 | contig 24660 bp, 26 predicted proteins | sample IncBWC12MmetaG_FD_160121 | JGI IMG/M metagenome (GOLD analysis project Ga0210394, IMG submission 160121) | Forest soil microbial communities from Barre Woods Harvard Forest LTER site, Petersham, Massachusetts, United States - Inc-BW-C-12-M | ecosystem: Environmental > Terrestrial > Soil >... | reverse complement strand
CACGCGATGCGCATCGAGCGTCTCCTTCACGACCCGCGTGACATCGCCCATCGAGTTCTGGATGCGCGTGCTGTAACGCCGGAAGCGGACGTTGACGCTGCGTACCAGCCAGGCGATCGCCGGCGCCACGAACAGCGCGTAGATTGCGAGCCGCCAGTTCAACCAGAACAGGGCCGCCACGTTGAACGCGATCGAGAGCGAATCGCGGATGATGATCGTCAGCGAGTCGGTGGTGGCCGAGGCCACGGTCTCGGCGTTGTAGGTCAGCCGCGCCAGCATCGTGCCCGTGGACTCGCGATCGTAAGTCGCGGTCGGCAGGCGCAGGTAGTGTGCGAACAGGTCGGTGCGGATGGCCTTGATGACCTGGCGGCCGACCCAGAACGGAAAATAGTTGGCCAGATAGTCGCCGACCCCGCGGAACAGGAAAATTCCGAGCACCCAGAACGGCAACCATTGCAACACGTGCGGGTTGCGCTCCAGCGCCAGAGAGTTCTGCAGATAGGTCTTGGTGAAAGTGATCGTCAGCAAGTCGGTGCCGGCGTACATCATCATGCCGAGCACGCCGAGCAGATACATGCCGACGTAGGGCCGCGCGTAGCGCAGCAGCCGGCGGTACACGCCGCGCACCTGCTCGCCGCTGGCGACGCTGGCAACCGTGCCCGGCGCAGGTCGATTCAAGGCGAGCCCGCTGCGGTCTCGTTGAGCGTGGCGACGTTCATTTGCGTGAATCCCAGGCGCCCGAGCACATCCATGGCGGTCACCACCGCCTGGTGACTCGCGCGGCCGTCGGCGCGGATCGTGACTGGCGCGCCGCGCGCCGCGTCGGCGGTGCTCTTGAGAATCGCGGCGCGCAACGTGTCGGGGCTCGAGTTGATCAGCTCACGGCCATTGACCAGGTAGGCACCGCTGGCACTTACGGTCACTACCAGGCCTTCGCCCGCGGCGCGCTCCGCGGCCTTCTCGCTCGCCTGCGGCAATCGAATCCGCAGCCGTCCTTCCGCCGAGAAGTTGGAGGACAGCATGAAGAACACCACCAGCAGCAGCACCACGTCGATCAACGATGTGACGTTGATCTCGGGCTCCTCGGGACGGCGTGGCTTGAGGTTCATAGGGTCACGCCTGCGCCGCTTGCGCCGGCTGCGATGCCGGCGATGCTGGCGCTAGGGCCGCGGCGGGCACCTTGGGGGCCGGCGCGGCCGCGCTCTCAGGCGGTCGCCGCGCCGCCGCCTCGACGGCGTCCACGAGCCGCAGCGCGTTCTTCTCCATCTCCACCACGATGCGCTCCACCCGGCCGCGCAGGTAACGGTACGCGATCAGCGATGGGATCGCGACGCACAGACCCGCCGCCGTGGCCACCAGCGCTTCAGCGATACCGCCGGACAGCATGCGCGGATCACCGGCGCCGCCGGCGTTGATGGCATTGAAGGCTTTGATGATACCGGTGACGGTGCCGAGCAGACCCAGCAGCGGTGAGACCCCGGCAATCGTGCCGAGCGTATTCAGGAAGCGCTCGAGCTCGTGCACCATGTGCCGGCCCGTGTCCTCGAGCCGCTCCATCAGGATTTCGCGCGGCCGGTGCCGGTTCTGCAGACCCACGGCCAGCAGCCGACCGAGCGGTGAATTCTGCTCCAGCGCGAGGATGACCTTGTCGTTGATCTGGTGCGTTTCGACCAGCTTCCAGACCTTGTGCATCAGATCCGACGGCAATACGCGCCGATCCTGCAGCGTCCACAGCCGCTCCAGTATGATCGCCACGGCGACGACGGAGCAAAGCATGATGGGCCACATCAGCGTCCCGCCCGCCTGCACGATTTCCCACATTTCCGGCGTTGACTCCTGCTGATTCAACCGCGGCGGCCGCATGATACCTAATGCGCACGGACCGCAGCGCAAATTCGCGACTCCGCACCTATGGACTGTAACTGGCAGCTGCTACAGTCGCAGTGACATGCCTCGCCGATTAGTCAAAAAACTCGCGCGCTTCATCGACGCCAAGCGCCACAAATGGTACCTCAGCATGTTCGGCGCGCGGCTCACCGACTCGCATCTGTGGTCGTTGAACCGGCATTCGATCACCGCAGCCTTCGGCGTCGGCATCGCGGTGAGCTTCATTCCGCTGCCGATCCATCTGCCGCTGGTTGTGCTGGCGGCGCTGTGGTGGCGGCTCAACCTCGCAGTGGCAATTGCCGCCACCTACGTGATCAATCCATTCACGATGGTTCCAGCCTACTATGCCGCCTACCGTGTCGGCGCCGTCCTGCTGCGCTACCAGCCGCACCACTTCGAATTCCACCTCACATGGAACTGGCTCGAGCACGGCTTGGGCCCCGCTTGGCGGCCGTTCCTGCTCGGATGCCTCGTGTGCAGCGTCGTGCTGGGGCTCACCGCGCGCTTCGCGCTCGAGTTCTTCTGGCGCGCCGCGACCATGCACCGCTACCACACGCGCCGCGAGCGTCGCCGCCCTTACAAGCTCTTTGGCTGACGCAGCTGTCCGTCGGCAAGCTCGAGCACGCGGTCCATGCGCGCCGCAAGCCGCGGATCGTGCGTCACCACCACCAGGCTCGTGCCCATCTCGCGGTTGAGCTCGAGCATGAGCGCAAACACCTGCTCGGCATTGGCACCATCCAGATTGCCGGTAGGCTCGTCAGCCAGCACCAGCTGCGGCGTGGTCACGAGAGCGCGCGCCACGGCCGTCCTCTGCCGCTCTCCGCCCGAGAGTTGATGCGGCTTGTGAGTGAGTCGTTGCTCGAGGCCCACGCGCGATAACAACGCGCGCGCCCGGGCCGCCGCGCTGCGGACCGTCTCGCGTCGCACCAGCAGCGGCATGGCGACGTTCTCCAGCGCCGAGAATTCGGGCAGCAGATGATGAAACTGGTACACGAAGCCGATGCTGCGGTTGCGCAGCGCGCCGCGCTCGCGCTCCGTGAGCGCGTGTATGTCGCGCCCGGCCACCAGCACCTGACCGGCGTCGGGCCGATCGAGCCCACCGAGGATCTGCAACAGTGTGGTCTTGCCCGAGCCGGAAGCGCCGATGATTGCGAGCCGCTCGCCGCGCCGAACTTCGAGCTCGATGCCGGTAAGTACCGCGAGCGTGCTGGAGCCTTCACGAAACGCGCGGCGCACGCCCCTGGCGGCGAGCACCGCGTCCGCGTTCTCAATCATGCCGCAGCGCCTCCGCGGGCTGCGTGCCGGCCGCGCGCCAGGCCGGATAGAGCGTCGCCACCGCACACAGCGCGAACGCCACCCCGCAGATGCGCAATACATCGCCCCATTCGGCGTAGGCCGGCAGATCGCTCATGAAATACACCTTGGCATCGAGAAAATGCGTCCCGAGCACGCGCTCGAGCGCGTGCACCAGCGCCTCGAGATTCGCCGACAGGATCAGCCCGAGCGCCGCTCCGGCGGCCGTGCCGGTGAATCCTATGAAGGTTCCCTGGATGGTGAAGATGGCGAGCACGCTGCGCGGTGCGGCGCCAATCGTGCGCAGAATCGCGATGTCACCGCGCTTTTCCTTCACCACCATGACCAGCGTCGCCACGAGATTGAAGGCAGCCACCGCCACCAGCAGCAGCAGGATCACGAACAACATCGACTTGGTGATCTCGATTGAGCGGAAGAAATTCGCATGATTGCGCGTCCAGTCGCTGACGTAGTAGCCGCCGCCGCGCGACAGCGCCAGATCGCGCACCAGGCGCGGCGCCATGAATGGGTCACTCAGCGCCAGGCGCAGGCCGCTGACCCGATCGCCGAGTTGATAGATACGCGCCGCGTCCGCGAGATTCAAGAGTGCCAGCGCCCGATCGTATTCATACATGCCCGAATGGAACGTGCCGGCAACCCGAAAGCGCCGCATGCGCGGCTCGATGCCCGCCGGCGTGGCATCGCCCTTGGGCGCGATCAACACGACATCGTCGCCGACGTGCGCCGCCAGCGACTCGGCAAGCGCATCTCCGAGAATGATGCGGTAGCTGCCGTCGAGCAGATCCTCGACGCGGCCACCCTGGATGCGTTCGGCCAATCCGACCGCGCGACGTTCCTGCTCGGGCTGTACGCCGCGCACCGCGGTGCCGGCGGTGTGCTCGCCGTGCATGAGCAACGCCTGCGCTTCGATATAGGGCGCGGCCGCCAGCACCCCAGGCATCTTCAGCGCCTGCGCCTGATCGCCACGCCAGTCCTTGAGAACTCCATCGAGGCCCATGAGCGTCGCGTGCGACGTGACGCTCAGGATGCGTGTTTTCAATTCGCGCTCGAAGCCGTTCATGACCGACAGCACCACGATCAGTACCGCTACGCCGATCGCGAGCCCGAGTACCGACACCAGCGAAATGAACGACAGGAAACCGCGGCCGTGCGTCGCGCGCAGGTAGCGGGTGCCGACGATCCACTCGTACGGGCCTGCCATGCTATTCGTAGCGCAATGCGTCGGCCGGCGGCGTGCGCGCCGCCCGCAGCGCCGGATATACCGTGGACAGTAGCGTCAGGCTGAAGGCCGCGGCCGCGATCCACAACACGTCGTGCGCATGCACCTCGGATGGAATGGTGGTGATGTAGTACACCTGCGCATCCAGGAACTGGAAGCCAAAGACGCGCTCGAGCACCGGCACGATGGTAGCGACGTTCCGCGCCACGAGTATGCCGAGCGCCAGGCCGCCGGCGACCCCAAACCAACCGATCGCGATGCCCTGGGTCATGAACACCTTGAGCACGGCTGCCGGCGATGCGCCGAAGGTGCGCAGGATCGCGATGTCGGTGCGCTTGTCGTTGACGACCATGACCAGCATCGCCACGGTATTGAAGGCCGCCACCGTCACGATCAGCATCAGGATCAGCGCCATCATGGTCTTCTCGATGCGAACGGCGCGGAAATAGCTGGCGTTGTCTTCGGTCCAGTCGCTGCTGCGATAACCGCTCGGCAGCAGCGAGCGCACCGCGGGCATGAATTGCGGCGCCTTGAGCGCATCGGTGAAACGCAGGCGCAGTCCGCTCGCGCCCTGCGCATTCGGCGCGAACGCGCGCACGTCGCTGATCTGCGCCAGGATCAGCGAATTGTCGAGTTCCTCGAGACCGGCCTGATAGACGCCGCCGACCGTGAACTGACGCAGCCGCGGCTCGGGCAGCCCGCTCGCGGTCGCGGTGGGCACCAGCAGCGTAATCGAATCCCCGACGCGCAGCCCGAGCTGATCGGCGATGTCGCGGCCGACCACGGCGGCATTGCTGTTGGGCTGCAGCGCCGCGAGCTGACCCTCGACCATGATCGGCCGCAGGTCCGCCACGCGCTGCTCGAGCGCCGGATCGATACCGCGCAACTGCACCGGCAGCATTTCGGGCCAATGCACCGCAAGCGCGGTAAGCTCGACATAGGGAGACACTCCGGTGACGCCCGGAAGTGCCTGCAAGCGCAGCTGCAACGCGCGCTCCCCATCAGGCGCCGCGACGCCTTCGTTGACCACGTGCGCCTGGGCGCCCAGGGCGAGCAGGCGATCGCGCAGCTCGCCCTCGAAGCCGTTCATGACCGAGAGGATCACGATCAAGGCCGCCACGCCGAGCGAGACCCCGGCGAGCGACACCCAGGTGATCAGCGAGACGAAGAATTTGTGTTGCCGTGAGCGCACATAGCGCAGGCCGATGAACACTGGCAGCGGCTGGAACATGGGGAGCGCATTTAAGCACACGGCACCCTGAAACTGGACCTGGATCACAGAAACCGCCCCGCGGCAGCAGCCGCATTGGGGCGGTTTCGGCACCCGGTGATATAGTGCCGGCATGGACGACCAAGCACGCAGGTACGCCATGAAGATCAAGTGCGCATCGAGGGCGTCGGCCCTGACCCCTGCCTGGATCGCGGCGCTGGCCGCGGCATTGATCCTGCTGGTGAGCGTGACGACGCGGGCTGAGACCGTCGCGGTCGACGATCAGGTCAGCGTGCGCCAATCCGATATCGATCGCCCCGGTCGCGGCATGAGCATGAAGTCGGTGGAGGCCAAATTCGGCGCGCCGCAGGAGCGGCACCAGGCGGTCGGCAATCCACCGATCACGCGCTGGGACTATCCGCTGTTCACGGTGTTCTTCGAGCACGAATACGTGATCCACGCCGTGGTGAATCCGGGTACCTAGGAGCCTGTCCTAGAGCTCGCGCAGACCGTCGGTCACCGGCATGCGCGCGGCGCGCAGCGCAGGAAACAATCCGCCGATGAACCCGATCGCGAGCGCCCACTGGAGGCCGGTCCAGAGCAGCGCCGGCGACACTTCGAACGCAAATACCACCTGGCTGAAATTCGCTCCGAGCGTCGAAGCCGTGTAGTGATCGAATATGGACCAGGCCAGTCCTGCGCCGATCAGACCGCCGAGCAGCGCCAGCAACATGGTCTCGAGCAGCACCGAAACGATGACCGGCGCGCCGCGAAAGCCGATTGCGCGCAAGGTGGCGATCTCGCGCGTGCGCGCTGAGACCGCTGCGTACATGGTATTGAGCGCACCGAATACGGCGCCGAGCGCCATGATCGAGCCGATGGTGATGCCCAGCTTCCGGATGAAGCTCGAGAGCTTGGCCGACTGATCGCTGTAGTAGGCGCGCGTGGTCCGGGCATCCACCTTGAGGCGCGGATCAGCCGCGAGTGCGGCTTGGAACGCATCGAGCGCGGAAGGCTCGGTCAGTCGCACGGTGACCGAGGTACTGCTGCTGCCGCGGCGGTAGGCGGGCCCGACGATGGCCGCATCTCCCCAGATTTCACTGTCATAGGAGTCGCCGGATTCGAACGCGCCCACTACCGACCAGCGCTGACCATTCAGGTTGATGCTCGAGCCGAGATCGAGATTCGCGAACTGACCACGCGCCCCTTTGCCAACCGCCAGTTCGCGCAAGCCCGGCTGAAACTTACGACCGGCCGTGATCTTGACCTCCGGCCGCAGTTCCCATGCGCGCACCCCCACGCCGCGCAGCTCCACGTTCGAGTCGAGCCCGGTGCTCTTCTTGGGGAGCGAGGTCACTACGACGATCTCGGACGAGGCGATCGGTAGCCCCTCGGCATTGCGCAGCACCTGCGGCATCTGCGATATCAGCGTCGCACTGTCGCGATCGAGCACGGAATTGAGCTCAGTCTGCGCACCCGCGCGCATCACGATGGCGGTGTCGTCCGTACCGGTCTGCTTGAGTGTGGCCTCGAACCCCGCCCCCATGGCCAACACCGCCACCAGCACGCCGACGACCCCGGCGATGCCCACAACCACAACCAGGGACGACCCCAGCCGCTCGGGGATCGTCAGGATGCCGACCTGGGTCACCGACCAGCTTTGACGTCCGACGCGAGTCAAGCCGAGCCAGAGTGCCAATAGCAGCAACAGTGCGAAAATGATCATGAGGGTGTCCGCTCAGCGTCCGGCCAACGCATCGACGATGCGCAGGCGCATGCCGCGCAGCGCCGGCAGCACACCGACGACCAATCCGATCACGACCATGAGCGCCAGTCCGCGCAGCCAGATCTCGCCGCCGACCGGGAGCATCGGCAGTGACCCACCGAGTTCCACGGTCAGTACGCTCACCGCCACTGCCGCGAGCAACAGTCCCGAGGCACCGCCGAGGGCGATCAACGCCACTGACTCCGCCAGCAGCAGCAGCAGTACGCTGCGGTTGGAGAAACCGATGGTCTTCAGCACCGCGAGCTCCGGGATACGCTCGCGCACGGCCTGCGCCATGGTATTGCCGGTGAGCAGCACCAGCGTAAAGAAGACCGCGCTCATGATGGCACCGACGATCAGCTCGATGTCGCCGAACTGGCTGACGAAGTTCACCCTGGACGCCTGCTCGGTCTGGGTCTTGGTCTCATGATCCGAATTGACCGAGAGCGCGTCGATCGCCTGGGCGGTGCGGCCCGCGGTCTCGCGATCGGCCAGCTTGACGACGTACCAGCCGATAGTGCCGTTACCAAACGCACGCGCTTCGTCGAAGTAATCCCAGTTGAAGTACAGAATGTCTTCCCGACCCCGCTGCTTTGGATCGGCTTCGTGAAAGATGCCGACCAGGTCGAGCGTCCAGGTATTGCTGCCGCCCTTCTGCGGAAAGATGGTCGCCTGCAGCGGAATCCTGTCGCCGATCTTCCAGTGAAATCGATCCGCCAGCCGTTGACCGACCACGGCGCCGGTGCGCGTGTTGCGAAACGCCTCGCGCTCGCCCGCCGACATCCGCCATTCGGGAAAGAGATCCAGGAAGTTCTGTGCCACGGCCTCGTTCGGGAAAAAATTCTTCGGATCCTGGTAGATGCCGCCGAACCAGTTGGCGTAGGTGACCTGCGCCACGCCGGGAATGGCGGCAATGCGTTCCAGCAGACTCTTGGGCAGGGAGAGCGTGAAGGAAATCTTGGAGAAAACCATCAGCCGGTCGACGCCGGCGACGTCGTTGCCGGCGCTCGCGAAGGCGCTGCGCACCGAATCGAGCAGTCCGAACAGCAGGAACGCCGCCAGCACCGAAAGCAGGGTGAAGATCGTGCGGGTCTTGCGCCGGAACAGCGCGCTCAGGATCAGGGGCAGGTATTTCACGCCTGCAACGGCTCGGTGTGCTCCACCAGCGTGCCCTTGTCGAGACGCAGCGTGTGGATGGCGAATTCGGCCGCCTTGGGATCGTGCGTCACCATGATGATCGTCTTGCCATGTTCGCGGTTGAGCTGCTGCAGCAGGCGCAGCACCTCGGCCGCCGATTGACGGTCCAGATCACCGGTGGGCTCATCGCACACCAGCAGCTTCGGGTCGGAGACGATGGCGCGCGCGATCGCGACGCGCTGCTGCTGACCGCCCGAGAGCTCGCTCGGTTTGTGCGCCGAGCGATCGCTCAATCCAACCAGCTCGAGCGCGATCTCGGCATGGCGCCGACGTTGCGCCGCCGACAGCTGCGTCAGCAACAGCGGCAACTCGACATTGCGGCGTGCCGTCAGCACCGGCAGCAGGTTGTAGAACTGAAACACGAAGCCGACGTGCGCTGCGCGCCAGCGCGCCAGCGCGCTCTCCGATAGCTGATCGATGCGCTGCCCGCTCACGACGACGCTGCCATCGGTGGGCGAATCCAGACCGCCGATCAGGTTCAGCAGCGTGGTCTTGCCCGAGCCCGACGGGCCCATGAGCGCGACGAAGTCGCGGGCCTGGATGTCGAAATCGAGATGATGCAGCACCTCGACTTTCTGCTTGCCACGCTCGTACACCTTGCTGACCTGCCTGATCTCGACCAGAGCGCTCATGTCGGCCTCACTGCTTGCGGACTGCGACCGCTGAGCCGTCGCGTAGATTCGGCGGCGGGACGCGCACGACCTCGGCAGCGGTTGCGAGCCCATCGACCAGCCGCAGGTCGCCGAAGGACGCACCGGGCTTGACGCCCTGCGCGTGCGCGCGGCCGCCAGCAATGACAAATACTACACTTTGCCCGCCGCGCTCGACGATTGCGGACGCCGGCACCAGCACGCCGGCCGGCTTCGCGCCGGGCGCCGCCGCCGCGCCATGGCCGTCGCCGCCGGCATCGAGAAACGACACCCGAACGCCCATGTCCGGCAGGATCCGGGGGTCCTTTTGATCGATGCCGATACGCACCTTGACGGTGGCCTTGCTGCGATCCGCCGTGGGAATGATGGCAATCACGTGTGCCGGTATGGTCCAGTCCGGGTAGGCATCGAGCACCGCCTGCGCGCCCTGTCGCGGTTGCACGCGATTGATGTAGGCCTCGTTGACATCGACCTCGATCTCGAGTGAATCCATATCGACGATCGTGCCCACGCCCGTGCGCGTGAAGCCGCCGCCGGCGGAGATCGGCGAGATGATCTCCCCGGCCTGCGCTGCCTTGGCCACGATGATCCCCGAAAATGGCGCACGGATGACGGTATAGCCGAGCTGAACGGCCGCGCCGTCGATCCCGGCCTGCGCCAGTTCCTGTTGCTTTTCCTGCGCCGTCACCTGCGCCACCAGCGTATCGACCTGCGTCTGCGCCTGCTCGGCGGTCTGCCGTGATACCGCATCCGCATCGACCAGCTCCTGGTTGCGCTTGAGGTCGCGGCGCGCCTGCGCGAGCTGAGCCTGGTACTGGGCGCGCAGCGCGGTTGCCGCTTTGAGCTGTGCCTGCGCCTGCGCCAGTGCGGCCCTCTGCGCGGTGTCATCGAGTCGCGCCAGTACCTGCCCCGACTGGACCTGCTCACCTTCCTCGATCAGAACCTGGGTGAGCGTGCCGGTGATCTGAGCCGAGACCGTGGCCTCGCGGCGCGCGGTCACATAGCCGGTGGCCTGCAGCACGGATGCGGCGCCCCGGTCCGCCGCCGGCGCGATCGCGGTGACGGTATCGACGCTGGCGCGCTGGCCGCGCAGCAGTACGTACGCGGCCACTGCCGCGGCAAGCAGGCACAGGATCAGCGCCAGCAGCACGATGCGCAGCCGGTTGCGGCCGCCGACGGGTTCATCGCGCAAGGTGCGGTCGATCCGCAACTCACGCAGCAATCCGCCCTTGTCGTCGTCTGCGACCATTCAGCCCCGTTCGCGTGCGCTTGAGCTTGAATTCATGCCACGGCAGTTTAAGCTCGCGCGCTTCGCTGCGCCCGACGCAGCGCCAGCACGCGTTCCGATTCCGATGTCCACCCTGCTGCACCCACCGCTGCCCGATGCCGCCGTTCGCCACTGGCGCTGGCGTGGCCTGCACGGCAGCGCGCGGGCGCTGGCCCTGGCCGAGGCGGCAGCGGCCGACCGCCGGCCCTGGGTGTTCATCGCCGCCGACACGCGCGAACTCGAGCAGCTCGGCGCCGAATTGCACTTCTTTTGTGCCGGCAATCTTGAAATCCTGATGCTGCCCGATTGGGAGGTGCTGCCGTACGACATCTTCTCGCCACACCCGGACATCGTGTCGGAGCGCCTGCGAACTCTAGCGCGCCTGCCGGAGCTGCGCCGTGGAATCTTGCTGCTTGCGGCCGAAAGCCTGCTGACACGCCTGCCGCCGGTGGCGTATGTGCAGGCGCGCAGCTTCGAACTGCGGCGCGGCGAGTCGCTGGCGCTCGAACCGCTGCGCCAGCGTCTGGCGCAGTCCGGCTACGCCAGCGTCGGCCAGGTGCGCGGTCCCGGTGAATTCGCGTTGCGCGGCTCACTGTTCGATATCTTTCCGATGGGATCGGCAGAACCGGTGCGTGTCGATCTGCTCGATGAGCGCATCGATACCATCCGGCGTTTCGATCCGGAATCGCAACGCTCGCTCGAGAGCGTCGAGCAGCTGCGGCTGCTGCCCGCGCGCGAGCTGCCGCTCGATGCCGAGTCGGTCAGGTCGTTTCGTCGCCGCTATCGCGCGCGCTTCGAAGGCGATATCACGCGCATGAGCGTCTACCGCGGCGTCAGCGAGGGGATCGCACCACCCGGCATCGAATTTTATCTGCCGCTGTTCTTCGAGGCCACGGCACAGATCACCGACTACGTGCCCCACGATGCCGTGATCGCGCGCGATGCCGGCCTCGATGCGGCGCTCGATCGCGGCTGGGAGGGCATCGGCAGCCGCTACGAGGATCGGCGCCACGACATCGAGCGGCCGCTGCTGCCGCCGGCGGAGGGCTTCATTGAGCCGAAGGTGATGCGCGCCGCACTCGAATCGCGGCCCAGCGTCAGCATCGAGCGGTTTGCGGGCAGCGAGCAGGAAGCGAGCGGCGATGCACACGATTTCGCCACCACCGCGCCGCCGGATTTCCGACTCGACGTGCGCGCGGCGCAGCCGCTCGCGCCGTTGACGAGTTTTCTTGCCAGCTACCCGGGCCGCGTACTGATCGCGGCCGATTCCCCGGGCCGGCGCGAGGTGATCGCCGAAATGCTCGGTGCGCACGGTCGCCGCCCTCGCGCGTTGCAATCGTGGCAGCAGTTCGTCGATGGCGACGCGCAGCTCGCGATTCACGTCGCCGAGGACATCGCCGGCATGGCGCTGGCGCAGCCGCCGCTGCTGCTACTGAGCGAATCGCAGCTGTTCGGTGCGCGCGCGCGCCAGGAGCGCCGCCGCCGGCGCAGCGCCGCTTCCGATCCGGCGGTGATCCTGCGCGACCTGCAGAGCCTCGAACCGGGCGCGCCGGTGGTGCACGACACCTATGGTGTCGGGCGCTACGTCGGCCTGCAGCCCATGGACATCGCCGGCCAGAGCAACGAATTCCTGGTGCTCGAGTATCGCGACGGGGATCGCGTCTACGTGCCCGTGCACGCCCTGCACCTGGTCAGCCGCTTTACCGGCGGGGCGCCGGAAGCGGCGCCGCTGCACAAGCTCGGCACCGATCAGTGGGCGCGCGCACGCCGCCGCGCGGCCGAGGCCGTGCGCGACGTGGCCGCCGAGCTGCTCGATCTGCATGCGCGTCGCGCCGCCCATCAGGCCACGCCGCTGGTGGCGCGCGAGCTCGAGTACCAGACCTTCGCCAACGGCTTCCCGTTTGAGGAGACCGCGGATCAGTCTGAAGCGATCCGGCAGGTTCTGAAAGACATGCAGTCGGTGCGGCCCATGGATCGCGTGGTCTGCGGCGATGTCGGATTCGGCAAGACCGAAGTCGCGATGCGCGCGGCCTTCGTCGCGGTGCAGGCCGGGCGCCAGGTCGCGGTGCTGGTTCCGACCACGCTGCTGGCGCAACAGCATCTACAGAGCTTTCGCGATCGCTTCGCCGATTGGCCGGTGCGCATCGAAGCGCTGTCGCGGTTCCGCTCGAGCGCCGAGACCGCTGTGGTGCTGCAGGGCCTCGAGCGCGGCACGGTCGATATCGTGATTGCGACCCATCGGCTGCTGCACGCCAATGCACGCTTCAAGAGCCTCGGGTTGATCGTGGTGGACGAGGAGCACCGCTTCGGCGTACGCGACAAGGAGCGCCTGAAGGCGCTGCGCGCCGAAGTGCACGTGCTGACTCTCACGGCGACGCCGATTCCGCGCACGCTCAACATGGCGCTCGGTGGGCTGCGCGATCTGTCGTTGATCACGACGCCGCCGGCGGCGCGCGTGGCGATCAAGACCTTCGTGATCGAGTGGCATGCGCCGACGCTGCGCGAGGCGGTGCTGCGCGAGCTGCGACGCGGCGGCCAGGTGTACTACGTGCACAATGAGATCCAGAGCATCGAGAAGGCCGCGGCAGATATCGCGCGGCTGGTGCCCGAAGCGGATGTGCGCATCGGACACGGGCAGATGCGTGAGCGCGAGCTCGAGCAACTCATGGTCGATTTCTATCATCGCCGCTTCAACCTGCTGGCCTGCACGACCATCATCGAGAGCGGCATCGACGTACCGAGCGCCAACACCATCCTGATCGATCGCGCCGACCGCCTCGGACTGGCGCAATTGCACCAGCTGCGCGGCCGCGTCGGCCGCTCGCACCATCGCGCCTACGCCTATCTGATCGTGCCGTCGCGCAAACACCTGACCGGTGATGCGGCCAAGCGGCTCGAGGCGATCGAGTCGCTCGAGGAGCTCGGCGCCGGCTTCGTGCTTGCGACCCACGACCTCGAAATCCGCGGTGCCGGCGAATTCCTGGGCGAGAAGCAGACCGGTGAGCTCAGCGAGGTGGGACTCAGCCTGTACCTGGAGATGCTCGAGCGGGCCGTGCAGGCGATGCGCGACGGCCGCGAGCCGCTGCTCGATCGGCCGCTGGCTGCGGTCAGCGAGATCGAACTGCACGTGGCCGCGCTGTTGCCCGAGGACTATGTCAGCGACGTGCATCTGCGGCTGGCGCTGTATCAGCGCATCGCCGCCGCCGATGCCACCAGCCTCGAGGACATGACTGCCGAGCTCATCGATCGCTTCGGCGCGCTGCCCGCAGCGGCGCAGCAGCTGCTGCAGCTCGCACGGTTGCGATTGCGGGCGCGCGCGCTCGGTATCCGGCGACTCGAACTCGGGCCGGCCGGTGGCAGCATTCAATTCGAGGAGCACAACCGGATCGACGCCCAGCGGATCATCGGACTGATCCAGCGGCAGGCGCAGGAGTACCGCTTCGAGGGGCCGTTCAAGCTGCGCATCACGCGCGCGCTGCCGCAGCCTGACCAGCGCTTCGTGCGCGCCGATGCGCTGCTGACCTACCTGGCCGGAGATTGAGGATCACGCCCTGCTACCATAGCTGCATGAAGGCCATCCGAATGCTGGTGCTGCTGTTGGGCCCGCTGGCGCTGGTGGGCCCGCAGTCGGCCCCGGCGCAACAGTCCGGCAGCTCGTTGTATGCGGTCGAGCTGATCGTGTTCCGGGTCTCGAGCCCCGGCGGCAACGAAGATTGGAGCGCCGTGCCCGCGGGCCGGGGCTTCGGCAATGAGAGTACCCGCGGCGGCAACCCGCAGGTCGTGCGCCTGCTGCCGCCGAGCGACTATCGACTCGCGAGCGTCGAGACCACGCTGCGCGGCAGCGGCGCCTGGCGGCCGATCGCGCACGCCGCATGGATACAATCGGCCGCCAATTGGGGTACGCACATCGGCATCGCGCTCGCCGATCTCGGCGTCAATAGCCCAGGCTTGAGCGGCATGGTCTATCTCGAGCGTGCCACCTACCTGCATCTCGGCATGGATCTGAGTCTGAATGCGGGCGGCGTTACCTACACCATCAGGGAAATGCGCAGCGTCAAATTCAACGAGCGGCAGTACTTCGATCACCCCGCCTTCGGCGTGCTCGCGGTGGTCTCACCGGTGCCTGCCGCCGCCGCCGCAGCGGCGCAGCACTAGGGAGCCCTTAGATCCAACGACGTGCCGTTGTACCGCGTCCAGGTCTGCGAACGACCCAGCAACGAGACGCCGATGAAGCCGCGCACCTTGAGACGGTCGCGGTCGAGCAGCTCGATACGGCATTTGTAAGTGCGGCCGCTGTCCGGCTCGTAGATCGTGCCGCCGCTCCAGGCGTTATCGCCATCCGCGTGCATGCCGGCCAGGATGGGCTGTCCGAGCAGCAACTGCTGCCGTCGGTTGACATCGGGATTCTTTGCATCGACCCGACCCGGGGCGTTGCCGCCGATGATCCGGCCCTGGTAGCTGCCGTCAGCGGCGCGCGCGATCTCGATGATTCCGTCTCGCGGCTCGGTGAGCCAGCGGCCGAGGATCGCCGAATTTGCCGCTTCCTGTGCCGGCACGGTCGTCACCGGCAAGGTGCATAGTGCCAGCGCCAGTAGCCGCCAGCTCATACATCCTCGGGCCGCAGCACGGCGATCGGTGCCTCGTGGTCTTCCTTGGCGCGCGCCAACGCCTTCATGGCCGCCTGCACCAGCACATCGGCGCTCTGCTCGCCGGTCGGATTGAGACTGGCGGCACCGATGCTGACCGATACGAATTTCTGCCGCCGTGCGGCGCGCGGGTGATGGATGTGCTGACCGAGCACCTTGTGCGCCACGGCCGCGGCGAATGTGGGCACCACCTCGAGATCGGGATTGCGCACCAGCGCCACGATGCGGCCGCCTTCCCAACGCGCCACGACGTCCGCTCCACGCCGGAAGGCCGTGCCGATGACGCCGGCCACGCGGCGGATACAGGCGTCGCCGGCGGCGCGGCCGAAGGTATCGTTGTAGCTGGTCAGATCATCGATATCGAACACGATCATCGTCACGAGCCGGGCCTCGCGCGCGCCGATCTGCCAGTCATGCTGCAGCAGCTCCTCGAAATACGCGCGCGAGCACAGGCCGGAGAGTCGATCCTCGCGCAACCACGTCGGCAGGCCGCTGGTGCGCCGCAATCCCAAGCGCTCGCGTTCCGTGACGTCGCGATGGAAGCCGACGAAATGCGTGACCCGGCCTTCGGCACCGCGCAGCGGCTGTACCAGCATCTCATTCCAGAACTGAGTGCCGTCCTTGCGATAGTTGCGCAGCAGCACGCGGCAGGGCTCGCCCTGCGCGATGGCGGTGCGCAGCTGATTGCGGCCCTCCTGGTCCCGATCCCAGGCCTGCAGGCGACGCAGATCGTGGCCGAGGAGCTCCTCGGCGCTGTAACCGGTCATGCACTCGAATGCGCTGTTGACGTAGACGACGGCCTGATTTTCGGCGGCCGATTCGCACACGACAATGCCCTCGGGAGATGCGTCCAGCACCCCGCGCAGAAAATCGGCCGACCACTGCCCATTCACTGTCAATCGCCCCCCGCTTCGCCTTCTGCGGGTTCGAATTTGAGTTCCGGTTTCGCCACGCTGCGTTCGAGCCATTCTCGCGCGCTTCGCCAGCTTGCGGAAGCCTCCAGCGTCTCAAAACCAGGTTGTTTGCGACCGCGCATACGGATCAGACGCAGCTGCGAGGCGGGATCGGCGGGTGGTTTGAAATGATCGAGCAGCCGTTCGACCCCGGGCCGATCGTTGCAAACCGGTAATACGTCACATCCGGCCGCGAGCGCGCGCCCCGCCCGTTCCGGCAGATCTCCCACACTGGCGGCGGCCGCCATCGTCAGATCGTCGGCCACCACTAGGCCGGCGAACTGCAGCTGATGACGCAGCTCTGCGACGATCCAGCGATGTGAAAAACTCGCCGGTAGGGAATCCACGGCCGGAAACAGCACGTGCGCCACCATCACGGCAGGCAGTGCGTTCGCTATCAGGCGCCGGTAGGGCAGCAGCTCGTCATCGAGATCGATGTATTCACGCCGGTCGACCGGCAACGCCAGATGCGAGTCGGCCACCACCGCGCCGTGCCCCGGGAAATGCTTGGCGGTCGCTGCCATCCCGGCATCGCGCATGCCGTGCATGTAGGCGACCGCCAGCGGCGCCACGACGCTGGCGCGCGCATGAAAGGCGCGATCGCCGATGATCTCGGACAGTCCGTAATCCAGATCGACGCAGGGCGCGAAGGAGAAATCCAGACCGCAGGCGAGCAGCTCCGCCGCCATGAGCCAGCCGAGCGCGCGCGCCATCGACAGCCCGCGTTGCGCATCGGCGTCGTATGCCTGGCCCATGCGACGCAACGGCGGCAGCGGCGAGAAGCCTTCGCGAAAGCGCTGCACGCGACCGCCCTCCTGATCGACTGCGATCAGAAGTGCCGGGCTGCGAATCGATTGAATGTCGCCGATCAGGGCGCGCAACTGATTGCGATCGACGTAGTTGCGGCTGAACAGGATCACGCTGCCGACCAGCGGGTGTTTCAATACGTCGCGATCGGCGGCGGTCAGTTCCGCGCCGGCGAGGTCGATCATCAGCGGGCCGAGTGTCATGGTGCTGAACGCAGATTCTCGGGCCACTGCCGATAGGGTTGTTGCGACAGGCGGAAGTTGTAATAGCGCTCTTCGTGCGTGACTTCGGCGCCGAGCCAGCCCGGCCGCGCGAACTCCTGCGCTTCCGACTCGAGCTCGAGCTCGGCGATCACCAGCCCCGCATTATCGCCCAGAAACTCATCGATCTCCCAGCGGCTACCGTCATGTAACACGATGTGGCGCCACTTCTCGACCAGCGGTCCTTCGCATAGCCCGAGCATCTCCTGCGCATCGGGCACGGCGATCGCGGCCTCGTATTCGGCGCGCGCGCGACCCGGAGTCATGGCCTTCACCGACAGCCAGGCCTCATCGCCGGCCAGGCGCACGCGAATCGAGGCGCGCGCAGTGTTGGCAAGGTAACCCTGGCGCAACAGTGTGCTGCTGCGCACGGCCGCGCGCCAGCGCTCGTCGATGACCCGGAACTTGCGCTCGATCTCAATCGCCATGTCCGTCTCCGCCGGCGGCCCGCAGTACCGCCAGCGATTCCACGTGCGCCGTATGCGCAAACATGTCGATGACGCCCGCAGCGAGCAATTCGAAGCCGTGCTCGTGCACCAGCTGCCCAAGATCGCGCGCCAGAGTGCCCGGGTGACAGGACACGTACAGCAGCCGCCGCGGCGCGAGCCGCGCGATCCGCGGCAGCATCTCGAGCGCGCCGAGGCGTGGCGGATCGAGCAGCACCTGCGTGAAACGTTGCTGCAGCCACGGCGCTGCGGACAGATCCGCGCCCGCCAGGTCGGCGCGATGGAACTCGACATTGTCGATGCCGTTGAGACGCGCGTTGGATCGCGCCCGTTCGATCAGCGCGGCCTCGCCCTCGACCCCGACCACGCTGCCGGCGCGCCTCGCCAGCGGCAGCGAGAAATTGCCCAGACCGCAGTACAGGTCCAGCACGCGCGATTCGGTCGTGACTTCCAGCAGATCCGGGGCCGCCGCCACCAGCGCGCGATTCGCCTCGGCATTGATCTGAATGAAATCCGTGGGCCTGAAATCGAGCTCCACCGCGGCTTCGGGCAGCGCGTAGAACAGCCGCGGCGCGGGCTCGGTCAGCGGACACACGCTGTCGAGTCCGCCGGTCTGCAGATAGAAACGCACACCGTGCTGCAGCTCGAAGGCGCGCAGCAGCCCCAGATCCGTATCGGAAGGGCTTTGCAGCACACGCAGCACCAGCGCCGCGGTCTGCTCCCCGACCGCGACTTCGATCTGCGGCAGTTGCTCCCGGATCGAGAGTTGCTCGATCAGCGCCGCGAGCGGCGTGATCAGACCGCCGATGGGCGCGGCCAGCACTTCACAGCGCTCGAGACTGGCGATCAGGTGCGATGAGCGCTCGCGAAAGCCCACCAGCACGCGACCCTTCTTGAGCACGTATTTGACGCCCAGGCGCGCGCGCCGGCGGTAGGCCCACGGCGGGCTCCTGATCGGCTCGAGCCAGCGCGCCGGCTGCAGCCGCGCGATTCGCTCGAGCGCCTCGGCGACCTGCTGTTGCTTGAGATCGAGCTGGCGGTCGTGGTCGAGGTGCTGCAGGGCGCAGCCGCCGCAGATGTCGAAGTGCCGGCAGCGCGCCGGCACGCGGTTCGGGGCCGGTTCGAGCACTGCCTCGAGCTGCGCATCATCGTACTGGCGGTGGCGTCGAGCGCGGCGGAAGCGGATGGTCTCCCCGGGCAGGGCGCCGGCGACCAGCGCGGTCTTGCCCTCGCGCACGATGCCCTCGCCGTCGTCGCTCAAGGCCACGACGATACCGGTTTCGCCGCTCAAGCCGGCGTCTCCCAGGCCTTGAGAAACTCGGCATGATGCGGTTCGGGGGAGTTGCGCAGCACTGTGCGCAGGCGCTCGAACTCCGCCTCGAGCGCCGGCCGGTCCAGGCGTGCGCGCAGAAACTGGAAGCGCAGATAGATCAGATACGTGTTGATAACATCGGTCTCGCAGTAGCGACGCACGGCCAGCAGCTCCCCGGCCAGATACGCATCCCACACCTGCTCGCCCGAAAAACCGAGTTTTCCGGGGAATCCCAGCAGCGCGGCGACGTCGTTGAGCTTGGCGCGAGCACGCGGCTGAAACCCGGACAGCACATCCATGAGATCCAGGTGGCGCCAGTGATAGCGGCTCAGGTAGTTGTTGTAGCGGAAGCTGTTGTCGTCATCGCCGGTTTCCCAGTAGCGCGGCGCCTGCACACCCGCCTTGAGCGAGCGGTAATGCAGCACCGGCAGATCGAAGCCGCCACCGTTCCACGACACCAGATCGGGCAGATACTTTTCGATGCCATCGAAGAATCGCGCCAGCAGCTCCGGCTCGCCCGAGTCCAGATCGCCCAGGCTCCAGACCGTGAGCTGCTCCCGCGTCCGCAACACGCACGAGATCGCGAGCACCCGCTGCTGCAGATGCGGCAGGAACTCTGCACCGGAGCTGGCGCGCTGCTGCGCGAACATGGCCTTGGCGACCGCCGCGTCATCGAGTCCCGCAAGACCGTACAGACGCCGGCCGAGCTCGACGTCCGGCACGGTCTCGATGTCGAACACGAGCACGTTCATCGGTGTTCTCTCAGCTCACCGACGCCGCGCGCATCAATATCGCTACCGCGACCACGAGCCCCGCCTCGTCGGTCAGCGTGACGTGCCCTTCGCCGACACCGAGCCGCTGTCGCACCTGCTCGCCCCGCTCCGAGTAGATGATTTCGGGCTTGCCCCAGGCGTTCTGCACCACGCCGACGTCGCGGATCCAGACGCCGTGCGCGAACCCGGTGCCCATGGCCTTGACGATCGCCTCCTTGGCGGCAAAGCGAGTCGCCAGAAAGCGCTCCGGTCGTCGCGTGCGCTCGAATTGTGCACGCTCCGGCGGCATCAGCAGGCGTTCGACCAGGTGCTCGCCGAAGCGCGCAAAGGTCGCGGCCACACGCTTGGCTTCGAGCACGTCGATGCCGACACCGAAGATCATGTGCGCGCGGCGAGCATCAGCGCCTTCATCTCGCGCACCGCGGCTGCCAATCCATCGAACAGCGCGCGCGCAATGATGGCGTGCCCGATGTTCAGTTCGACCACCTCAGGCAGCGCGGCAACCGGAGCGACGTTCTGGTAGTTGAGTCCGTGGCCGGCGTGCACTTCGAGGCCTAAGCCCGCGGCCAGCTGCGCGGCGCGGCGCAGCCGCTCGAACTCGCGGGCCTTCGCCGGGCCGACCGCGTCCGCATACGCCCCCGTGTGCAACTCGACCACTGGCGCCCCGGTGTGGCGCGCCGCCTCGATCTGCGCCGGATCCGGGTCGATGAACAGGGCCACACGAATCCCGGCGGCCGCCAGCTCACCACAGCGCTCGCGCAATGCCTGGCCGGCAGCGATCACATCGAGCCCGCCTTCGGTCGTGAGCTCGGCCCGGCGCTCGGGCACCAGGCAGCAGTCGGCCGGCCGCTGTGCGCAGGCGAACTGCACCATCGCGGGCGTGACCGCCATTTCGAGGTTCATGCGCGTGGCCAGCAGATCGCGCAGCAGCTGGACGTCGCGCTCCTGGATATGGCGCCGGTCTTCACGCAGATGCAGCGTGATGTTTTCGGCGCCCGCCTGCTCGGCCAGCAGGGCCGCCTGCACCGGCTCGGGATAGCGCGTGTGACGCTGCTGGCGCAGGGTCGCCACGTGATCGATATTCACACCGAGTGCGATTGCCGTACTCATCGGACTGTGCGCTCCTTGCGCGGGTAGCTCGCCAGCGATCGCGCCACCAGGCGGGTGCGCAATTCGCGTCCGTCCAGGCAATGATCGATTGCCGCGCGCATGAGCGCGCGCGCCTGGCGAAGATCGGACTCATCGAGCAGTCCGCCGGCGCTGGCCAGCCGCTGCAATACGTGCCCGGCCACCGCGCCATCGCCCGCGGCCGCAGCCCTGACCACGCCGTGGACCCCGGGCCGATAGCGATAGTGCGCTTCGGGCTGTACCGGCTCGCCGGTATCGGCCTCGGCCGACAGGTCGAGGCCGTAGCCGATGAAATCCAGCAATCGCGCCTCGAATCGCCGCAGCGACCCATCGACCAACGAACCCTGGGACAGCTCCGCCAGCGTCGCCGCGTACTGATCGAACAATTCGGGATGCGGATCGTGTCGCGTTATCAGGAGCAGCAGCAACTCATTCAGGTAGAAGGCGCTCATGATCTGTCGCGGGGGCAGCGATGGCTGCCGCGCATCGGCGCTTTCCGCGGCCGTCAGTTGCGGCGACTCGCCGCGCCCACTCCAGGACAGCAGCAGCGCCCGAAACGGTTGCAGCGCGGCGAACCTGGTTTTTGGACCCCGCGCGGCGCGGGCGAACACCGTCATGCGGCCGTAGTCGCGCGCGAACACCTCGACGATCAGGCTGCTGTCGCGAAACGGCCGCTGATGCAGCACGTAGGCGCGCGCGAGCTGCACACGTTGGGCCGAGCGGCTCATTCCAGCCCCAGCTGCCGCAGAGCGCGCGCGTCATCGGCCCAGTCCTCGCGCACCTTGACCCAGAGCGTCAGGTGAAAGCGGCCGCCGAGCAGGTGATTGAGCTCGAGACGGGCCGATCGGCCGATACGCTTGAGGCGCGAACCGTCGGCACCGATCACGATCGGCTTGTGGCCGGCACGATCGACCCAGATGACCGCGGAGACCAGCTGGCGCCCGTCGTCCTGCGTTTCGAGCTGCTCGACTTCGACCGCGATGCCGTAGGGCAGCTCTTCGACCAGCTCGAGCGTGAGCTTCTCGCGGATGGCCTCGGCGATGCGGAAGCTCACGCTCCGATCGGTAATCTGATCGGTCGGAAACATCGCCTCCCCGACGGGCAGTGCGGCGATGATCACGCGGAGCAAATCATCGAGATTGCTGCCGGTGCGCGCCGATATCGGCACGATCTCGCGAAATTCATGGCGTGCCGCCAGCTGCCCGAGGTAGGGCAGCAGCCGTTCGCGCGGATGCACGCGATCGACCTTGTTGACCACGGCGATTGCAGTACGGCCACTGGCGCGCACGCGCGCCAGCGCCAGATCATCCTCTTCGGTCCATTTGAGCGCTTCGAGTATCAGCAGCACCAAGTCGGCATCGCCGAGCGCGGCCGCGGCAGTGCGATTCATGGCGCGGTTGAGCGCGCGCCGCTGCCCCAGGTGAAGGCCTGGCGTGTCGACGAAGGCGATCTGGGCTTCCGGCAGCTGCAGCAGGCCGATCAGCCGGTGGCGCGTGGTCTGCGGCCGCGGCGTGACGATGCTGATCTTCTGCCCGACCAGGGCGTTCAACAGCGTCGACTTGCCGACATTGGGCCGGCCGGCCAACGCGACGAAGCCACTGTGAAACTCGCTCATCGGAGCTGCTCCAGCACGCGCGCCGCCGCGGCCTGCTCCGCCCGCCGTCGGCTCGAGCCCTCGCCTTCGGCGCGCGTCAACAGGGTCTCAACCTCGCAGGTCACTCGAAACAACTGCGCGTGCAGCTCACCCTGGACACTCTCGATGCTGTAACGAGGCAGCGGCAGACCGCGTGCCTGCAGCAACTCCTGCAGCCGCGTCTTCGGATCCTTGAGCTCGCCGAGCAAGGCGTCATCCGGCAGACCGCTCTCGAGCCAGCGCAGCATGCCGGCGCGCGCGGCTTCGAGGCCGCCGTCGAGGTACAGCGCCCCGCACAGCGCTTCAAGCGCATCGGCCAGAATCGATTCGCGTCGAAAACCGCCGCTCTTGAGCTCGCCCGGGCCGAGCACCAGCAGCTCGCCGAGCTGCGCGGCGGCAGCCTGCTGCGCCAGAAACTCGCCGCTGACCATGCGGGCCCGCAGGCGGCTCAGACTGCCCTCGTCGGCTTCCGGGAAACGCTCGATCAGGTACTGCGCGCTGATCAGGCTCAGCACCGCGTCGCCGAGAAACTCGAGCCGTTCGTTGTTGGCGCCGCCGGCGCTGCGATGGGTGAGCGCCATTTCAAACCACTCCAGCCCGGTCGGTTCGTAGCCGAGCGTCTGCTTGAGCCAGGAACGAAGCCGTTCGGCGCTCGTCACTGCATCTCGACCTGCTTGTGAAATTGCACCAGCAGCGAGATGTTGCCGAACAGCGGCGCCAAGTCCTCATAATCGGCAATGGCGACGAAGTGATCGCCCTCGCGATGGATGTCGATGTCCTTGGTGGCCGGATGCTCGATGCCCTGAACATCGAAGTTCTTTTCCAGCGACGTACGCAGCAGCTGCGGGCTCGCGGTGGAGCCGCTCTTGGCCTCCGAGGCTACCAGCGACAACGCCTTCGACACGTTCATGAAGTTCAGGTACATCGGCGTCACGCGGATGCCGGCATAGACGACGATCGCGACCGGAACGAGCAACAACAACCAGCCGATGAAAGTAACTCCGCGCTGTGAGTGGCGCATGTTCAACACTCCCTGTGGCTATGGCTTCGAACAACTCCGATGCGCTCGGCCGGCGCGTCCGCTCATTCGATGCGCCGGCCGATACGCTTCCAACTCGGTCCGCCGGAACGCTGCAGGTCCCAATTGAACCAGATTCGCGTCGCCTTGCCGACCAGATGATCCTCCGGGACGAATCCCCAGAAACGCCCATCGTAGCTGTTGTCCCGATTGTCGCCGATCATGAGGAAGTGACCCGGCGGCACGACCATTTCGTGCGCGTCGCCATGATCGTGAGCGCCGGGAACACTCGGCTCGACGCACACGTAGTTGCGCTCCAGGCGACGGTTGCAGGTCGGACCGGCCGGCGCGGCAAGCTCCTCGGGGGACAGGCACGCGAGAGTCTGATGCACATGCGTGCCGAGAGTCTCGTTTGATATCCGCATGTTGTGATAGCAGCCGTCGTCGAAGCGGCCATCGGACTGCAGCGGCACCGGCTGGCCGTTGACGATGAGCTGATCGGATACGATCTCGACGTGATCGCCCGGAAGTCCAACCAGGCGCTTGATGTAATTCACGGCCGGATCGGGCGGGAAGTGGAACACCACCACATCGCCGCGTTGCGGCTCGCCGGTGTCGACCAGCTTGGTGCCCAGCACCGGCAAGCGCAAGCCGTACGCGAACTTGTTGACCACGATGAAATCGCCGTCGAGCAGCGTCGGCATCATCGAGTCCGACGGGATCCTGAACGGCTCAAACACGAACGAGCGCACGAGCAGCACGATCACGGCCACCGGAAAGAAGCTGCGCGCGTAATCGACTGTGACCGGCACCGGCAATGCGGCCGGCTCGCGCCCCGCGGCTGCGGCGCCGCGTTGGCGCCAGCGTGCAAACAGCAGGTGATCGAGCAGCCAAATGATGCCGGCGATCGCTACGACCACCACCAGCACCAGGCTGAAGTCGAGCCGCTCGGATCGGAGCAGCTGCACCACCGCGGCCAGCAGCACCACCGGCAGCAGCAGATAGATACCGCGCATCAGCGGCGGGTCCGGCTGCACCGCCGCTCCCTTGGCAATCTGGCGGCGTGGACGCAGGAACCAGTCATCGACCACCGCGATCAGAGTCACCGGCAGCGCAGCCCACGCCAGCACGGCCAGCAGCTGCGAGATCATTTGCGACATCATTTACGACCCACT
>Ga0210394_10002565_pt1 | contig 24661 bp, 38 predicted proteins | sample IncBWC12MmetaG_FD_160121 | JGI IMG/M metagenome (GOLD analysis project Ga0210394, IMG submission 160121) | Forest soil microbial communities from Barre Woods Harvard Forest LTER site, Petersham, Massachusetts, United States - Inc-BW-C-12-M | ecosystem: Environmental > Terrestrial > Soil >... | reverse complement strand
GCGGGTTGACCGGTTAACCCCTCGACGCATCCCTGGACACATCGATATGGGCCGGAGAGATTCAGCACTTGTGTTGAGGCCTTCGTAGACGCCATGGCGATCAACGCAACTGCCGCAAACAATCCGACCCTCATCGCCGTACTCCTTTGGTACTCTGCTGGTCTTTCAGGGGCGTGCCACGCGCGGGATCAGGCATCTTCGCGCTCGTAAATCAGCCATTCGCCGTTTTCTGTCGGCGGGAAGTCCTGATCGCAATCCTCGCAAGTCGGTATTATGCCTGGAGGAGTTCGGCGGCGAATGTTGGCATATTTGGCGTGGCAGTGTGGGCAGCCGAAGCTCTCACTTGAAGGGGACGTTCTTGAAGAGGGAGTTTGCCAATTCGTGCGCCGTTGGAGCATGCGTTGCAGAACCGCCCTGCTTTTGGTCGTCATTTTGCCGCTGCGATTTTGACTAAATCGAGGGATAGCGCCGGCGAACCTCTGCAATATAGTCCCGGTATTCACGGTAGTACTTATCCGCCCGACAAATACTAATGCTGTGCAATGTACCGACAATCGCAGGCGCCTCCAATTCCGCATCCCATTCGCACTCCTTTTCGATAAGGGCCGATAGGGCGTTCGTATTATCGGCAATAGCGCGCCACAACTCGTCATCGGTCAGATGTAAAGTACGCACGGCCACCCTCACACACCACAATATCCGCAGATCATATTGCGGTGCTAAGGCTAAAATCAGCTTAACGCCCTTGGAAGGAGCGACGCAAATCTTCGGTCACTCGCTGACCCACCTGTTGCCGCTGCGCTCCGCGTAATGCTCCTCGGCCATGCTCGACTTGGACTCAAACTGGTTCGGCGAACGGTGCATCCGGCCGGCAGTATCGGCACGACAGCGCCGGGGTTAGGGCGTCACGGCCGCGCCGCGGCGCCAATCGAGCGTCCGTAGATCGACGTCGCCGTCGTCGTCCTTAGGCCTATCCCAACCCCATCCGCGCTTGTGTCCAAAGAAGGCCTTATCTCCCGGCGAGGGTGTCGCGTGTTGGGGGCGAATCATGGCCGGACACTCAACCAATCCGATACTACCCGATTTAGCTGAGGCATTTCGGACCTCCATAATGCCCTTCGCTGTCCCCGGGCGATATTCGATATCCACTACTTCCCGCCGAACACGCCGCATGCCAGTTTGAAAGCTCGCTTTGCGGCAGAGACAGCCTATCGTAGCGTATGGTAGATTTTCCACACTGCCCGCTCGCTTAACCGACAGGAAATTCCATGGGGGGAATCATGCGCGTACTGATCCCTTTCAGCGCGATTACGCTAATTGCAGTTATGTCGTTCGTCACAGTGCCCGCCTTTGCCGCGAAGTCCTGCGACGAATATTGCCTCGGTGCTTGCCAAACTGCAGCGTCCAAGAGTTGGTGTCTAAGCACTTGCGGGCAGAAATGCCGCATGAGCCATCCAGGTCATTGAACGTCCAGGCGAGCGCGTCGCAGCCGAGCAATCAAAATAAAGCCCCTGGTCGCGCCCGCCTGGCGCCGGTCGGATCGGCATCGATCAGGCGCACAACAGCTCTCCCAGTTCGCGGCGCGGTCCGGGACAGCTCGATCGAGGATACCGTCGTCGGCCAAGCCGAGTCGCGCGTCCGCTTCGCCCCAATGGCGACCGGATTGCTGCGTCGCGCTAAGTGACGCTTCAGGACATAAGCGGACTCATACAGCGCAACAACAGCAAATATATTCGATCACCCTCGTCCACGTCCGAGCAACCATTCGTCACAGTCCAAATCGCGTTTCCACAAATTGATATTCGGACGCGTCATTTTGCCTAAGCCCTCAGCGGTGGCGCTCTCCCTCTGCTCGCATTGCAGCCGGGAATGGCGTTCCAGGAGTCTATCCTTACTGGTGGCAAGATCAACTTTCGTCTCGAGTTGAGCAAACAGTTCGGTCAGCGAGCTGATTCTCTCTTCGGCGCGGGCTAGAGCCCGATCCCGCTTCGCGCAAGTTCTAAGCAATCTTTTTGTGTCATCCGTCAACTTTGAACGCGCCTGTTCAAGTTTTTGAACCCTGCGTTCCTTTACTTGAAGCAAGTTCTGCAGAAGCTCAATTTTTTTATCGACCACGGAGGACACCTTATTGCGCTCGGCTTCGCTCGTCTTCAACTGATCGAACTCAGAGCTTATCCTTTCCAATGTGGCATCAGTCTCCGAGAGTCGGTTGGACAGGCGCAAGTTCTCACTCACAGTCAAATCGAGTGACGTCTGAAGCGACTGGTTTTCATTGTCTTGGAGACCAATCCGCTCAAGTGCGGTGTCGAGCTTAGCCTCCAATTCGGCGATCCGTTCGACTGCAGCCTTAGCCTTTGCGGCCCGCGCGGCAAGCGTCTCCCTGCGCGCGTTCAATATCCATGCAAGAATAGCCTCTCGCGCCATCTGCTGTTCAGCATGCTTGGCGTCATTCGAAGTCTCATTGACGCTCGCTTCCTGATCACGTTCAGACTTTGCGCCGGCCGCCGAAAAGTAGCAGGAGACCGGTTCCGTTAATGGTCGGCGTTCAGTCGCTGCCCACGCCGCAGTCGCCACTCCCGTATGGTTCAGGGCGAGCCGTTCTGCCTGATGCCGCCAGCCGTGCAGCGGTGCTTTCTTGCCGGCGAGAGCCATAGGTTTGCGAGTCACTGCTTTGCTCTACGAATGCAGCGTGGCGGCTCACTGGTTAACGATCGGTTAAGCTCTTCAATGCCGAACGAAGCGGCTCTTTGAGCCGAATAGCGTGACGGGGGCAGACTGGGCCAGCGTGACGGCCGCAATTTGGATGCCCGCTAGTGGGATGGTCACGTCGTACCGCTGCCCCGCCGTAGCCGCGGGAGCCGGGCGTGCGTATTCAAAGCTCGCGTCTTCCTGGGGGACGCCCGCGCCACACCATCCCGAGAACCATTCCATGATCCAAGTGCCAAGCACCCATCCCAGGGCCATACAGAAGCCCACACGAACCAAACCAGCAACGCGTTTGCAGTGATAATTGTGAACATGAGTGCCTCCCTAGTGCGAATCGTTCTGCAAATGGTGCGGCAGGAAAGTGGAGCGAGCACGCCAAGGTTTACTTTCGAGACACGAGATAAGAGCGGAAGCGTATGGAAATCTAGTTGACGATTCCCGTCAAGCTTGTCAGCGCAAATCTGCTTTGTTGCATTACGGCAATGCCGTCGACCAATCGGGACGCCTAGCGATCAGCGTTGGGTCGTCGTCGAGTGCCCGAGAACTATTGACCCGGCTTGAGACCGGCCAGCGTTGCAGAAAATTTTCCGGGGCAGGTTTGAGTAGTTCGAGGCCGGCACTTCCGCTCAGCCACGGGCCATAATCCTTCTCGTCGAGCAGCACCGGCATCCGGTCGTGAACCTGCGCAACAAACTCGTTCGGCTCGGTGATGATCATGGTGCAGGATTTGAGTAGCCTGCCGGTTTCCCTGTCTTTCCACTCGTCCCATAGGCCACGATGGTCAGTGCCGGCGAGCCATCACGCGCCGTAAAGTAGTGGGGCTGCTTTCCGCCAATTGCGTCGTGCCACTCGTAGTAGCCAGAGACTGGAATTAAGCACCGCGAGCGTTTGAATGCTCCGCGAAAGAGAGGTTTCTCGGCCACCGTCTCGGCGCGCGCGTTGAATGTTGCCAGTTTCATTTCCTTGAGCGGCTTATACCACCACGACGGTACAAGGCCCCATCGCATAGGAACAAGCTGGCGCGTTCCATCAGTGGCAACAATCGTGTCAATGGTTGTGGTCGGACAGACGTTGTAGCGAGCGCGCGTGTTCACTGGCGGTTGATCGAGCGTCAGCCGATACAGCGCGACGATTTCTTCCCAGGTCAGCTTGTAGGTAAAACGCCCGCACATCCGCAAAATATAGGGCCTTGACACGGTATCCACATGTTCTCATTTTGTTCTTAATGAGTCAAGGGTCGGAAACAGAGCCGGAAGGCCAGATTTACACGTTCAACGTGCTTGAGCGGATCCAAGAGGGCCGCCGAAATTTCGACTATACAAAGGACGACCTTTTCTGGCGCATCGACGCCCTGCTGTGTGAGCTTCGCAATCCGAATCTCCACGAAGTTGAACTCACCACCGCATTCCGAATCGAACTGTGGGATCGTTGCGGAAAGAGTCGTTTGCGGATGGTACTTGCGACGACATCAAGCATTATGATCGTGCACGCGGCATTTGACGCGGCGGTCAAGCAATACGCTGGCGAACGCCTGACCCTGCGCAAAGGCGCAATGGTTCTTCGGGTTCATAAGCCGTAACCCATCACCAGCCTTATCCCTTCGCTGTCCTGCGGGTCCATGCCGGCCTCGCGCCACTGTCAAGACTTTGATCGGCTAGAATGCAATCACTGCCGCCGCCGCAAAGCTGTGACGGCCTGTCCTGGGTCACCGGGTAGCTTTTCAGCAATGGAGGGATAACGAACCTTATCCCAATCGCCCAGCTCCTCGCATCTCCGATGAACCATTAAGCTGATTTTAGCCTTCGCGTCGCAAAATAGACTGCAGAAATGGCGGGTTGAATTGGATGCGGGGTTGGGGGCAAAACCGTGAATTTGCATCAGATACCGTTGATCTCAATCGTCGACGACGATGAATCGGTAAGGGAAGCCACAAAATCTCTCATACGGTCCCTCGGTTACAAAGCCGTGGCCTTTTGTTCAGCAGAGGAATTCCTTGAGTCCCCTCATGTGACGGCCACGGTGTGTTTGATCACCGATGTCCACATGCCCGGCCTAAGCGGCGTCGACTTGCAAGACCGTCTGATTGCCGATGGGCGTCGTATGCCGGTGATATTTGTTACCGCTTTACCAGATGAGGGATTGCAAGCACGCGTCTTCAAAAGTGGCGCGGTTGGCTACTTACCCAAGCCCTTCAATGTAGACCGTTTTATAGAGTGCATTGATGCGGCGTTGAGGGCAAACAGCCGAAGTTTTGTCACTGCATGAGCCATGTGGATAGCGTGACACCAGTGGCTGCGCGTCGTCGGCTGCGCTGACCCAACGGCTGGCGCTGCCTCTCGTCTTAAGACGCTTTGGGGGCCGCACGAGCAAGAATCTGTCCGACCTGCACGTGCGCCGCCCAGCCACATACCGAAAAACCAGAAGCCACAGCGACGGCTACCGCTGTCGCGGCGGCCACGGCATAGGGAAACCACTCTTGATCTCGTATCATCGGGCCCATTGTAGAGCGCTCGCAAAGCCGTTGATCTCGGCGCGGTATTAAGCCCCTCTAGTTCAGTGCCGGTAAGCTGCCATCTGGACAGCCGCTTGCTCGGCCCAAGGGCTAATCTCAGGGTGGGCGGGAGATCGCCCCGCCCATGCTCCTTGCCCCGTGTGCCCCCTCCGGCTAACGGGGCATCTTTTTTGTGGTAGCATCGCCACCAATCCGTCGGGCCGAGCAGCGCGCGCACCATCTCGCTGCGCGTCGGCTTACGGATGGTTTGAGCGGCATTAATTAGCCCCGGCTTGAACCGCCGGGGCTTTTTTTGATCGGCCCGGCCGAATGCTAGCCCCGCGCCTTGTTCATCGACGCCAGAGGAATATCAAATAGAAAGCTCCGAACACTAAGACAATGCCAATATTCACTGTCAGCCGCTCCCAGAATTGGTTTCTGAAGAACGCAAAATCTACACCAACGATGACGGCTGCCATCGCCACAACGTAAAGCACGACAGCTACCTGTCTGCGCATTGCAGTCCCCGGCGCGCTTGTTCGTCGCTCTAGATTAAATCCGCTGTAGGGGGTGGGCTGACAAGCGGGGCATCCTCCCGGTCCACCTTCTTGTTTTTCTTCCCGGCATTTTTCATTGCCTTCTTTAGCTTCTTCCAGCTCTTGCCGATCTTCAATTTCTTTTTGGTCATTTTATGCATTGCTCCAGAAAAGCACCTATGGATAATAACGCGGCCGTCAATGCTGCGGTTCCGGCGGCGTGTTCGGCGGGAAGTAGCCGACATCGAACGTCGCCCGCAGCGGCAGGCATTCCATTCTCACGCCTTATCTCACGATGCATCCGCATCGACGCGAACGAGGATTCCACTCGGCATTGCATCTGTTAGCGGTTTCGAATGCACCGCACACTCCCCATTCGCACTGCGGACATGCTGCCCAGGGTTTGTCGTCAGTAACGTGGGATGTCCCAGTAACTGTCACCCGCCGGCGGTGAGCGCCAGCGACCGCGCGAGGTGTACTTCCCATTGAAGGCAAGACAAACGCAGATGATCTCGAAACGGCGGTTGGCAGTCCCGGTGAGACGGGGGTCTCGGGCGATTGAGGCACAGTGTACGGAGTCGATGGGTTGAAGATTGGTGGTGGCTGTGGCGGCGGTGGGCTAGCATAAAGGGGTTGTGCATGTGCGATTGCTGCGCTGAAGAAGGCCATCCATCCGGCCACGAAAAAACTCGTCAGCGACATTCGCTCAATTCTCCTCGCTTGCCTCACGGTCTCCTTCGAGCCCTGTATCGACCCCGATTGACAACACGACCATCAATGCTGCGGTTCCGGCGGGTGTTCGGCGGAAAGGAGCCGACTCGAACATCGCTCGCAGCAGGGGCCAGTAAGTTGCAGATAGGCACCGCAAAGGCCAATACCGAGGAATCGGCAAAATTGTGCCTGAAGTCACATCCTGCTACGGCCCGCCGTAGTATTCTTTGAAGATGCGGGATGGAGGGTGCCATGAACACCAGCAATTCGGACCTGAGAAACCTGACAGTTCAGACCCACTGCGGCTTGCGCTGGAGCGATATAAAGCGGCAGCTCACGGACTGGCGGCAATTAGAAGGCCTGGATGACAGGTGCCTGCAGGACATCGGGATCTCACGTGGGCAAATAGCCTCAGTGCCCTTCTGGAGCGGGCATTGACAATCGCTTCGACCGGCTACCATGGGCGAAATAGGCTCAATCTCGGCTGGCTGAATTTGGCGGCCGTGGAACGTCCTTCAATATCTGCCACGGCACGCCTGACAGCTTGGTAATGGATCAGCGGAATCGTTATTGCCGCGGACCCTGCTTGAGATTGATCGTTAGCCGCATGTCCGGCGGCAATCGCGGCACCTGATTGACGTGCCGGCTATCGGGGTTGCAGCGAGGGCACGGCATGCCCGCCCCGAATGAGCAAGCGTCCGCCCGCTGGCTGTCACTCTTCAACGGCCGGTTGCCGTGATCCTCACAGACCCAGCCAGTATCATCGCAAAGTGGGCACGCCACATACTTGGAAATCATCACGCACACACGCCTCTGCGCATCAACTCTATGAAGTGAGGCGCGGTTCCACGGCTCGTGAGATAAAGAGACCCCGACCTTTTGCGGGTGCTGGAGTTGGAATTGATCCGCCCATTGTTATCGGGTCGGCTTGCGCTTGCCCGGCGTGTTGGGTATGCGGCCGTGCGACATCGCCCGCTTAATGTCGCCGACTGGAACCATCGCCAATAGGATCGATTGGAAATTAGCCGCTACCCCTAGTCTTTCGTGTGGCCCCTGCAATTCCCCAGACCGGGTTAGCGACGGCCGACCGATTCTAGCTTGCGCGAGAGCCGGCCGTGCTCGCCTTCCCCCGCACGACTCAGTTGTGAAAACGGTGAAGGCTGAAAGTGGCGGAATAGGGCCAACCCCAAGCACGATACCCCGGAACAGAGTGGAGTCGAAATATCAATCGTCGCGGTTGGCCGAATTCGGCGGCCGCGGAATGTCCTTCAATATCTGCAGCGGCACCGATGGGGACCATTTTGCTGTGATGCACCGCACAGTCTTCACTGTCAGATGCGACTACTTATTACCCGACGTGTTTCTCAACGCTAAGGAGGGACACCATGATGCGCCGCACGTTCACAATGGTTGTCGCCGGTTCTGTAAATTCCCCATTCGCGGGCATGACCAAACTAAGGGCAACGCATTTGAGTCACCTCAGGCATCGGTTCTTTCAGTGGCGCCGTCACGTGTATTTGTGCCATGAGTTGATGAGCCTGAGCGACGAGGAATTGCGCGATATCGGTTTGTCGCGCACCGAGGCGGAAATCAAAGCTTCAAAAGTGTTTTGGCTGCCATGATTGCGAAGGTCGAGACCTGTAAGCCCGGCCGCTCCCAGTGATCGGCGGCGAATTCGGCGGGAAGTAGCCGACATCGAACATCGCCCGCAGTAGGTCCGGCTCCGACAGGACCGCTTGCGCCTTCGCAATCACGTCCGCGGTGGTGTGCTTGCCGCCTGCGATATGGTCATCGAGCAGAGTTTGCACCTCTGCTGCGCGCTCGCAGATTGCCCACGCAGGGTTTTCGGCCATCTGTGGCCACGCTTCCATTTACGGCCTGTTCATCGAGTTGAAACCACTATAACTTGCAATTTTGGAGATTAAAGACATGGCCATAAAATTCAGACGAGCCAAAGAGGGGCGCCGTTCAGGCAAAGATCGGCGCAGCGGGGTTGATACACGTACCGAAGAAGAAAAAAAGCTAGTCGGAGAAAGACGGTCGGGGATCGATCGCAGATCGGGCTTAGATCGACGATCGAAAGACAAATCGTCCTGACCGGCAGCGCGGGGCCGGCCGCGCTCCTCAAAACGGCAGGCAGTACCATGCGTTAGAAGCGGTAGCGCAATGGCCCACGGTCATTGCATGCCCGCCGTCAACGCGGGCGCAGCTTCCAGTGTCTGATCGGAGAGATCGTAATTCATGAGGGCTTCGTCAAATTTGTCGAGATCGGCGGCATCGTCTTCAATGGCAACCTCCGAAGATTCCGAGCCCCTTATTTGGTGGCATCCGCTTCGGCATATGCGTTATGTCACACGTCTAAGCCGAGCAACGACGGCAGCCTTGCGATATTGGCAGCGATCTGACGCGCATCGTCGCGCGTCAGCAGCTTTGCTACCGATCGCCTTCGGGGGTCATCCTCGAAATAGACGTAGGTCAGCGCTTGTCCGTTTCGATCCCATACGATGATACAGCCGTCGAGTTCCTCGACGGACCAGGGAGGTGGAAAATCGTAGGACATAGTGCGAAACGTCCCACATGCGGGCGTTCGGCACCTGTGCCATACGTCACACAGCGTCAGCGGGCGATCCCAGCACATGCAATCTGCAGGATTGTCGACCATCAGCGCCCTGCGTGGAGGACAAGCCTTGAGGAAAAGAGGCCCCGACCCTGGGGGCTGAAATCGGATGGGATCGGGGCCTCCCTGCCGCTCGTCTGCATCAAAGTTCCGATTTTTCCCTGTCCAAATTGGTTTGTTCGGAATTCACATTCGTCCGAGTCTCCGCATTCACCGCTGCTTGCAGCCACGAACGAGCAAAATCTGAAAGGACTTCGCGCTCCGTCTCCGACTTTGCAGTTTTCGCCAACTCCATGCAGGCATTAGCGTTCTTCCGACATTCTTTTCCCATCGACATGATGTGCTCCACGCAAACGTCGCTCACCCGAAGCAATCATGTTTGCGTGTAAGAATTGTGGAAGAACCGGTTCCAAGTACCGCGCCAAATTGTCCAATGTGGGCGTGCTGGCCTGCGTAGGATGATTATGGGCCGGACATAGACCTGTCGCGTTGCCGGCTTACTGCAGGCAGGAACTTTCGCCGACATGGATTGCTTTAGAGGTCGCCGCTATCCCAGTCTTTCGTGCACCCCCTGTGCAGTCCCGGACTAGGGTTAGCGACAGCCGGCCGGTTCTCGCTTGCGCGGGAGCCGGCCGTGCGACATCATTCCATTTGTGGGGGAGACGCGCAGATGGATTACCGGGTGTATATCATAGGCAGGGACGAGCGTTTTATTGGCGTCCGTGAGATCGCCGCGCCGGACGACAAAGCCGCGTTACGAAAAGCAAAGCGGTATGTAGGCGAGCGAGACGTTGAGGTCTGGCAGCGAGAACGGCGCGTCGGCCGGATCGCCAGTGCAGATCAAAACCCAGTAGTTCAACTGGCCCTTCGACGGCTCGCCCAAAAGCTCGAAAAGACCTAATTGACCTAGCATTAGCGGCGGTTAGTGCGGCACAGCAACCGGCCGCCAGTCCCCAGGCTCACGACGAAGCATCCTACCGGCTCAAGTTGGCACACAGGAAGTGGCCTGCCGGCTTTGCGTTTGGCCGTTAATTGCCCCCACATTGCAGTAATTTTCTTACCCCTCACGTGGATTGAGCCACCCGTTGCGCAACCCGCGCAAGTTTCGACGCGCGATAGCGACGTGGAGCCGTCTTGCCCGAAGAGCGAAAAGACCTGACGTATTACCTTAGCAAGGCCGAGGACTATCGCAGGAAAGCTAATGTAGTGCGTGAACCTGGCCTGAAGGCCGCACTGGAAGCAGTCGCTCGGCAGTACATGGCGAAAGCGCGCGAGCTTGATCCCTCTCTTCCCTCAGGTGACGGGACCTAGGCGGGCTGAAGCCAGCACCGATCGCAAGCTTCGTCACACGACTTCGCCGCACCAAGTGCGGCAGCGTCATGGTAGAAGGAAAGAATGGCTGCGGCGCCTAGCTGCTGCCTCAGTTATCCAACAGCTTTCCTTTTGGAAGACTTCCAGATAAAACAACCGGTGTTTACACGGAGATACTTATGAAAAATGGAAAAAAGAGACGGGCTTGGACATCTGTACAGGTTCGTGAACTCAATGCACTCGCCCGGAAAAAGGTGGGGGCCGGCACAATTGCGAAGCGGTTGAAACGAACTGAAGGCGCAACCCGACAAAAGGCATTTAGTATTGGACTATCGCTCGACACGCGCGCTTGAGAAATTTAAATTTTCTGCGCTCACTGCGTTCTTAGCCCCGCCACTCACGTGCGCGGGGCTTCTTTCCGCTACACCCTAAATGCATCCTGGTTTCAAACCCAGGCACCGGCCGTGGCTTGGCGTCGGTATGCAGTTGCGAAGTCATCGATACACCGCACGCGCAACTTCAAGCGGTCCAGCGATCGGAGTCCCCTTATCGCGCTTATCCGCACGCTTTGACGGCCTCGAATGCGTGTGTCAACTTTTGCCTAAAAGGGATGTTTTGGGCACGGAAAAAGTCTCAACTTGCTTTGAACTGAAATGGTTTTCCGACGCCCCTATGGAACTCGGCGGTGGGTCAGTCTCTTCATTGTCGGTAGGCCCAGTAGCGATATCGTCCGCAGACTATCGCCGGCTGACTGAACCCCACGGGCGACGAATTTCGCTGTCGTCAATAACCTTTTCCGTCAGCCAGCGATGTCTGCTGATCCATTTCCGGGCTTCGAGCTCGGACCCGAACTTGCCGAAGTATGTGATGGCACCATTAGGCCATGCGATTTGCACGCGCCAAAGGTCGCCGTCTTTCACCGAGATTAAATAGGTACTTGCCTCACCCATGGCATGGGGCATTCATAGCCAAATGCCGCGATACAAAACCAGGACGATCAGGGCGATGAATGCCCCAAGTGCGACAGCGGCGGTAAGCTGAGGTGGCGGGAAGCGGCGAGCGGGCATTGTTGGCGCCGAGCAAGTGATCGAATCACTTACTCATTATAGCGCGAGTTTGGGCTCGCTGCGCTACAGGCGCGGGGCTGCCCGGGAAGTGGCGTCTGAGTAGCGTTGAAAAATAAAGAGCCCCAAGCGGATGGCCGTCATGCTTGGGGCTCCGAGAGCACATAATTTTATTGTTTGCGCTCCCTCTGGTCAGTAACCGAGCAGATGCGGCCGCCGGAATCCACCGCTGCTGCGATTTATCCTTAGCCGATGATAAATCGAGGATGGGAGGCGTGTTAACGGGCGGCCGAATTAGTTACTCCGCGGAACGTCTCAGAGGTGCTTGTTGCAGGCCCTCCATGTCGTCCGCAAGCTTGTGTCCTTCCGCAGTAGGATTCGGCAAGTGCAAGAGCGCCCGTCGCGCAATTTCTCGCATTAGGCACTCCTGATCGCGAGCTGGCTGGCGCTCGCACGCCGCCAGCGCACCATCGACAAGGTGTGCAGCGGTCATGCGACCCCACATTTCACGCCGGACATCTTCTAACTCGTCCATCTAGCCCTCCGTGACTGATCCAGCCCGGCAATGGCGATGCAGACACAAACTGAAAACAGCGGCGCGTCGTGACCTTGACCTAAAGAGGCTGCAGCCGCACTCCACGTTAGGACGCCTTGGCGCTAGTACGCGCAAAACCTGCCGGAATTGACCAGACTTCAGTGAGTGGCCCGGGTATAATGTTAGTTGAGAACTGGCTGCGATGCCAGCGTGGCCGGCGGAGCGGATCGGCGTATACGTTTCGATTTTTGGGTTTCTCTTGGGGCTAGTTTTGCTCCAAGCTCTGCCGATATCGCCATTGCTTGTGTGCGGCCCTTGACCTGCCGGAGGCCGGTGAGACCGGGCCGGCCACATCGGTTGGGCCGCGAGTTCCGTTCCTCTTCTACGCTTTCGAACTAGGTCAATTCGAGCCCAAGGTGAAGGCGAAACACGATCGCCGCGCCTCGATCACAACTGCGGACCATTGGCGGCGCGATCCTTGAAATATCGAATGGTGCGCTCAAGACCAAGCTCAAGCTCCGTCGTCGGTGACCAGCCAAGCACTTGCTTGGCTAGCGAGATGTCGGGTTGGCGCTGCCGGGGGTCGTCGCTCGGCAGCGGCTTGTAGACCAGCTGGCTTTTCGATCCGGTGAGCTTAATTACCAGCTCGGCCAGTTGCAGAATCGTGAATTCCTTCGGATTTCCGATGTTAACAGGCCCGGTGAAATCGTCCGGCGTATTCATGGCTCGAATGATTGCCTCAACAAGGTCGTCGACAAAGCAGAAGCTTCGGGTCTGCTTTCCGTCCCCGTAAATCGTGATGTCTTCTCCCTTAAGCGCCTGCATAATGAAATTCGACACCACCCTGCCGTCATTGGGATGCATCCGTGGGCCGTAGGTATTGAAAATCCGCACGACTTTTATGCAAAGATTATGCTGGCGCCGGTAATCAAAAAACAATGTCTCGGCGCAGCGCTTTCCTTCATCGTAACAGGACCGCATTCCGACCGGATTGACGCGCCCCCAGTAGCCCTCAGTCTGCGGATGGATTTCCGGATCTCCGTAGACTTCCGAAGTCGAGGCCTGCAGGATGCACGCCCCTACGCGCTTGGCCAAACCCAGCATATTGATTGCACCATGGACGCTGGTCTTGGTGGTCTGAACCGGGTCGTGCTGGTAATGAATGGGCGAAGCCGGACAGGCAAGGTTGTAAATTCTGTCAACCTCGACATAGAGCGCAAAAGTAATGTCGTGCCGGATTAGTTCGAAGCGCGGGTGTGTCAGGAGATGGGCGATATTGGCTTTCGACCCAGTAAAAAAATTATCGACGCAAAGAACGTCGTGGCCCTGGTGGAGAAGGCGTTCGCATAGATGCGACCCAAGGAATCCTGCCCCACCGGTAACAAGAACTCTCTTCACTTTACCTCCACCCGGCTTGGCTATCGCTTCGAACTAGCCTGAGAAACGCTTGTATTCGCCCGGTAAAATACCGACCCCAAATACCAAAAGCGGTGACAGGGAACTTCGCCAACCACTAGCAGAGCACTGTGGTAGTCGAGTCCGAACCGCGAGCACCTAGAGCGCGCGCGATCGAGTTTGCGATTGGTCCTTCCGAGGACATTGTTTCGTTTTGGCCAAGCCGTACTAGAAGGACATATTAGGCGTGAGACCAATTGCGGCAAACTGACGAGCATTCTTTACCTTACCGGCGCCTTGTTAACTCGTTGGAACACCAATCGCATCTCGATTGGCGTTGTCCGACTTTTGCGGGCAAAAGCTCTTAAGACCGGTACACTTTTCGGTTGGCGGGGTCTGCGTGGTTTTTAACCATAATACCGAGGGCTGGGGATGGTGGTTGGGTTCTGGTCACCGACGGCATCTGTTAGAGCGATCGGTGCGACGGTTCTGCTGCTCCTGCACGCTCGATGCTCGCTGGACGCCTCATCGTCTCCGACATTCGTTGCCACTGACGCCTCCTACCGGCGTCGGTCGATATCTGGATTTTATTGATAGAGGCTTCCCAGAACTCCCTCGATTGCTTCACTCGCTATTGTGTGTGCATCACCGCCACCGCCGCCTAACGTCACGGATGTCTGTCTGTTGAATTACGTCTGTTTTAATGCCTGAAGTACTCGCTGCAGGCGCGCTGTTTGCGTACCGAGCTCCCGCAGGCGCCTTGCGGCGGTAATCAAATTGTGTTCCGATTCTGAAAGTTTCTCTTCCTTAGCTTTTTCCCGATCGCGATATTCGAACGGCTCATCGCCTACAAGCATCGCCGCCTGATCTCTCGCCTCTTTTAGCCGGAGTTGCAAACCCTTCTTTTCCGCCTCGATGTCTGCGAGAGCACTCCGTATTGATTTTTCGATTGAGCCTAGTCGGCTTGCATCGACGCTTTCGTCTCTTTTGGAGGATCGAAACCTGAACCGCATTGTGAATCCCGCATTCTGATTGAGTTGAGATTAAATTCACCACGCTGAGATCTGCAGATGATTCCCCGCTAACATACGCGCATTGATTAAAGTTATGGCAGGCGTCTAGTATTTGTGAGCTCGGCCGTACGCAACGTTGCAATTTCGACTTTCTCGGAGAGTGTCCATGAACGGAACATTGTCTCGTATCAATATCTCGATTTTCGGACTTTTCTTGGGGGCAATTTCGCTTTGGATCGTCGTGCCCGAGCTGTTCAGCTCCAATATTACGACGCTGCCCGCCAGTCCGGAAGAGGCAGCGGCTGCCGCCTCTCGTCGCGGTGAGGCGCTTTGGGCGGCACGCGCCGCCCTCGTCCGAGGCGACCTATGGGCCGAGTCGGCCTTTACCTACGCCAATTTGGAGTGGGCGGGTTCGACGCAGGGCGACGAGCAATCCCTTGACCAGGCGACGGCTAGCGCCATCAAGGCCGTCAGTCTGAAGCCAGGAACCTCCGCCGTGTGGCTCATGCTGGCGCATCTCAGTTCACGCTACCGCTGGCGAGCCCCAAGCGCCACAGAGTGCCTTAAAATGTCCTACTACACGGGCCCCCACGAAGATCGGTTGATCCCGCTTCGGCTTATGATCGCCGCGCGGCTCGACCTCAACGCCGACCCGGATGTGGCGGATCTTTTTCGGCGAGAACTCGAGACTGCGATCATGGACCGCACCGCGCTTAGGCCGGCAGTCGTTGCAGCATACCAGCAAGCGACGCCCCAAGCCCAGCATATGATCGAAGAGGTGGCAACTCGCGCCGACCAGGCGTTTAGCCAAAGCCTACGACCTGAGATACGTCACTAGGAGATCATCATCGAGGCAGGTGGGATGTCACCGTCACCTACCGGATGTGCGAGTCGATGCGCCAGGTCTCGATGCTGTTGCCAGTTGACGCGACGTCGTTGACGGTCGCGATCACGTTCTGCGCAAACGCTAGGAACTTGGTGATTTCAACCGACTCAGCGTTGGCGGCAAAGACGAGGTCTTTGTTGTGCATCTGAAGACGAGTGGCCAGGAAATAGCCGCCTGGGTCCTTAAAGCTCACATTATAAACAATCGGTATTGTTGGTCCGGTAAATCGTGAGCAGTCGACTCCAAGCTGTTCAGCAAGCGCCCGCGGCTCTCGGCGGTACAGGAACACCGACCCTGGATCGGCCTGGAGGTCGAGCAGGCCACCCGCCTGGCCAATCGCTTCCGCGAGCGTAACCTTCCACTGTGGGAAAGCGAATTGTCCCTGCTGACCCGAGGCACCGAAGGCGAGGAAAGTCTGCGCCTCCTGATAGATATAAATAGTATCGCCCGGCCACGCCCAAATGTTGTTTCCTGGTTCAAAAACTAGAGAACCAAAGGGAGCGGCAGCACGGACGCCATGACGTTCAAGCACCACCCAGCTGTTCTGACCCTGATCTTTGAGGCCGCCGGCCCGGGTGATGACATCGAGCAGGTGCTCGCCCGCCGGTTGCGCCGGGATTCTGCCGGACGGCGTAAACGCATTGTTAACTTCGCCGATCACCGTAATAAGCGACGTATTTTGGGTCACCAGCGCCACGACCGCCTGGGGCTCAATCGCCCGGTCCTTAATGCGGGCCACGATGTCCGCCTGGACTTGAGTTGGGGTTCGGCCTGCCGCCCGCACAGCTCCGGCATAGGGCACCGTGATGTTGCCCTGGGTATCGATCGGCTGGTTGGGCAAGGTGATGAAGTTGCCTGGCCGCACACCTGCTTCACTCGGGATGAACAGACCACCCGCAGCAGCCTCAAAGATGGTCACGGCGACGACGTCGCCAATGCCGAATTTAACTTCAGGGGGCGGGCGCGTATCGCCGAAAATGTTAGCGATTGTTCGCGGCCCATATTCCTCAAGTGTATTGACGACCTGCGGTGTCAGCCGGACTTGAGCATATTGCTGGCCCGCATCGGAATTACCCGAACGGATAGCAACACTGTTAGGTCCCGAGACCGGGAAGAAGGACTCGGTGCATCCCCCAGCGATCAATGCCGCCAGCGGAAACATCACCGCGATTACTCTGCGAAGTCCCCACATGACCATTCCCCTGGCAATTTTCGTAACACGCCAGAGGAAGAACCTACAAGGTTGTAGGGGCATGGAGTCCACGCGGAAACGCACCAAAAACAGCTATTTTCGCTAACTGTGTCTTGGCCGACACAGTGCTGATTGGTCCCACCCAGCGCCCCGCCCGATACACGACCTACCTAACACCCGGAGAACCGCAAATTATGTGCGTTTGGAGCCATAAATAAGCGAAATCGACCTAACAAATGCCATCCACCGACGGGCTCGTCATTACCAATTGCGCTCTGAAACGAGTTTTGCTCGAACGTTTCGGTTAAGACGATCTTAAATAGGTTAGGCGACAACATCACCGTCGGAGACGGTGATTATGCTGATTTTAGCCATGGCCGCCTTACTGCTTGGCGCAGTTCTCGGCCTCCGATTTAGGGTTCTTATATTGCTGCCGGCCGCCGTCGTGGCCATTGCAACTATGGTCGCTGCTGACTCAATCGAACACAGTAGCTTATGGACGATCGTAGTGGACGTGGTTTTGGCGCTGGCCAGTCTGCAAATGGGCTATCTTGCTGGCGCAATCGCCGGTGGTTTGATGGGGTTGGCCCCGCAGTCACAAGCACCCTGGCAGGAATCTGGCAGTTCGATTAGCAAATCGACAATACCCTGACCCTCACCCTCGACTAATTATAGCCGGAGCACTGTCCCGGAATCGGGCCTGGACCGGTGGCCCCTTCGACGTAGTAGCGGGGGTAGGCGCGCATTGGACCGAAGTAGTAGTGCGGTTCGGTAAAGTCGTAATTGCGCGGATCAAAACCGGCGCCATAGGTCGTCCGCAGCTCTCGATGGTGGTCATAAGCCACCCGCAGGCAACCACAGGGACCACACTCGGCGGGGCCAGCGGCCGTGGGGCCGGCTGGAGTCAAATCGGCCGCCTGAGACGGCAGAGCCCATACCAGGCCGCTCACCATGACGGCTGCCAGAGCCAGCTTTGATTTCGACATCGGGACCGTCCTTGAATTTGGTTCAGTCCTCTTACCGTAAGCCAAACCGCGGTTGTCCGCAATATGCATGTTTGATGCGTGGGATGACTGCCCACCGTGTTTGTGGCATGCATACTTGGCTTTTATAAACGTGGTGAGGCGCGGTGCCGACGGCTCTATCGTGTCTGCTGTCCTTTATAGCTATGACTCCGGTCGTACTATTTGTCGACGGGCCGCTGACGCTTGGGTTTGGCTGTGCGATTCTTGCCTGTGCTCTGATCGTCTTTGCTCAAACGCAAAGACCGGGCGAACTGGCCCATCTCAGCACGTTAGTTCGGCCAATCGCATTTATTGTGGTTCTTCCGGCGCTTCTCATGGTGCTCCAAACCGTGCCCCTGCCGTTTTTTTCTCGCTTCGCCAATCCGATCTGGGAAAGCGCTTCGACCGCTCTGGGCCGCTCGCTCATGCCCAGCCTCAGTATCGACATTGGAACGACATTGCTCAGTCTTTGCCGTTATCTGGCTTGGCTCGGGGTCGGTCTTCTTGCCGCCGCGACCACCATTGACCGACAACGCGCGGAATGGGTCCTCTTCGCTGTGACGGCGGCGACCGTGCTCATCGCCGCTCTGCTTATCCTAAACGACGCTGCTGGATCGACTTTGCTGGCGGAAGCTCAAAATGCGGCGAGGAGGGGCGAGGCTCTCGACGCTGCTGCTCTGGGCGTCGTCCTGTCCGTGGCTTGCGCCGATCGTGCCTATGAACGGTTTGAAACGCGACGGTCGAGCCATCCGCGATCGGGGCCAAGGCTAGTTCGCAACTTCTTGCTTTGCGTAATGGCTTTTATCATTTGCGCGGGTGCCGTTGCCCAGGCGCACTCGGCTAACTCCTTGTTCGCAGCGGCAATCGGCCTGGTGATACTGCCCGGCGTTATTATGATCCGCCGATTCGGATTAGGTTTGGGAGGTGCTGCCAGTGTTGCTCTCATCGGATGTGTTCTAGCGGTCGCATTTTTTGGTGAGGGCAGCAGCCAGAATGGTCTGGACTTCTCCATTCGGTTTGCCCCGAAATCCGTATCATCAAGTGCGATGGCACAACGCCTACTCGCTGACAGCACCTGGATCGGCACTGGCGCAGGGACGTACCATGATTTGGTGCCGATCTATCGCGATCCCAATGAATCGGCAGGCAACGAATATCCACCGACGGCTGCCGGCCAGTTTTCTGTGGAATGGGGACGCCCGCTGTTCTGGGCCGGAGTAATTATAGCTATCGTTATGATCATAAAGCTGGCCCGCGCTGGGCTAAATCGCGGACGGGATTCGTTCTATCCGGCCGCCGGTGCCAGTGCTCTGGCTACTCTGTTAATCTCAGCGTTTGGCAACCCGGGATTGACCGGAGCAACAACGCTGATTTTAAGCGGCGCGGTGCTTGGCCTAGCTCTTGCCCAGAGTCGCAGCCGCGCTGTTCAATAGACTGATGCTATCCGCCAAATTAGGAACATGTTTGCCAGGCGCAGGAAGACGCGCGACGGTTGACCAGATATTCGGATCGCCGGGCGATTGAACCCGAACCCATTTGTAGGGCGTACGCGACCATGACTTGATGCCGGGGTTGAGATTGTCGAGAACCAGATCGCCGTCACTAGTCCTGACGACAAGGATCAAGTGATGCTCGCCCCAAGGCACTACGACCTCGGCCAAGAGCAACGACCTGGATGGCCAGCCGCGCGTCAACAATTCGTGGCGCTTAGTAACAGCGTAGTCATGGCACGCGCCAGCTTTTGGCCCGAGTATCCATCGCTCGTCCAACAAAGTCCCCGCATCTTCCCGAGGTGCGATTGCCCGGTTGACATCGCGATTGACCTCTATCAAATCTTCCAGGAGCGCAGCCGTGAGAACCACCGGACGCGGTGGGCGGAAGATTACGCTGTGCGCGTGGCAATCGTCGGGATACTGGAGGCAGAACCGCGTATAGGCGATGGGCGCCAGTGTTGCCGTTTCGAATCGGATCTTATCTAGCTGCAGGGTGAGTGCTCGTGGATAGCTGAAGAATGAGGCCTGCGCAGTGTAGCCGCTGCCAACGATCACCAACGCAGCGGCCAGAGCTGTCCTAATTGTCCACTTCATGATGTCCCTCTCAGCCAGGCGACTGAGTGGGATCAATACTGACAAACCTCTTCGGTGGAGTTCGGATAGCGGTGGCAAATCTCGTTAATTGCGCAACGTTTTGGTAGGGTATCTTTTTAAGAATTAACCATCTAAAGAATTCCAATCCGCTAGGTCTCAGCAGAATGTAAAACCGGCAGCGAGGGCTGGGGCGGCCCCAACTGTAAATACAGGATTAGGCGCTAGGACGAGGACGATGGAAGCCTTACGACCGAACTGTAGATTTGGGTTTTCGCGTCGCGCAACTAATGTTGTGATTGTTGCCACCATCGGATCACCCACGTGATTTGGAAATCTCGCTCACGATCTCAGCCGGTACCGACCGCCCGCCTACCTGACGGGTTGCGAGTCTATGCTATTGGCGATGTCCATGGGCGCGCCGATCTGCTTGCAGACATATTCGAGCGCATCGACGCAGAGAGTGGTCAGTATTCACCCGACCGTTCGATTCATGTGTTTCTTGGCGACTATGTGGATCGCGGTCCGTTCTCGCGTGACGTTCTAGATTTGTTAATCTTGCGAGCACGGCAGTATCCGTGTGTTTTCCTTAAGGGTAACCACGAGAGCTATTTCGTGGAGTTTCTAAGAAGCCCAGAAATATTTGCTGACTGGCGGCTCTATGGCGGACTGGACACCATACTCTCTTACGGACTTGGTCCATCGCTAGCGCCCGACGAGAACGAGCGCAAAGTACTTGCCACCAGCCTCAATAGAGCTCTTCCAGAGGCTCATCGCCAATTTCTTAAAGGCCTAAAGCTGTCATTTACCTGCGGCGATTTCTTTTTTGTCCACGCAGGTGTGCGTCCGGGGATCGCCTTGGAACATCAACACGAGGAAGACCTGCTGTGGATCAGGGAAGATTTTCTATTGCACGAGGACGTCTATGAAAAGTTCATCATCCATGGCCATACGCCCGTCATGCAGCCGGATGTACGGCCTAACCGTATCAATATTGACACCGGAGCGTACGCCACCGGGCGGCTGACCTGCCTCGTTATTGAAGGCGACAAATTGCGGTTTTTATAGTCTACTGTCCGCTTCAATGCGCAGCATTTATCATATTCCCATACTACGTGATTGCATCAAGGATAGTGCTTGACAGATCTCGCGCTGGTCGACCATTCGTGATGGTACAGTGGCAGCAACCGGAGCGAAACCTTGGAAGCCTATTTAGTGTCAAAAAACGTCAGATCGCGTTTTATATGCGTCGCCAAGATCGCCTCGTGGACGCTGGCGGCAACCATCATCATTCTATCGGTAGTTCCACCCAGCCTTCGCCCCGAAACTGGCGTGCCACATGAAATCGAACATTTCCTGATGTATGCCGTCACTGGATTTACGTTCGGCATAGCCTACGAATTGCGATATGCTTCTCTCGCGATATTTCTTGTGATGTTCGCCGGTTTCGTCGAAATTGCGCAACTGTTCGTCCCGGGTCGTCATGCGCGGCTCAGTGATTTCATCGTTGATGCATTAGCAATGTGTGTGGGCGCTCTCGCCGTGATGTTGCGACTCAAACCCGTCCGCGCTGAGCCAGATCGCCCATGCGCCGACCATAGTTGAAATTTGCCCCACTTCTGAGGATTGAAAACATTTGTTCCGGTCGTGTCGACAACACTTTGATTGATGTGAAGGTTCGAACCACTTCATGACATCAGTGCAATGCCTCAACAGTATCGTTATAATTCGGCATGAGGTGAGGCCAATATGAGCGCTGCAGCGCGAAAAATCGTTACGAGACATCTGTCAGAGTCACGAGATGTCGTTATTGCCGCAATTGCGGACGATCGATTTCTCGAGACACTCGTTGAGATCAGTACGCACATCATAGCATGTCTCCGTGCTGGGGGTAAGGTGCTATTTGCTGGCAACGGTGGGAGTGCAGCAGACGCACAGCATATTGCTGGCGAGTTCGTGTCCCGTTTGAATTACGATCGGGATCCCGTAGCTGGTATAGCGCTAACGACCGACAGCTCCGTTCTCACTGCGATTGGCAACGATTACGGCTATGAAGAGGTCTTCGCCCGGCAGGTCCGTGGGCTGGGCAGAGCAGGAGACATTTTTATCGCTATCTCCACTTCTGGCCGGTCACCAAATATCCTTGCTGCCGTTTCCGCTGCAAAGGCTATCGGTATTCGTACAGTTGGATTTACGGGCAACGGCGTTACCAAGCTTGCAGAGTCCTGCGATATCGTTCTGCGAGCCCCTTCAACCGCGACCCCACTGATCCAACAGATTCACATTATGGCCGCCCATGCGATCTGCGAATTGGTCGAAACCACAATGTTTCCGAGATAAATAATCGAGTTCACCGCCTCCCTGGAGGCCAATCCAACGCGCATCCTGCCGGATTATGGATGGGGACATTCCGAATAAACCGCAGCACCTAGAGCGTCGGTACGCTCGAGGCAGTGCGCTGGATCGCGTATCGGCCCGTCGACTGTGAAATCGTAAGCTTCTCTTTTCACAACCAAAGCATATCTGCCTGCCGGAAGGACAAATTCGGCTTTTTGTGGACGGATCACGACCATAGCAGGATTGTCAGCGACGGGCGTGACGCTCATATCGTATGAATTACTGCGAACAACCCAAGACTGTTCCACCTTTGTATATGCTGCATTGCCACCAGGTCCGAACGTCAGCGCTCGCTTGACTTGTGCTACGATGCGGATCGCAACGCGATCAGGTGAATCGCTAGCCAGATCGCGCCGATAGACGACAAACTGCAATGGGCCCGCAGCCAGATGTGCCTGGCTCGGCGTCGTGACCAGCGCCGACATTGCAACGCGAGAGTCGGGAATTTTGATGGGAAACAAGTCGAGCGCAGTAAGTTTGCCGTCGCTGAGGCCGTATACTCCATATGAACTTGGAAGTGGAATATCAGAAACTGTTGATCGCGGAGTGGCCTTCGCGGCCAGCGCCGGACTTTGCAAGGTTTCGCTCGCATCGGTCGAATTTACATCTGCCACCCGACCAATTCGATGCGCGTGTAGCAAGCGTAGGACCGATTCATTGTCGACGGCGGAATAAATCGCCAGCCCCAAGATAACAGCGGCGGCCAGTTGCAAGGTCCACGAAATATTCGATCGCAAGTACTTTCTAAGACGTACACCTGTAGCGGGGCTATCCTGCTCCGTTACTGTCAAGATTGGCGGTGGAGGTACATCGTAAGCTCTGGACGCAAGAAATGACGGCAAGCGCCCACTATAGCCCCCCGTCATCCACTCCCTTTGGGAGATTGGACGCAATGCGGTCGACGTCGTTGTCGGCCGACCGGCATCGTTGCCGATTGCGGGCTGTTCACCCTGGAAGGTCAATTGAGGGGCGCCGTTTGAAAAGTCTGTTTCGACCCGGTCGATGGCAGCTTCCAATGTGGAAACCCGCCTCTCAATCTCGGACCAATCACCGTCCTCAAATTGTCGAAAAAGATCTTTCCTCAGTTTTCTGCGAGCAAACTCATAGATCAATGTTCGTAATTGAGTGTGGTCTTCGGTAACGGTCGAAACCATTCTGGCAAGGACCGAATGAAAGTGGTCCCGCTTCGCTTCTTCCTCCTCCATGGCCCGCAAAGCAATTTCGTCCATCGCACGTTCCAAATGATCTCCGCGCGGCGCCCGTATGGCCCCGGGAGTGATGCGGTATTCCACTTGCTCCTCGTCGATCCGGATTATGCCACATTAAAACAGGGGGGCAAATCGAACGGTCTGGCAAGCTTTGGCAGATCACACGCCTTAAAGAAAAGGCCGGCAAAACAAAGGCCTAGCTGTACGCTGGAGTAGTGTGGATTGAAGAAAGGCAATTGGTAAATGTGCCCCTACTTAGTCGTCCGCCTATTCGGGCCCGGACGTGTAAGGCTGAGGCTTCGACTATTCGATACTCTTCGTGTGTGGTCCTGCCGCAGATACCACACGATCTGGAAGTGGGCGTTCTGTGTCGTTGTGTCAAAGTGCATTGAACTCGTACGCGCATCGTTCGATGACCTTCGGCGTGACTCGGTCGGGTTTGATCGGTTTCGGGCATTGATGCGTGTGCGTGGCTGGTGGGATTTGCCTAGATCGGCACCATTGAATTTGCAGAACTTTTTAAGCTTTATGACCGCGATCGCACACTGGTCTTGCCTACTCAAAACGAGCTAGATGTGGTATCAATGTACCCAACGGTGTGGTAGCAGTACGAAGATGTCGGATTATGGGTTCGGAAAAGACGAGCGAAGCCTTGCTGAGAGTTTGTGTGTGGTCGTTCAGTTAAGGGTAGACGTCCATGAGTAACCCGGCAGACAAAATTGAGCGTTCAGAGTACGCGCCAAAATCGACAAGGTATACGAACCAACAAAACAGTCCCGGGGCCGCTGAAGGCGAGGTGCCGAGAGTGGGTGCGCGCCCATCTTCCGAAAGAGATATGACAAATCTACTTCGGTCGCTTGAACCTGAAATCCTAGCATACCGTCCCGCTCCCTGGAGGCCCGGATGGTTCGGTTCCATCGTAGGCCTTTTCATTGCCGTAGCGTTAGGAGCCACAATTGGGATCTACCTCACTGACGGGCCCACCTGGCGCAAGTTACTTGGGTTTGGCACGAATGCGACGGAGGCGAGGTCTAGGCTTGATGCCTCATCAACGTCGGCAGAAGGTAGTTCGACGGCGTCCGGTCTTTCGATTGCATCGATGCCTGCACAGGCACCCCCCGCGGAGCCGCCAGCTGCTGGTCTTCCGATTGTGTCGGCTACTGCGCAGTCACCTAATGCGGCGCCACCCCCCGGTGGTCATCCGATTGCGTCGGCCGCTGCGCCGTCGATTAACGCGGCGCCACCCGCCGCTGCTCTTCCGATTGCGTCGGCTGCTGCACCGCCGATTAACGCGGCACCAGGCGGCGCCGCTGTTCTTCCGACCGCGTCGGCGGCTCCGCAGCCGGCTAGCGCCGCGCCGGCACGGGTCGCGACAATTGAGGCACCAAGCGCCAGCGCCCCAAGCATCCGCGGGGTGACCGATACGGAGATCCGCTTTGGTATCTCGGCGCCGTTCAGCGGCGCGGCCAAGGAGCTCGGCAATCAGATGAGGCTTGGCATTGAGACAGCGT
>Ga0210394_10002564_pt1 | contig 24668 bp, 25 predicted proteins | sample IncBWC12MmetaG_FD_160121 | JGI IMG/M metagenome (GOLD analysis project Ga0210394, IMG submission 160121) | Forest soil microbial communities from Barre Woods Harvard Forest LTER site, Petersham, Massachusetts, United States - Inc-BW-C-12-M | ecosystem: Environmental > Terrestrial > Soil >... | reverse complement strand
TCCTTCCGAGGGTTCTGTGAGAGGTTCACTCGAAAGATCACGCGATGACCGCGCCCACGTCCAGCACGACACGCTGGGACATGATCACGTCGATCGCGTTACACCACTATCAGGGACGCACCCGCAGCGTCAAGCTCGTCGCGTAACTGTGCCGCGACCGTGCGCCGCAGCGTGCCGTCGCGCTCCGCCTGATCGATAGCCAGCCGTAGCTGGTAGGGATCGGTGCCGGTGGCCATGCAATCCCTGATCGTCCGGACGACCGTCGTGACGGGCAATGTGTCGACCTGAGTGACGTCCGAGGGCGCGAGGTCGCGACGATGCGTCCGGTACATCTCGCCGCCTGCAGCACGCGGGTGGTTCTCCCGCGGCACGGTCAGATGGATCCGCGACGGATTCACGTCCGCGAGCCCGTGCAGTTGCAGCGCCGACTCATGCGACACCACGCCGCGCCCGAGCGACCACGCGACCGCGGCGGCCAGCTCGTCATGCTCGCCTCGCGGCAACAGCGGCACCCGGTAGACCCCACGCCCCGCTCGCTCAAGTCGACCTCGTGCCGCCATCAGTCTCAGCTGGGTTGGATCGATGGCCAGATCGCGCGCATCGCGCGTCGTCACGTACCCGTGCTGTTCGGCCGCACGCTCGACCAACAGGTCCCACACTCGCATGTGCTAGATCGTATCAGTTAGATACGTTTGAGCACATCATATGGAGACTCGCGATACCGGGACCGGCGCAGATGGCAGTACCCACCCCTACCTTCCAGTCACCGTGAACAGCCATCCGATGGACGGCTTTGCCGAAGGAGGCCACCCATGAACGAACCCGACGACCTGCTGACCACCGCCGAGGTCGCACTGATCCTCCGCGCTCCGATATCCACGGTGCGCTACTGGCGCTACCTCAACGCCGGGCCGAAGTGCTTCAAGCTCGGGCGCCGCGTCGTCTACCGGCGCGCCGACGTCCACATCTGGCTCGCCGACCAGGAAGCCGCTGGCCGCGGGCGCGCCGCCAGCTGATCACACTCCGCATAGTCGTAGGGGTGCCGCCGTGCTAGAAAATCTGCTAGATCGCCCGGCTACACCCGCTCGCGTCACGATCGGTCCTGGCTTGCTCCTGGCCCGGGCGAGAGAATAGGCCGAGAGGAGAGGGCACCAGATGGCGAGCATCAAGCGACGACCCGACGGCCGGTGGCGGGCCCGCTACCGCGACGACCAGGGTCACGAACACTCAAAGCACTTCGATCGCAAGATCGACGGTGAGACCTGGCTGGCCGCACAGACCATCGCAGTGGCGACCGGCGCTCACGTCGTCCCGCGACTGAGCCGAATCACTGTTCAGGCGTTCTACGACGACTGGTCACATCGGCAGGTATGGGCGTCCGGAACGCGCACAGCCATGGACCTCGCGATGCGTTCGTCCAGGCTCGGCGGGTACCAGCTCGGCCAGGTCGGGCACTCGCACATCGAGGCCTGGATCAAGCGGATGGCCGACCAGCCACTCGCACCGGGAACGATCAAGACCCGCTACAACAACGTGCGCGGCGTTTTCCGCGCGGCGGTTCCCGACCGGCTCATCGCCTGCGACCCGACCGAAGCAGTCCGACTGCCTCGCCAGCGGCGCGCCGACGCGAGCATGACGATCCCGAGCATCGAGGACGTCGGCGCCCTCGTCACCGCTGCCGACGACTCGTTCCGCGCCTTCGTCGCACTGTGCGCGTTCGCCGGCCTCCGACTCGGCGAGGCCGCGGCGGTCCAGGTCGCAGACATCGACTTCCTGCGCCGCCAGCTCACCGTGGCGCGGCAGGTCCAGCGGGCCGGTGACCGACAGGTCGAGATCAAGGCGCCCAAGTACGGCTCGGAGCGCGTCATCTACCTGCCCGACGAGCTGGCGACTCTTATGGCTCAGCACGTCGAAAGGCACACCGTCGGCCGAGTGACAGATCGCTGGTTGTTCCAGGGCGAGCCCGGTGACCCGCCGCATCAGAACACCGTCTGCTACTGGTGGCGCAAGGCCAAGACAGCGGCAGGGGTGTCCGGGGTTCGGCTGCACGACCTGCGCCACTTCTACGCCTCCGGGCTCATCGCGGCGGGCTGCGACGTGGTCACCGTGCAGCGCGCGCTGGGTCACGCTTCGGCGACCACGACCCTGCGTACCTACGCCCACCTATGGCCCACGGCCGAAGATCGCACCCGCGCCGCCGCCGCCGATCTGATGCGCACCGCGACCTCGCCCGAGAATTCTGCGGACTTTTTGCGGACTAGAACCCCAAAATAGGCACCGGAGGCCCCGTTTTTGCTGGGATCCTTGGGCCGATCAGACGTTGAAGCGGAACTCGACCACGTCGCCGTCGGCCATCACGTATTCCTTGCCCTCGATGCGCACCTTGCCGCGCGCCTTCGCCTCGGCCATAGAGCCGGCGTCGACCAGATCGCTGAAAGACACCACCTCGGCCTTGATGAAGCCACGCTCGAAGTCAGTGTGAATGACCCCGGCTGCCTGCGGCGCGGTGGCACCCCGGTGGATCGTCCAGGCTCGCGATTCTTTCGGCCCGGCGGTCAGGTAGCTCTGCAGGCCCAGCGTGGCGAAGCCGATCCGGGCGAGCTGGTCGAGGCCGGATTCCTGCTGGCCCATCGACTGGAGCAGCTCCAGCGCCTCCTCCGGCGGCAACTCGACCAGCTCGGACTCGGTCTTGGCGTCCATGAAGATCGCCTCGGCCGGGGCGACCAGCGCGCGCAGCCCGTCGGTGTACTCCTGATCGGCGATCTCATCCGGGTCGAGGTTGAAGACGTACAGGAATGACTTGGCGGTCAGCAGCGACAGTTCACGCAGCGGCTCGGGATCGAGACCGGCCTCGAAGACCGTCCGGCCCGCCGCGAGGACCTTCTCGGCCTCCTCGGCGGCGGCCAGGATCGGCGCCCGGTCCTTGTGCAGCCGGACCTCCTTCTGCAGCCGGGGCAGCGCCTTCTCCACGGTCTGCAGGTCGGCCAGGATCAGTTCGGTATTGATCGTCTCGATGTCGTCGCGGGGCGAGACCGCTCCGTCGACGTGGACCACATCGGGGTCGGAGAATGCCCGGATCACCTGGCAGATCGCGTCCGCCTCACGGATGTTGGCCAGGAACTTGTTACCGAGGCCGGCACCCTCGCTGGCACCCTTGACGATCCCGGCGATGTCCACGAACGAGACCGTCGCTGGAATGATCTTGACCGAGCCGAAGATCTCGGCCAGCACGCCGAGGCGTGGATCGGGCACGCCCACGACGCCGACGTTCGGCTCAATGGTCGCGAACGGGTAGTTCGCCGCGAGCACATCGTTCTTGGTAAGCGCATTGAACAGGGTGGACTTGCCGACGTTGGGCAGGCCGACGATGCCGATAGTTAGAGCCACAACCGGGCAGTCTAAGGCGCGTCGGTCGCCGAAAATGTCAGTACCAGGTGCCAGCATCGAACACATGACCGCAGCTGCCCTTCTCGTCGCCGTCCTCGCCTGCCTTGCCGGTCTCGCGATCGGCTGGCTGCTCGCGTCCCGCCGGGGCGAGCGGTCCACCCGTGCTGCCGCGGCCGAACTGGCCGGGTTGCAGGCAGTCCTCGACACCGAGCGCCGTGCCGCCCGCGAGCAGCACGCACAGCAGCTCGAACTCGCCGTGCAGCAGCAGGTCCAGCAGGAACGGATCGAGCGACAACTGCGCGAGGCGTTCGGTTCCCTGTCCGCCGAGGCGCTCGCGCGCAACAACGAAGCATTCGTCGCGCTCGCCGAATCCCGCCTCACCGCTGCTCGTACCGCTGCCGACGGTGACCTTGCACAGCGCCAGCAGGCAATCGAGACGATGGTCGGCCCGCTACGCGATTCGCTGCATCTCGTCCAGGAGCAACTGCACTCCGCCGAGCGGGGCCGCGCCGTCTCGGAATCGGCTCTCCGCGAGCATCTGGACGGCATGCGGCGCAGCTCCGAGCAACTCCGCACCGAAACAGCACAGCTGGTCACCGCGCTACGGGCACCACAGGTCCGTGGTCGCTGGGGCGAACTGCAACTCGAGCGCACGATCGAGGCCGCGGGCATGCACGAACACGTCGACTATGTGACGCAGGCAACCTCGACCGGCGAGGACGGCACGCTGCGGCCCGATCTGGTGGTCAAACTCGTCGGCGGCAAGAACGTCGTGGTGGATTCCAAGGTCGCGTTCAGCGGCTACCTCGAAGCGATGGAGGCCCGCAACGACGCGACCCGAGCGGCCAGACTCAAGGCGCATGCCCGGCACCTTCGCGACCACATCGACGCGCTCGCGGCGAAGGCCTACTGGGAACGGTTCACCCCCAGCCCCGAGTTCGTGGTCTGCTTCGTTCCTGCGGATGCCTTCCTGGACGCCGCCCTTCGGGAAGATCCGTCGCTGCTGGAGCACGCCTTCGCCAAAAACGTCGTGATCGCCACCCCATCGACGCTGATCGCGCTACTGCGCACCATTGCCTACACCTGGCGCCAGGAGGCGCTCGCCGCCAACGCCGCCGAGGTGCACAAGCTCGGCCGGGAGCTCTACCAACGAATCTCCACGATGGGCGGTCATATCGACAAACTCGGCAGGGCGCTGGGCAACGCGGTCGGCTCCTATAACCAGACGGTCAGCTCACTGGAGAGCCGCGTCCTCGTCAGCGCCCGGAAGATGACTGAGCTGAAGGCCGTCGAGCCCGGTGTCGAACTTCACGCTCCAGAGCAGATAATGCAAACGCCGCGCAGCACGCAGGCACCCGAACTCACCGAGCAGCGGGTCGTATCACTACCCAAACAGCGCGCAATCAACGGCCAGACCGACCTGTTAGGCGCGATTCCGGAGGCAACCGGCACCTGACGTGATAGCTGCACCAACCACCGACGCCAGCGGTCGCACAGGATCGGACAGTAATGTGGTGGCCCAGGGAAGAGTCATTCCAGCACTCGAATGAAGACCGGAGCGAGAGGATCCCGCCGTGGCGAACGTGCCTGCCAGGGGTGCTCGACCTGTGCCCCGGCCTGGATCGAGCACGTTCGAAGAAATCTGGGCGCCCGCGACCCATGTCGACGTCACCGGGCCTCGGGCCGACAGCACAACGCGGACTGGCTCACAGCCAGTCCCCCGCGGCGCGCATTACCCACGCGAGGCGCCGTACGGCGGCTACCAGACTCAGGCCGCCGGGCAGCGACGGCGGGCTGCTCCTGCTGGCCGTAGCCGTAAACAGCCCGAGCGCGGGCTGCCCGGCTGGCTTGCCCTGGTCATCCTGCTGGCCATTTCCGGGATCGGCGGTCTGATCGACACGATCAGCGGCTCGTCCGTTAAGGGCGGCTTCAGCTACGGGCTGATACTCGCCTCGGCCGTCGCAATCTTGGTCGTCCGGCGGCACAGCATGTTCCCCATCGTCATTGCACCGCCGATCGTCTACTTCGTGGCCTCCGGCGCGATGCTCTACATCCGCTCAGGTGGCCTGCACAACCGCAAGATCCTCCTTGACGCGGCGGCCAACTGGCTCGTCTACGGGTTCCCCGCGATTGCCGGGGCCAGTGCCGTCGTCCTGATCGTCGCCGGCATCCGAATTCTGATCAAGCGCTAGCCCGACCGGTCAAGCGCTGACGGGCACATCCCGAACAGGCACCGCAGCCGCCACTCAAGCCCCGTGCGATCAGACGCCCCTGCGATCAGACTCCCGCGGAGTTCCGCAGGTCGCGCCGCAATTCCTGCGGCAGCGCGAAGGTCAGTCGCTCCTCGGTGTGCATGACTTCTTCCGGCTCACCGTAGCCACGCTCGGCCAGCCATTCAGCTACCTCGCGCACGAGCACCTCCGGAACCGAGGCGCCCGACGAGAGGCCGACCGTCGTTACGCCCTCCAGCCAGGAGGCGTCGATCGCCGAGGCATTCTCGACCAGATACGACGAGCGTGCACCAGCAGCCAGCGCCACCTCGACCATCCGGACCGAGTTCGACGAGTTGGGTGAGCCGACCACCAGGAACAGCTCAGCCTGCGGCGCGATCAGCTTCACTGCCGCCTGCCGATTCTGCGTCGCGTAGCAGATGTCATCCGACGGCGGCGCCTGAAGTAGCGGGAACCGCTCACGAAGCGCCTCGACCGTCTGCATCGTCTCGTCGACCGACAGCGTGGTCTGCGACAGCCAGACGACCTTGGCCGGATCACGGACCTCAACCAGCGCCGCACCGGCGACACCGTCGACCAAGCAGACATTGTCCGGTGCCTCACCGCTGGTGCCGACAACCTCTTCATGACCTTCGTGGCCGATCAGCAAGATGTCGAAATCGTCCGCGGCGAAGCGGCGAACCTCATGATGAACCTTCGTCACCAGTGGGCAGGTCGCATCGATCGTCTTCAGGTTGCGGTCAGCGGCCTCGGCGTGCACAGACGGTGCGACTCCGTGGGCGGAGAATACGACCACGGCACCCTCCGGCACCTCGTCCGTCTCATCCACGAAGACCGCGCCACGATGCTCCAGTTGCTGCACCACATGCAGGTTGTGCACGATCTGCTTGCGCACGTACACCGGCGAGCCATAGAGATCGAGCGCGCTTTCCACTGCCTGAACCGCCCGATCCACCCCCGCGCAGTAGCCACGCGGCTTCGCCAGCAACACGCGGCGACGTGGCGTGGGCAGTGGGGAGTTGGCGGCGGCCTGCGAACCGGAATCAACCAGTGACATACCTCGATGGTACGGACGACGTCCCGTGCGGCAGTCTTGTGGCATGGCATTGCTTCCCGCACCGCTCCGAGCCGCGCTCGGCATGGTCGCAACCGTGATCGAGGATCGACGCGCCCTGCCCGACAAGGCGCTGGGATTGCCGGTACTCGCGGTCAGCACAGCGCTGCAGATTTCGCTCCGCGCGCAGCAGCGATATGCGGCATTCACCGCGAAAGGCGACGAGGTGCTGGCCCAACTCCGCGGCATACCGGATGAACCGCCAGCTTGGGCACGTTTCGATGAGCTACCTGCGGACGAGCCGTCCGACGACGATTCGGACGCGCCCCGCCGGGCCTCTGGCGTACGAGCGCCACGCAACGGGGCACCATCCGCGTTCGACGCGGTCGGCGACGAACCGATCGACGACGAACCGGCCGGCGACGAGCGCTGAACCTTGACGAACTCTGACCTTCCGGCGCCGCGCCCATGACGGCTCGGCTGGCCACCTCCGCCGAGGAACCGCTACCGGTGCGCGTCGTCGCGTTGAAGATCGGCGAATGGATCAGCCGGCTCGGCGAGATCTGGGTCGAAGGCCAGATCGCGCAGTTGAACCGGCGGCCCGGCGTCAGCACCCAGTTCCTCACCCTGCGCGACACCGATGCCAACATCTCGCTGACTGTGACCTGCGGTCGTGGGGTTCTCGCCGACGGCATCGGCGAGGGTGCCCGCGTCGTGCTCCGCGCCCGGCCGGATTTCTATCTCGAGCGGGGCACGCTCAGCCTGCGAGCCACCGACGTGCGGTTGGTCGGCCTGGGCGAGTTGCTCGCCCAGCTGGAACGCCTGAAGCGACTGCTTGCCGCCGAAGGGCTGTTCGCCGCCGCTCGCAAGGGCCCGCTGCCGTTCCTGCCCCGGCAGATCGGACTGGTCACCGGCCGAGCCAGCGCCGCCGAGCGCGACGTGGTCGAGAATGCTCGTCGAAGGCTGCCCGGCGCCCGCTTCCGGATCGAGAACGTGGCGGTGCAGGGCCCATCCGCGGTCACCGAGGTCGTAGCCGCCGTGCGGCGCCTGGACGCCGACCCGGACGTCGACCTGATCGTGATCGCGCGTGGCGGCGGCAGCGTCGAGGATCTGCTCGCCTTCAGCAACGAGACCCTGCTGCGTGCGGTCGCCGCCTGCCGCACCCCGGTGGTCAGCGCGATCGGGCACGAGACGGACGCCCCGCTGCTGGACCTGGTGGCCGACCTCGCCGCCTCCACGCCGACCGACGCGGCGAAGCGGATAGTGCCCGACCTGGCCGCTGAGACACTGCGCCTCGACGATTTCCGTAGCCGGCTGCGCCAATGCATACGGCGCCGGATCTCCGCCGAGGCGCAACTGATCGCCGGTACCCCGCAGCGGCTGCGCGCCGTGGCCCGAGCCCGCTTGAGGCAGGAATCCGATCAGTCGCACGCGGCGCGCGAGCGGGCGCGACGGCGCACCCGCGGCCTGCTAGAAGCCGCCCACGCCGACCTGGTCCACGTCCAAGCCCGCACCCGCGCGCTCTCCCCCCAGGCGACGCTGGACCGCGGCTATGCGGTGATCACCCGCACCGCCGACGGCGCCGTCGTGCGGGCACCGAAGGAGGCCGACGGCATCCTCCGGGTACGAGTGGCCGGCGGTGAGTTCGCCGCCGAGCGCGCGGCGGCCGCGACAGCCCTCCTCGTCGAGCCGGTAGGGTCGTCGCCTGATGAGTGAGGATCGCGGCAACGAGCTGAGCTACGAGCAGGCAAGGGCCGAGCTCGCCGAGGTGGTGCGCAGGCTCGAATCCGGCGGCCAACCGCTGGAGGAGTCGCTCGCCCTCTGGGAGCGCGGGGAGCAACTCGCCGACATCTGCCAGGCCTGGCTCGATGGTGCGACGACCCGGTTGGACGAGGCGATCGCGGCCCGCGAAGCGCCACCCGACGCGTGATCCCTCCGCCACGACCTGGCACGACCTGACGCAATACCAGCCGCGCCAGCGGGGCCGGCAACCTGGCCGAAACACGTCGCCAAGCGCGCTCTGCGAAGATGTCCATGTCCACCGAAGTGTTCTGCGTCGCGACGAACCGTAACGACCATGACGAACGAAAGGTGTCGCCATGAGCGAAGGATTCGATACCAGCGGGCAGCAACTGCCGCCCGCTCTGGCGGTCCGCGGCGAGGCGCCCGACCGCAACCTGGCTCTCGAACTGGTACGGGTCACTGAGGCCGCCGCGATGGCAGCCGGCCGCTGGGTGGGCCGCGGCGACAAGAACGGTGGCGACGGCGCGGCGGTCGACGCCATGCGAAAGCTGATCGGCACCGTGTCCATGCGTGGCACCGTCGTCATCGGCGAGGGCGAGAAGGACAACGCGCCGATGCTGTACAACGGCGAGCACGTCGGTGACGGCACCGGACCGGAATGCGACGTGGCCGTCGACCCGATCGACGGAACCACGATGATGGCAAAGGGCATGCCCAACTCGATCGCGGTGATCGCGGTCGCCGAGCGGGGCAGCATGTTCGACCCGTCCGCGGTCTTCTACATGGAGAAGATCGCCACTGGCGCGGAGGCCGCGGATGTGATCGACATCGAGGCCCCCGCCGCTGAGAACGTGCGCCGGGTGGCCAAGGCCAAGCACGGCAACCCGGAGGACGTGACGGTCTGCATCCTGGACCGCCCACGGCACGCCGAGCTCGTTCGTGAGGTCCGCGAGTCGGGCGCCCGGGTGCGGTTCATCAGCGACGGCGACGTCGCGGGTGCGATCTCGGCCGCCCGTCCGGGTACCGGGGTCGATCTGCTGCTCGGTATCGGCGGGACGCCTGAGGGCATCATCGCGGCCGCCGCGCTGACGTGCATGGGCGGTGCGATCCAGGCCAAGCTCTGGCCGCAGACCGACGCGGAGAGGCAGAAGGCACTCGACGCCGGGCACGACCTGAGCCGGGTGCTGACCACGACCGACCTCGTCAGCGGGCAGAACATCTTCTTCTGCGCCACCGGTATCACCGATGGTGAGCTCCTGCGCGGTGTCCGCTACTACGCTGACTCGGTGCGGACCGAATCAATCGTTATGCGGTCAAAGTCGGGAACCATTAGAGTGGTCGATTCCGTTCATCAGTTGGGGAAGCTGCGGGCATACTCCGCGGTGGACTTCGACCGAAACTGACGACGGCCTCGACTCACCCGAAGGAGAATCGCGACATGCTGGTGGTCACCACGAACGACCTCCCCGGCTGGGAGATCCAGCGCGTCTGCGGTGAGGTGTTCGGCCTTACCGTCCGCTCCCGCAACGTCTTCTCAAACATCGGCGCAAGCTTCAAGTCGCTGGCCGGCGGCGAGTTGCAGGGCATGACCAAGAACCTGACCGACAGCCGCAACGAGGTCATGAACCGGATGCTGGAACAGGCACGCGCCCGCGGGGGTAACGCCGTCGTGGCGATGCGCTTCGACACCTCCGAGATGGGCGACGTCTGGACGGAGATCTGCGCCTACGGCACCGCTGTGGTCGCAATCCCGGTCACCGACGGCGCCCGCCAGACCGCCACCCTCCTCGGCTACGGACAGCCCCAGCAACAGCAGCAGCCGGGCCAGCCGCAGACGTAGCGATCAGGGTTACCCAATCGGCGGCTAGCCGCCATCCGCGACGGCAGCCCGCCGCCCGCGGCTACCGAAGCAAGGAGTCGCACCAGCATGTCCAGCGAGCAGGATTACCGCATCGAGAAGGATTCGATGGGCGAGGTCCGGGTTCCGGCCGCCGCCAAGTGGCGGGCCCAGACTCAGCGCGCAGTCGAGAACTTCCCGATCTCCGGTCAACCGATCGAGCGGGAACTGATCGCCGGACTGGCCACCATCAAGGGAGCCGGCGCGCGAGTACGGGCGCGGCGCGGCCTGCTCGATCCGGCCAAGGCGGAAGCGATCGCCGCGGTTGCCGTCGAGGTCGCCCGCGGCGACTGGGATGCCGAGTTCCCGATCGACGTCTTCCAGACCGGTTCGGGGACTTCGTCGAACATGAACACCAACGAGGTGCTCGCCTCGCTGGCCGCCGAGCGTCTGGGCAGCTCGGTGCACCCGAACGACGACGTCAACGACCCGCTGTCGTCCAACGACCAGTTTCCGTCCGCGATTCACGTCGCGGCGACGAAGGCGGTCGTCACCGACCTGGTGCCCGGTCTCACTCACCTCGCCGAGGCACTCGAGGCAAAGGCGGCTGAGTTCTCGGCTGTCGTCAAGTCCGGTCGGACGCACTTGATGGACGCCACCCCGGTCACGCTGGGGCAGGAATTCGCGGGCTATGCGGCCCAGGTCCGGTACGGCGTGGAGCGGCTGCACGCGGTGCTGCCACGCGTGGCCGAACTGCCTTTGGGTGGCACCGCCGTGGGCACCGGCATCAACGCGCCGGCCGGATTCGCCACCGAGGTGATCGCGTTGATCGCGGCCGAGACCGGCCTGCCGCTGACCGAGGCCCGCGACCACTTCGAGGCGCAGGGGGCCCGAGACGGGCTGGTCGAGCTCTCCGGTGCGCTGCGTACGGTCGCCGTCGGCCTGAACAAGATCAGCAATGACATTCGCTGGATGGGCTCGGGGCCGCGCACCGGCCTGACCGAGATCTTCCTGCCGGACCTGCAGCCCGGGTCGTCGATCATGCCCGGCAAGGTCAATCCGGTTCTCTGCGAGGCGGTCTGCCAGGTCGTCGCGCAGGTGATCGGCAACGACGCCGCAGTGGCCTGGGGCGGCGCGGGCGGTACGTTCGAGCTGAACGTGATGCTGCCGGTCATGGCACGCAATGTCCTCGAGTCGGTCCGCCTGCTGGCCAACGTCTCCCGGGTGTTCGCCGACCGCTGCATCGCCGGCATCGAGGCCAACGTCGAGCGCTGCCTGGAGTACGCGGAGTCGTCGCCGTCGATCGTGACCCCGCTGAACCACTACGTCGGCTACGACGAAGCCGCGAAGATCGCCAAGCAGGCTCTCGCCGAGCGCAAGACGATCCGACAGGTGGTCATCGAGCGTGGCCACGTCCCGTCGGCGATCTCCGAGGAGAAGCTGGACGAGGTCCTCGACGTGCTGTCGATGACCCGCCCCGCCGTCTAACCCCCACACCTCCGCGGCCTCGCTATAGCTGTGTCGCGATTTTCGGCCGAATTCGCGTCGCAGCTATAGCGAAGGCGGGGTGGAAGTGGGGGCTGAGGGCGGTGCGCACCCTGGCGGCCGTCCGTTCCGGGTGATTCATGACGTCGTCCCAGACAAAGCGGATCACTCGCATACCTGCCGCCTCCAGACGCTCCTGACGGATCTTCTCCGCCCGCAGATCCGCGATATCGGTGTATTTCGACATCCCATCCGCTTCGATCACCAGTCCGGCATCGCGATAGAACATGTCGACGCGGGCCTGGCTGTCGCCGAGCATGATTACGACTTGCAGCTTCGGTTCAGGCAGCGCCGCATCAACCAAGCAGAGTCTGAGAAGCGTCTCCAGCGGCGACTCCGACTTCGCACGGGCGAGCTCAACCGCGCGTCGCGCACCGACGATGCCGGGCCAGCCGCCGCACGATCTTGCACACAGCTCCAGTTCAGCACGGGTGACCAGGCCGCCGGCAAGGGCGGCATCTGCCGCGATCAAGCCACCCCGGAGGCTCCCCCGACCCATGTCGATCACTGTTCGGGCGGCGGTCGTGACGGCGACGCCGAACCAGCGTATTCGCTGGTCCGCCGGCAGGTCTGCGTGCAGGACACGGGCGGAAGCCAGCCTGGTGGACGTTGCGTCGCCACGCCGAAGCGGCACGGTCACCGTCGGTTCGGGACGTCCCCAGGTCGGCAATCCGTGCAATACAGCGGCACTGCGACCGCTCACGACCACGTCACGGCCAAGCCGGAGCGCCGCCGCCGTTGCGCCAATTGCGTCCGCGTCCCGGCCGTCGATCGGCTTGACAATCGCGTACACGCCACGTAACGGGCTGCTCCAGGTGCTGGACAGTCGGCGGCGCAGCACCGCACGAGACATGCCTGCACCTACCGTCGCCTGCTCCCGGGTGAGGACGAAGCCCTGACCGGTTGCAATCGCGGCGGCAGGCACGTGGTTCTCACGCCCGGCCAGCGCGCGCTCGGTCCAGCGTTCTCGCCACCGCAGCTGCGAATCCGCGACCAATCGCGAGGAGGGGATATCCGACATCCCGGCAGCCTGCACCGAAAGCGCCCCTGGCCGCGGCGCCGCATCCACACCGGGTCAGCCGTCCACAATTCGTTTCCGGCCCCTTGCCCGCCTCGCGCCCGCCCGTTGCCGCCCGTTGCCCCGCCCGCTGCCCCGCTTCGCTACATCTGTGTCGCGTTTTTGGGCCGAATTCGCGTCACAGCTATAGCGAAGGCGGAGGTTGGGAGGAGGATTCGCCATGCTCCACGCAACGGGCCGACCACCCGGCTGGCGTGACCTGGACGACCAGTCGCCGGCGGCAGGCTGCGCAGTAGCGGGGCGGCTCCAGTGCACGCAGCCGCGCGCACTCAGCGTGAGAACCCTCGGCGGCCGCCTTGCCGCAGCGATCACAGTAGGTTGCGGCGAGATCCCCGGCGTTCATGGTCACAGTGTCTTCGACAGTGCCTTGATCGGCATCCTCAGCTCGGCCAGCATGGCCAGATCCTCATCAGCAGGACGCCCCAGCGTGGTCAGGTAGTTGCCGACGATGACGGCATTCACACCGCCCCGGACGCCACGCTCGGCCAGATCACCCAGAGTGATCTCCCGGCCGCCGGCGAAGCGCAGGATGGTGCGCGGCATGACCAGCCGGAACGTCGCCACCGCACGCAGCGCATCGGTCGCAGACATTGCCTCCTGCTCGCCGAACGGGGTACCGGGCCGCGGGTTCAAGAAGTTCAGCGGCACCTCGTCGGGGTCGAGCGCGGCCAGTTGGGACGCGAACTCGGCGCGCTGCTCCAGCGACTCCCCCATCCCTACGATGCCACCGCAGCACAGCTCCATCCCGGCCTTGCGCACCATCTCACAGGTCTCCCACCGCTCCTCGAAAGAGTGAGTGGTGACGACGCTGGCGAAGTAGGACTGGGCAGTCTCCAGGTTGTGGTTGTAGCGGTGCACGCCGATCGCCACCAGCTCGTCGACCTGCTCCTGGGTCAGCATGCCCAGCGAGCAGGCCACGTTGATCTCGACCTCGGCCTGGATGGCGGCGACCCCTTCTCGGATCTGGCCCATCAGGCGCTCGTCCGGCCCGCGCACCGCCGCGACGATGCAGAACTCGGTAGCCCCGGTCGCCGCCGTCTCACGTGCCGCACGCACCAGCGACGGAATGTCGAGCCAGGCGGAGCGGACCGGCGAGTCGAAGACGCCCGACTGCGAGCAGAAGTGGCAGTCCTCGGGGCAGCCGCCGGTCTTGAGCGAGACGATCCCTTCGACCTCGACCGCCTCGCCGCACCACTTGACCCGCACCTCGTGCGCGAGGTCGAGGAGGTCGTCAACGCGCTCATCCGGCAGTCGGAGGCACTCGAGCGCCTGCTCGTACGTCAAGCCGGTGCCTTGCTCGAGTACTTGCGCACGGGCGATGTCGAGGATGTCGCTCATTGCCACTACTCCTTAGGCTCTTACCGCCGACCGGAAGGCCGGCCAGTCGAACGTCCCGCCCAAGCGCGGCGACAGTGCCGCACGAGCTTGCTCGGGGAAGTCTCTCATCGAGCTCATCCCCGCTGGCAGAACGCCCGCCAGTTCGCGGTAGGGGGCCATCCCGGCGAGATCACGCACATTGCACCGCTCGGCCAGGCCCGGCTCGGCCGGCCAGCTACCGATCATGATTCCGGCCAGCTCCCCCGCCGCCGCCTCGATCACTCGTACGGTCAGCGCGGTGTGGTTGAGCGTGCCCAGCCCAGCCATGGTGACCAGCAACAGCGGCGCTCGGAGCTCGATCGCCAGGTCCAGCAGCGTCCACTCGCTGTCCAGTCCCGGTTGGCTGAGCGCCGGGGTGACGGCATATGGGACGAGCAGGCCGCCGGCGCCCTCGACCAGGACCAGGTCGTGCGTGCGGTCCAACTCCTTGATCCGCGCCACCGCGTCGCTTCGATCGACGCCGGGCAGGCCGCTCAGCTGTGCCGCGTGGTGCGGGGAGAGCGGGTCGGGGTAGCGGGCAAACTCGTGCACATCAGGGCGGCCCGACAGCCGGGTGATCTCGGCGAGATCGCCCGGGACGCCCGGAGCCACGCCCGTCTGGGCGACCTTCACCACCGCCACAGCCCCGGATGCGCAGGCTGCCAGCGCCGCCGTGGCCACCGTCTTACCGACATCAGTGCCAGTACCGGTAACCACCAAAATAGTCATACCAGGACGCTACCCAGCACGGCCGACACTTTCGCGAGGTCGCTCGCCGTGACATCCGCGCGGGCCGTCAACCTCAAGCAGGACCGGCCCGCGGGCACCGACGGCGGACGGAAGCAGCCGACCCGGACGCCGGACGCGAGGCAGTCCGCCGCCGCCGAGACAGCACGCAACGGATCGCCGAGGAGGGCCGGTACCACCGCCGCATCCGGCTCGACCGTCTCGACCCCGAGCGCGGCGACGAGGCAGGCCAACGACCGCGCCACTTCCCGCACCAGCTCGGCGCGCTCCGGCTCGGCGACAAGCACCCGCAGCGCCGCCAGCGCCGCACCCACCGAGGACGGAGCCAGCCCGGTGTCGAAGATGAATGACCTGGCCGTGCTCACCAGCAGGTCGAGCACCTCGGGCGCGCCCAGTACCGCGCCGCCCTGCGAGCCGAGTGACTTCGACAGGGTCACCGTCGACACCACGTCATGCTGGCCCGCCAACCCGGCGGCGGCGACCGCACCGACCCCACCGGCGCCCACCACGCCGAGCGCATGTGCCTCGTCCACCAGCAGCAGCGCCCCGTGCCGACGCACCACCGCATGCAGGGCGGCAAGCGGCGCGACGTCACCGTCGACGGAGAAGACCGCGTCGGTGACCACCAGCGCGTGCGGAGTGTCCACGCCCGCCAGTGCCGCGTCGACCTTGTCGACGTCCCGGTGCGGCACGACCACAACCGGCGATCCGGACAGCCGGCACCCGTCGATCAGCGACGCATGATTGCCGCTGTCGGAGATGACGGTCACCGCCGGGCCACCCAGCCCGGTGATCACTCCCAGGTTGGCCAGGTAGCCGGAGGAGAAGACAAGGGCCCCGTCCGCTCCGGTGAAGGCCGCCAGCTCCCCCTCCAGCTCGACGTGCAGCGCCGTGGTTCCGGTCACCAGCCGGGATCCGGTCGACCCCGCACCCCAGCGCCGGGCCGCCTCCCCGGCGGCGGCAGTGACGCGAGGATCACGCGACAGGCCGAGGTAGTCGTTTCCGGCCAGGTCGAGCACGCCGTCGTCGGCCTGTCGCGGACGCAGCGTCCGCCGGAGGCCGGCCGCCTCGCGGGCCGCCAGCGCAACCCTCAATCGATCAAGCGCCGCGCCGCTCACCCGAGCACCTCGCGGACGCTGCCGCACACCACGCCTGCCAGCTCCTCCAGCTCGGAATCGGTGATGCCCAGCGGCGGCATCAGCACGACCACGTCACCCAGCGGACGGATGATCACACCTCGCCGGCGCGCCGCCGCGCAGATGTCGTTCCCGGTCCGCTCGGTGACCCGGTGGACCTCGATACCGGTCATCGTGCCTACCCGGCGTATCTCGTGCACCCCGTCGTGCGACTCGAGTGGCGCCAGCAGGGAGCCGAGCCGCTCGCCCAGCTCGGCGGCCCGGGCCACCGTGCCACGCTCGTGCATCAGCTCCAGGTTCGCCAGCGCGGCCGCACAGCTAAGTGGATTAGCCGTGTAGGTGTGCCCGTGGAAGAACGTCCGGCCGCTGCTGGCCGGGCCCAGGAATGCCGCGTAGATCTCCTCGGTGCTCAGCACTGCCGAGAGCGGCAGCACGCCGCCGGTCAGCCGCTTGCCGACCACCATCAGGTCAGGACTCACCCCGGCGTGCTCGAGGGCGAACCACTTGCCGGTGGCACCGAACCCGGTCGCCACCTCGTCCACCAGCATCGCCGCGCCGAACTCGTCGCAGAGGGCGCGAACACCGACCAGGAAGGACGGATCATGGGTGAGCATCCCGCCGGCCGCCTGCACCATCGGTTCCACCACGATCGCGCAGACCCGCTGCCCCTCGGCCTGCATCAGCGTGCGCATCTCAGCCAACACCTGTGTGGCCCGCTCGACGCGGCTCTGCCCCGCTGCCAGTACCCCGGGCGACGACACCATCCGGGTCTCGATCAGCAATGGACGGTAGGTGGCGTGGAACAGCTCCACCCCGCCGAGCGACACCGCGCCGAGTGTGTCGCCGTGATAGCCCTCGGCGGCATGCACGTAGAGCGGGCGATCCTCCCCGCGCTGGGTCGCCGCCTGGTAGGCGATCTTGATCGCCGCCTCCGCCGCGGACGAACCGTCGCCGGCGAAGAACACCTTGCTCAGCCCGGGCGGCGCGACTCGCAGCAACTCCTCCGCCACCCGGATTCCTGGCTCGTGGGTCAGCCCGAGACACGACGAGTGATCAAGCCGGCCGAGCTGGTCGATGACCGCCGCGTTGATCGCGGGTTCACCGTGCCCGTGCACCGTGACCCACAGCGACGAGACACCATCCAGGTACCGGCGCCCGTCCGTATCGAACAGGTATCTGCCCTCGCCGCGCTCAATCACCAGCGGGTCGTCCGAGGGCCAGGAGGCGTGCTGCGTGAACGGATGCCAGACCGCGGCCAGATCGCGAGCGATCAGGTCCGCGGTCCGCGGCACCTCGGGAAGATGGGCTGTGGACACGCCATGCAGGATTTCAGACCCCGCCACCCACTACAGCGGCAGGTCCTCCAGCATCTCCGTGACGAGTGCCGCGATCGGCGAACGCTCCGACCGCGACAGCGTCACGTGCGCGAACAGCGGGTGCCCGCGGAGAGCGTCGATCACCGCCGCGATGCCGTCGTGCCGGCCGACCCGGAGGTTGTCGCGCTGGGCCACGTCGTGGGTCAGCACCACGCGCGAGCCGGCGCCGATGCGCGACAGCACGGTCAGCAGCACGTTGCGCTCCAGCGACTGCGCCTCGTCCACGATCACGAACGAGTCGTGCAGCGAGCGGCCACGGATGTGGGTCAGCGGCAGCACCTCGAGCATGCCCCGGTTGAGGACCTCCTCCATCACGTCGGCCGAGACCAGCGCACCCAGGGTGTCGAAGACCGCCTGCGCCCACGGCGCCATCTTCTCGTTCTCGCTGCCGGGCAGGTAGCCGAGTTCCTGGCCACCGACCGCGTACAGCGGGCGGAAGACGACGACCCGCTTGTGCGCGCGCCGCTCGAGCACCGCCTCCAGGCCCGCGCAGAGGGCCAGCGCGGACTTGCCGGTGCCGGCTCGCCCCCCGAGGGAGACGATGCCGATCTCGGGATCCAGCAGCAGGTCGAGCGCGATCCGCTGCTCCGCCGAGCGCCCGCGCAGCCCGAACGCCTCCCGGTCGCCGCGGACCAGCCTGAGCTGCTTGTCCGGGGTGATCCGGCCGAGCGCCGATCCACGAGCCGAGTGCAGGACCAGCCCGGTGTGGCACGGCAACTCGGCGGCTTCGGCAAGCTCCTGGCTGTCGGCGGCCGAGATCGCCTCACCCTCCCAGAGGGCGTCCACCACGCCTACCGAGACGTCCAGCTCGGTCATGCCGGTCCACCCCGTGTCCACCCCGACGTGCACCTGGTACTCGTCGGCCGGCAGCCCGACCGAGGCCGCCTTGACCCGAAGCGGCATGTCCTTGCTGACAAGCGTGACCAGGCGCCCCTCCGCAGCCAGGTTCAGCGCGACAGCCAGGATCCGCGAGTCGTTGCTGTCCACCCGGAATCCGGCCGGCAGCCGGGCCAGGTCGGAGTGGTTCAGCTCGACGTGCAGCATGCCGCCCGCGTCACCGATCGGCACCGGCGCGTCCAGCCGGCCGTGCTTGATCCGCAGGTCGTCGAGAACCCGCAACGTCTGCCGGGCGAACCAGCCGAGTTCGGGATGATGCCGCTTACCCTCCAATTCGCTGATGACGACAAGCGGGAGTACCACCTCGTGCTCGGCGAACCGCCCGAGCGCGCCCGGGTCGGACAGCAGCACCGAGGTGTCCAGCACGAAGGTGCGCAGCCGGCCGGTTGTCGGCTCGACCGGGGTCGAGGACGTGGCGGGGACGGCGGTGGCGGAGTTGTCGCGGGCAGCGGTCATCAATCGCTCCTGACGGTGGACGGGTGCGCGAACGCGGGCAGACTGCCGCGTCGCGCTATCGGAGATCCGGTTGTCCTCGTCGCCGGTGGGCACGCACCGGCGGGGACGAAACCGGTCCCCACGCTTGCGTTCACCACCGTGCGGGACCTCCCGGGTGGTCGGGTTGGCCGGCCACCACCGCGGACGTTACGTGCCGCGCGGGCCAGCTTCGGTGCGCCACGCGGGAACGTGCCGCATCGAGTTGATGAACCTCTGGACGGCGGCTTGGACGTGCTGTCGTGAGCACTGGGTAACTACGGCGCGGCGCGGTCTGCGGCGTGGTGCTTCAGGCGCCGAAGCGGCGCTGCCGGACGCCGTAGTCACGCAGCGCCCGCAGAAAGTCGACCCTGCGGAAATCAGGCCACAGCGCGTCGCAGAAGTAGAACTCCGAGTGCACCGACTGCCAGAGCAGGAAGCCGGACAGCCGCTGCTCCCCCGACGTCCGAATGACGAGATCGGGATCAGGCTGGCCCTTGGTGTACAGGTGCTCGGCGATGTGATCGACGTCGAGAACCTCGGCGAGCTCCTCGATCGAGGTTCCCGATGCCGCGTGCTGCTGCAGCAGGGAACGGACCGCATCCGCGATCTCGCGACGGCCGCCGTAACCAACAGCGATGTTGACCATGAGACCGGGGCGATCGGCGGTGCGCTCGGCGGCCTGCTTGAGCGCAACCGAGATCGACTCCGGCAACAGGTCCAGCGCTCCGACCGCGGTCACCCGCCAGGGCTTGCCCGGCGAGGCCAGCTCGTCGGCAACGTTTGCGATGATCGCCAGAAGCGGGTCGAGCTCGGCCGCGGGGCGGCTGAGGTTGTCGGTGGAGAGCAGCCAGAGCGTCACGTGCTCGACGCCGGCCTCGGTACACCAGTCGAGCAGGTTGGAGATGTGCCGGGCGCCAGCAAGGTGTCCCTGGTTTACGTCCTCGAAACCGGCCGCTTTCGCCCACCGGCGGTTGCCGTCCAGCATGATCGCGACGTGGCGCGGGATGGGCAGATCACGCAGGTGCGCGCGCAATCGCCGTTCGTACACCGAGTAGACGGCCGCGCGCAGTCCCACGATCCGCCAGCCTATCGCCGTCGCGCGCCCTGGCCCGCTCTGGGCCGCTCTGACCCGCCGGACCTGCACCCGTCGAACCGCGCCGGGTCAGAACCGCGCCACCAGCCACGCGTTGTGCTAGCTTGTAATTAAGTAATCAGCGGAAGGAGATAATCATGCGAGACTATGAAGAATCGGAGAGGCGCCGCGGGCCTCGCGGAGGCGGGCACGGCGGGCCGCGGGGCGGTCGCGGGTTCGGCCGACCGGGTGGCTGGCAGCAGGCGGACCTGCCTTCGGCCGATGACGCCCAGGCGTGGCTCGGCGGCCGGCTTCCCGGGGACTGGTTCAGCGCGCCGGTGGCGGTGTCGGTGGACCGGGAGGAGATCCTGATCACCGGTGAGATTGGTGCCCCCGAATACCCGGCTGACGCCGACGACGCCACGAGGCGGGCGGCCGACCTCGGCCGGATCGGGCGATTTCGCGAGCAGACCCGGGACGAGCGGATCACCGTCGCGCTCGAAGCCGAGGCACGTTACGGACGCAAGGTCGCCTGGGGCGCGTCCGTCGGCCAGACCCGGGTGCTGTTCACCCATCTCGCGGTGCCGGTGATGACACGCCTCCGGCAGGACGAGCGACGGGTGCTCGACACGCTCGTGGATGCCGGCGTGGCCCGGTCCAGGTCAGAGGCGCTCGCCTGGTGCGTCAAGCTCGTCGGTGAGCACACCGACGACTGGCTGGCGAACCTGCGTACGGCGATGTCGGAGGTCGACAAACTCCGCAGCGAGGGTCCCGCGCTCTAAACCATCCAGCTTCGCTACAGCTGTGCCCCGATATGAGGCCAAAATCGCGTCACAGCTATAGCGAGGCGCCTGAGGTCAGCGCGGCGGCCAGGTCCGCGACGGAGGTAACCGGCCGCTCGCAGACCATTCCCCGGCAGACGTAAGCCGCGGACGTACCGTTGACCAGCGGCCGGCCGGCCAGCAACGGAACGCCGGCCGCGCCTGGCAGTCCCGACACGATCACCGCGCCCGGCGGACGGGCGAACCAGGCGGTCTCGGTAAGCGGGCCGCGTCCCGGCTCGCCGACCACCGCGACCTCGACCGGCCCGCAAGCCAGCGCCTCGGCGGAGGCGAGCGCCCAGCCGAGGAATCGCGGCTGGGCGCTCGCCAGCCCGGCCACCCCGGCAAGCGCCCGTTCCGCGGCTGCCCGGTGCGCCGGCGAGCCGGTCAGTGCCGAGTACCCGATCAGCGCGGCCACGATCGCACTCTGCCCGGACGGCGTGGCATTGTCGGTCGGGTCGTGCGGGCGCCGCACCAGTTCCTCGGCGTCGTCGGCGGTGTCGAAGAAGCCCCCGTCCTGGTCGGCGAACCTGGACGCCACGATGTCGAGCAGGCGCCCGGCGGCGCTCAGCCAGCCCGGCTCGCCCGTAGCCTGGTGCAGTAGCAGCAGGCCCTCCGCGAGGTTGCCGTAATCGTCGGCGACCCCGGCCGCGGCGCCGACCCGGCCCGCACGCGACGTCCGTCGCAGCCGGCCGTCGACCACGTGCAACGACAGCAGCAGGTTCGCGCTACCGACAGCGGCATCGAGGTAGGACTGGACGCCGAGCAGCATGCCCGCCTCGACCAGGCCGGAGATGGTGAGACCATTCCACGCCGTCACCACCTTGTCATCGCGTCCAGGTTGCGGTCGGGTCGACCGCGACGCGAGCAGCCGGGCGCGGATGTCGCGCCAGCGGGCCGCATCATCGCCGGCGGCCGGATCGCGACGCAGCTGCAGGGTCGACGCGCCATGCTCGAAAGTGCCGTCGGCGGTGACCCCGAACAGCCGCGCGGCGAACTCGGCGTCCGCGCGCCCGAGTACCTGCTCCAGCTGGGCGGGCGTCCAGACGTAGGTCAGTCCCTCGACACCGTCGGTGTCGGCATCCAGCGCGGAGGCGAAGCCACCCTCGCCGGTGGCCAGCTCGCGCAGCAGGAAGTCGGCAGTCTCCCGCGCGATCCGCTCGGCCAGCGGATCACCCGATACCCGCCACCAGTGGAGGTACACCCGCAACAGCAGCGCATTGTCGTAAAGCATCTTCTCGAAATGCGGGACCACCCAGCCGGCGTCGACGTCGTACCGGGCGAACCCGCCACCGAGCTGGTCGTACATCCCACCACGGGCCATCGCCTCGCAGGTCCGCGTCACCATGTCCAGCGACGCCGGGTCACCACCGCGTTCGTGATGCCGCAGCAAGAACTCCAGCACCATCGACGGCGGGAACTTCGGCGCCGAACCGAACCCGCCGTTGCGTCGGTCGAAACCGGCACCGAGAACCCGGGCCGCCTCGTCCAGTTCAGCCGGGCCGACGGGTGCGGCCTCCCCCGCGGTCGCCGCGGCGTTGATCGCCTCGACCACCCGCTGACCGGCCGCAAGTACCTCCTCGCGCTGCTGCGTCCAGGTATCGGAGATCGCGCTCAGCAGCTTGCCGAAGTGGTCTCGCGGGAAGAATGTGCCGGCGTAGAAAGGCTTCCCGTCGGGGGTGAGCACGCAGGTCATCGGCCAGCCCCCCTGGCCGGTCAGTGCGGTCACCGCGTCCATGTACACGGCGTCGATGTCGGGCCGCTCCTCCCGGTCGACTTTGATGCTGACGAAGCCCTCGTTCAGGATCGCGGCGATCCCGCTGTCCTCGAAGGAGTCGTGCGCCATCACGTGACACCAGTGGCAGGCGCTGTAGCCGACCGACAGCAGGATCGGGACGTCGCGACGCCGGGCCTCGGCGAACGGCTCCGGCCCCCACTCCTGCCAGTCCACCGGGTTGTCGGCATGCTGGCGCAGGTACGGGCTGGTCGAGGAGGCGAGTCGGTTGGTCACTAGGGCACCATCCTTTCCGCATCGGGGTGACGCGGGTCGCGGCGGGCCGCTGTGGCCGCCAACCGTGGGCCACGGCACCGATACGGATTGTGATCACTCAGGAGAGCCATTCCTCGATTGTCGACCCTCGCCACCTCGTCCTCACAGCCGGCGAGACGATGGCCCGCTACCGGTGGGGCCGGACCGAGGGTTACGAGGTGATGCGCACCCGGGCTGGCTACTGGCCAGCTTGCCCTGGACAGTCCCTTCGCAGTGATCTCGAACGCCAGTGGGACGACAGCTCCTCCGCGAAGCACTGCTGACCATCATTGCCCGCGGCCGGCCTTGGCGGCGGACGGGTGATCGTCACCGACCCGACACCGCCGGACTCGCGGCCTGCTACGCCGCCAACGGATTCCTCCGCACTGCCGGCCCGGATCTGCGGATGTACAAGGTCGCCACAGCCCGCGCCTACCTCCGATGAGGGGGCGGGCCCGACGACCGCTCATCGGACTACCGCGGTGCGGCCCAAGCGGCCGGTGGTCACGGTTCTCCTCCCGTCGAAGTCGGGACCAGGGTCTCTATGAAGAGGGGAAATCCGCTCCTATTTCGGCGCCTCGCCGTCGCGCAGGCTTCGCTCATGAGAAGAGAAGCCACTCCCCCGGGAGGCAGCCAGACCTGCGCGCCGTTCAGTTCCGGCGAACTGTCCTGCTGCTGCCACTCACGCCCAGCCGTACGGGTCATGCTGCCGCCGACGCTCGAACGCGATCACGCTGTCGACCTGCTGCTCTGCACGCACCACTACCGGCGTTACCAGCTGGCGCTGGACAGCGCCGGCGCAACGGTGTTCGACGCGTTCGGCGAGCAACTGACACCACGCAGCCGCGCCATCCCCAGTTATTGACCAATGTTCAATTGCACGCCTACGGTGACGCTGACACTCGCGCCGCCGTCGAGAGGAATCCGCCGTGCCCGCCGATCGGACCTATGACATCGTGCTGTTCGGCGCGACCGGATTCACCGGTGGCCTTACCGCCGACTACCTGGCGCACCACGCGCCGGCCGGGTTGCGCTGGGCGCTGGCCGGCCGCAACCAGGCCAAGCTCGAGGCTGTCCGCAGGCGGCTTGCCGCCATCGAACCGGCGCTGGCCGAACTCGCCCTGCTGAGCGCCGATGTCACTGATGCGGATTCGCTGCGCCACGTCGCCGAGAGCGCCCGGGTGGTGATCTCGACCGTCGGGCCATATGTGCTCTACGGCGAGCCACTCGTCGCAGCCTGCGCATCCGCCGGTACCGACTACCTCGACCTGACCGGGGAGCCGGAGTTCGTCGACACGATGTACCTGAAATACCACATCACCGCGGTCGCCAGCGGCGCGCGGCTGATCCACTGCTGCGGGTTCGACTCCATCCCGCATGACCTCGGTGTCTATTTCACCGTCGGGCAACTACCGGAGGGGGTGCCACTGCGGGTCGAGGGCTTCGTCCGCAGCAACGCCTCCTTCTCCGGTGGCACGTTCCATTCCGCGATCACCGGCTTCTCCCGTGCCCGCAAGAACGTGGCCGCAGCGCGCCAGCGCCGCAAGTCCGAGCCCAGACCGGGCGGTCGGAGCGCGCGGGCGGTGGCAGGCCGGCTGCACCGCGAGCCGGTGGTCGACGCCTGGGCGGTACCGCTGCCTACAGTGGACGGCCAGATCGTCGGGCGCTCGGCCCGCGCGCTGGCACGCTACGGTCCGGATTTCCGCTACAGCCACTACGCGGCCGTCAAGCGGCTGACCACGGTGCTCGGCGCGACCGCTGCGCTTGCCGCGACGATGGGCGCGGCCCAGGTACCACCATTGCGCAAGGTGCTGCTCGCCCGGATCAACCCGGGAGACGGGCCCACCGCGGCCCGCCGGGCCAGGAGTTGGTTCACCGTGACCTT